>ERZ1090869.125-NODE-125-length-42118-cov-55.426907_pt1 | contig 42118 bp, 30 predicted proteins | sample MGYA00478474_ERZ1090869 | MGnify/ENA primary metagenome ERZ1090869 (study PRJEB33644, sample SAMEA5815748) | chicken gut metagenome | biome: Chicken; feature: Gastrointestinal Tract; material: Caecum | place: Ireland | collected 2019-01-01 | study: A study of the... | reverse complement strand
GTTTAGAGCGGGGGAAAATCCGGCGATAAAATCAAAGGATTACCTATCGCTATTCTTGTTGAAAGAAGAGCAGACGGCGGCCTATTCGGTGGAGATTTGGAAACGCTTCCGCAAGTGGGGCGGCGTTCCGACTGGAATCACGCAGAACATCAAGGATTTGCTGGCCAGCCGCGAGATTGAAAACATCATGGAGAACAGCGATTTTATCCTGATGCTGAACCAAGCGGCAGGCGACCGGCAAATTCTCGCCAAACAGCTGAATATCAGTCCTTACCAGCTCTCCTATGTGACGAACAGCGGCGCAGGCGAAGGGCTTCTGTTCTACGGCAATACCATCATCCCGTTCAAAGACCACTTCGATAAGTCGCTCAAACTCTATTCGATCATGTCCACCCGTCCAGAGGACGTCGCCGCCAGACAGTTGGCAGAATCCAAATCGTGAAAGGTGGTATCGGTACGGCATACTGTTTGAGGTGCAGGGAACGGGAGCGGCGTTTCGTTCGCTCTGTCACCCTGCTGACGATCCGGCTGCACTTCCTGATGGGAATGTTTCAGGAATTGTAGTGAAAATGAGTGGTGACAAGCATCCCGAAAGTCTGTGCTTGCAGGCGGGTGGGATGCTAATTTTTTAGACATACGGAGGTTAACCAATGAACAACGACAAAAATCAGAATCACTGTATCTGCGTCGCTAATCTATCCCCGGAAGAGCTGGACGCGTTGCTGCAAGAGATCAGCATCCGGCTGGGTACAGTCCATCAGGCTGCGGAGCCGGAGCACCCCGACAATGTTGACCCGACTGACCAGAATCATCCCACTTCCAAAATGGAGGGCGACGGGGAAGCGGTGTTCGGCCAGATGTTGGACGATCTGCTCTATGCGGCCACCATGCTGGATGCACTGTATGGCATCAGGATCGCCTTGGCAGACAGTCGAGTGTGTAAACGCTTGGCGCTGGCGCGGGGAGCCGAATTGGTGAAGGAGGCAGACAGCATCCTTGAAAAATGGCAGCGGTATTCCGAGCCGGTGGTGTAAATTCAGATTCCCAGCAAGGAGGTGATGAAAATGTCGGGAAAGCGATATGAGGCCAGGGATAAGCACGTTCAGAAAATGAGCCGGGATGGTTTGACGGAGGAAAACCTGCACAGCGGTGAACGCAAGCGAATCAGTAATCGCCCCCAAGAAGCGCCACTTGTGCGTGATGTGGCAGAACAAAGTCAGCCAATCCGAGAGGATGGACAGCCCCGGATAGCAGGAAGCCAACAGCGGCGAATCCATCCAGCCATCCGGAATGACGTGGCCGCGCCCCAAGCAGACAGCCGCGCACAGCCATTGCAGGCGGATGCCAGCCAGCCTGTGGCCGCATCTGTTCAGAACATGGAGCAGCCGTCCCCAGAGGCAGATCGAACACAGTGCCCAACAGGCAATGAAGTCGTTACGGGTGTTGATGTTGGCGCATATACCACTGTGCCTCCAACGCAGATGCAACAAAATGTAATGCTGGATGGCTTTGCCCAAACGGAGCCGGTAACGGTACAAGTTCAGCAGATTGCCGCCACTGATATACCTGTCGCACAAGATGCGGGTGTGGAACAATCAAAATCAACCTACAGCCAAGGTGCGCAGGAACTGGATGGTGATACACCAACTACTCAGCCTCATATGGCCCAGGGGGATGCCGCGGGTCGGTTATCAGAACATTCCTCCAGAATGGCAGGTGTTCGGGACGCTTCTATGGGGCGGGCCGCCGTGCAAACAGCAGCCGAAATGCGGCATAAACGCAGGAAAAAGCAGGTTCAGTCCGGTTATCGCCAATCTCATGCCGAGGATGTTGTTGAGAATGGTCAGGAAGGTGTAAACATCAATCCAGATCAAGAGATACAGCCCAAAGGTGATGTGGATGTAGGGGAAGAAGCCGATTCGGCAGGGTATGACGCTGTAAAGACGGCAGACAGTGATAACACTGGCGATGTTGTAGCCGGACAAAAACAGCGCCAGTCAGTGGCCGAATCTGTTGATGGGACAGCGACTGACGGCATAAGCCCATCGGCTACGCCAAAACCGGAATCCCAGGCAGGCAGAAGCCCGCATGGGTCAGCCATTGACCAGACTGGTGATGCACCGAAGGGTACATCCGGGCCTGCCGCAGATAAAGGCCGCAAGCAGACCGGCAATGGTCAGGAAGGCCAGACGCGGCGGCATGACTCGCGTAGCGAGGAACCTTCATCGCAGGAGGATACAGGAAAGAAGAAAAAATCCAACCGGTTATCTTTTGACGATGAAGAAAACGGTATGGTGCGCGGGGCCGGTATGAGGATTGGCCGCAAGGTCGCTTCTGCTGCCGCAGGTACTGTGACCGGCTATGTTCACACCAAAATCCATAGCGTTGAACGGGATAACAGTGCGGTGGAGGGCACGCACAAAGCCGAGATTCTTGGTGAAAACAGTATTCACAAAGCGGTGAGCCGGTTTGGCCAGCGCCGCAAGAGAAAGAAAAAGACAAGCCGCATCCAAAATGACAGTTCGCCACCCAAGAAGGGAAATCGGCTACAGTTTACCCCAACGGAGTCAGCCGAAGCCGCTGGTGCCGCTGCCGGCGATAAAACGGCGCAGGCATCTGTCGCAAAGAGCGCGGCAAAAGAGACACAAAATAAGAAATCGCTCTTGAATCGGTTCTGGCAGAAGAAACGGTATAAGGAAGCGTATTCAGCAGCGAGAAAAGGCAAAACAGCATCCGGTGCTGCCGCCAAGGCAACCCAGACGGCGGGGAGTCGGGCAAAGGCAACCATACAGTCTATCTTCCGCAAAAATAAAGGCATCTTTATTGGAATTGGCTGTATCGGATTGTTTGTGCTGATTTTTGGTGCGATCCTTTCCAGTTGTACCGCCCTGATGCAAGGGACACAGAACACCTTTATTTCCTCTACCTACCCCAGTGAAGATGATGCGATTTACGCTGCCGAAAACGCCTATCTTGCCTTAGAGGAGGAACTGAACAACCAAATCAATAATATAGAATCCTCCCACTCGGGCTACGATGAGTACAATTATCAGATTGATGAAATTTCTCACAACCCATACCAGCTGATCTCTTACCTTACGGCAAAGTTTGAAGAGTTCACCTATGGTCAGGTGGCAGGCGAAGTTCACAGCCTGTTTACCCAGCAGTATGAACTGATTCTCTCGGAAGTGATGGAAATACGCACACGCACGGTAACCGATCCAGAGACCGGCGAAGAAACGGAGGAGGAATATGAGTACTGGATTTTGAATGTCACCCTCATCAACCACGGTTTCGATTCCGTAGCCCGCGGCAACATGGACAGTGACCAGGCCGGTCGCTATACCTTATACAATACAACCTATGGGAACAGAAGCTATCTGTTTGATACGGCTACGCTTCCTACTTATACAGGGGATGAAGATGGGTTTGGCTATGAAATCCCAGCAGAAGCCCTGACAGATGAGCGGTTTGCGAGGATGATAGCCGAAGCAGAAAAGTATCTCGGGTATCCCTATGTTTGGGGCGGCAGTTCACCTTCCACCAGTTTTGATTGCAGCGGCTTTGTCTGCTGGGTCATCAACAACTGTGGCAACGGTTGGAATGTGGGGCGGACAACCGCCAACGGCTTGCGTTCCTATTGTGCGTATGTATCGCCGGAGGAAGCACAGCCGGGTGATCTTATCTTTTTCCAGGGTACTTACAACACAACCGGCGCGTCCCATGTCGGCATCTATGTGGGTAATGGGATGATGATCCATTGCGGTGACCCAATTCAGTACACAAGTGTTCAAACTTCCTATTGGCAGAGCCATTTCCTGGCCTATGGAAGAATTCAGTGAGTAAAGGAGTGACGATGACATGAGCAAAAAACTGGGCCGTTATCTCGAAGATATCGAGAAAACGGAAAAGAAAATGGCGGAACTGAAAGCGCACCTGGAAGCGGTGCGCCAGTCCCAAAAAGCGGATGAAGATGCGGAGATTGTCCGCAGCATCCGCAGTATGAACGTGAAGGGATGGGATTTGATCCGGTTGCTGGACAGTATCCAGAACGGCACGGTGGAACTGCGGCCCGCAGAATCCACCGGTGGCCCCGATGCCCCGCCGGTGGATGATGTCCCGGAAAATCTGCCGGCCTTCGATGAAGAAGAAGCCGGCTTTGACAACCAGACGCCGGATGCGGTGTCAGAAAGTGAGGATTGAAACAATGAAAAAAAAGAAATTGCTGTCGCTTTTGGCGACCTTCTGCATGGCGCTGATGCTTTGCCCGGTGACGGCTTTCGCCTATTCGGAACCCGAGACGGAGGCAGAACCCACTCCCACCTCGGAACCGGTCATTGAGGAACCGGTGGAGGAAGATACATCCTTTTCCATCTCTGGCAACGGCGAAGTCCTGGACGATATTACCGATGATTCCAGTAAGGAGTTTTTCACCGTGACCACGGCAAACGGGAACACCTTCTTCCTGGTCATTGACCGCAGCCGGAATACCGAGAATGTGTATATGCTCTCCATGATCGATGAAGCCGACCTTCAGGATTTTATCGAGGAGGGTGAGGAAGAAGAGTCTTCCCAGGGAACCGTAGTACTGGAGGAGCCGGTGAAACCGGTCGAGGAACCTGATCCAACGGAGGAACCGGTGAAAGTCGAGGAAGAATCGTCCAATGGGATGTCTATCCTTCTTGTGGTGATCCTGCTGACCGCTCTTGGCGGTGTGGGAGCGTATTTCTACTTTAAGATTTACAAACCTCAGCATGAGCCGGATGAATCTGAAAGCGAGAACATGGAAATCAGCGACGGTTTGGAAACTATCAACGAAGATGAAACGGCGGATGCCGATGAAGATGCGGACGCCGATTCGGATGAAAACCTGTAATGTAACATAAACAGCTTGGAGGGCGGCCGGTATGGCTGCCCTCCACAATTTTTAGGAGGGTACTATGATTTTAGTGATTGCAGAGAAACCTAGTGTGTCAGGCAGCCTGTCCAAGGTCATTGGCGCAACCAGTCGCAAAAACGGCTATTTTGAAGGCGGCGGGTATCTTGTCAGCTGGTGTTTGGGGCACCTGGCTGAATATGTGGAACCCAATGCCTATGACAAAAAGTATGAGCGTTGGCATTATGAAGATCTGCCCATCATCCCGGACACCTGGCGACTTGCGGTAGCGGAGGCGAAAAAAGAGCAGTTTAAGGTGCTCTCTGACCTCTTGAACCGATCTGATCTCGAATACATCGTCAACGCCTGTGATGCCGGGCGCGAGGGTGAATCCATCTTCCGCAGGGTGTACGCCCTGGCGGGGAGTAAAGCGCCCGTCAAACGTCTCTGGATCTCCAGCATGGAGGATGCGTCCATCCGGGATGGGTTTGCACACCTGAAGGACAGCAGTGACTATGACCATCTCTTTCAGGCGGCGGAGTGCCGCGCGAAGGCCGATTGGCTGGTGGGGATGAATGCAACACGAGCCTTCACCACCAAATACTACAAGCGGTTGGTCATCGGGCGAGTGCAGACTCCGACCCTGGCTATGCTGGTGGAACGCCAGCATAAAATGGACGATTTTGTGCGGGAACCTTACTATAAGGTCTCGTTGAGCAGTGACGGCCTGACCGTTGCCTCAGACCCGATCAAGGAAGAAACCGAGGCCAATCATCTGGTGCAGAATTGCCAGGGAAAACCGGCCACGGTGACCAAACTGGAAAAGACAAAGAAAACGACAAAATCGCCCCGGCTCTATGACCTGACCACCCTGCAGAGGGAGGCAAACCGCGTCTTTGGTTATACGGCCCAGGATACCCTGAATACGCTGCAGGAGCTGTATGAGGAAAAATTGGTGACCTACCCCAGGACAGACAGCCAGTACATCACCGAGGATATGGCTGGGACGGTGCAGGGGTTGCTCACCGACCTGCCGAAAATTGTCCCGTTTCTTTCGGAAATCGCTATTGGAGATCAGGTCAGCCGCCTGGTGAACAATGCCAAGGTGACCGACCACCACGCCATTCTGCCCACCCAGGAGGCAACCAAGACAGACCTTTCCAGTCTGAGTGAAAAGCAGAAAAATATTTTCAATCTTGTGGGCCAGCGGCTTGCCCAGGCAGTATCGCCTGACTGCATCTATGAAGAGACGGCGGTTGAGGTGCTGTGCGAAGGGGCTGTATTCAAGGCCAAAGGCAAGGTTGTACTGGAGCCGGGGTATCAGGCTATCGAGGATGCGTTTCGTTCCTATTATAATAAGGTGAAGGAAACTGATGAGAAGGCGGATATTCCCGCTTCCTTGACCGAAGGCATGGAACTGGGATCGGTGCAGGCCAGAAAGAGTCAGCACTTTACCTCTCCGCCCAAAGCATATACCGAGGATACCCTGCTTTCCGCGATGGAGACTGCCGGCAACAAGAAATTTGACGCCGACACCGAGAAAAAGGGGCTGGGCACACCCGCCACACGGGCCAGTATCATTGAAAAGCTGGTGAATTCCGGTTATGCGGTTCGCAAAGGTAAACAGATCATTCCGACCAAAGACGGGATGGAACTGATTGGCGTGATCCCGGATTATCTGAAATCGGCGGCGCTGACCGCTGAGTGGGAGAACCGCCTGCTGGCCATTGAGCGTGGCGAGGTGTCCGCAGATGACTTCATTCAGGGTATTTGCAATCTGTTGACGATGGTACTGAACGGGTGCGATTCCATCCCGGAAGCGGAACGCCAGCGGTTTGACGCACGGGTCAGCATCGGAAACTGTCCGCTCTGCGGCAAGCCGGTGTATGAGAGCGTGAAGAACTTCTACTGCTCCGACAAATCCTGCCGCTTTGCACTCTGGAAAGAGAACCGTTTCCTCGCTAATATGCGGAAAACCATTGATAAGAAGATGGCCGTTGATCTGCTTAAAACCGGCAAAACCCATGTCGCAGATCTCTATTCACCCAAGAAAGACAGCACCTTCGCCGCCGATCTGGCGATGAAAATCGAAAATGAACGGCCCACCTTCTCCCTTTCGTTCCCGAAAACCAATAACGGCAAGAAGAGAAAAGTAACAGGCAAAAAGAAGTAACCGTGAAGATCCCGGCAGGTGACTCTATCCCTGCCGGGATATCATTTTGAATAAGACAGGAGGCATATATGGCACAAATACAATCAATTCAAGCATTGGCTGAACTCCACGCCCAGGAAGTAAGCCGGTCGCCCCGTGACTGGATGGGGTATCTGGATTCTGCCGCCAGGCTATACCGCTATTCTTTCCAGGACAATCTTTTGATTCACGCCCAACGCCCCAATGCGACGGCCTGCGCGGAATTGGAACTGTGGAATCTCAAGATGAACCGCTGGGTCAACCGCGGCGCAAAAGGCATTGCTCTGCTGGATGATACCGGGCCCCGGCTTCGCCTGCGGTATGTCTTTGATATTTCCGATACCCACCCGGTCAAGGGGGCCAGGGAACCCTATCTGTGGGTGATGCAGGAGGCGAACCATGACGCCATCCTTTCCCATCTGGCAAACGCTTATGGCCTGGATGAATCGGCAGATACACTGCCCCTGGCACTGATGGCGGTTGCAAGGCAGGTAAGTGTAGAAAACTTGGAAGACGCGATGGAAGGGTTGTCCTACGAAACCAGGGGAACCTTCCTGGAAGAACTGGACGAAGATAACCTTCGGGTTGAATTTCGCACCATGCTGGAATACAGCATCTACTATACACTCTGCCGCCGCTGCGGCATCGACCCGATGGAGGAACTGGAAGAATCCGACTTCATCCCGGTGACGGATTTCAACCGTCTCTCGGCCCTGGCCTTCCTGGGGAACGCCACCAGCAGTCTTTCTGAACCGGTGCTGCGGGATATTGGCCGGGAAATGCGCCGGATGGAACGAGAAAATTTGGCGAAACAGCTTGAAAAATCCGTTGACAGCTTGTATACTGTAAACGGAAGATTTAGCGCATTAAAGCGCGAAAGCGCACGAGAACCGCAAACACAACCAACTGAAGGAGGTTATGAGCATGGAACTGACGTATCATCGCAAGGGAGAGTATCTGTTTCCGAACCTGGCCGTACAGGAGGAGCCGGTGCAGCTGGGCAAGTACGGGATGCTGCGCAGAACGTTCCTGAAGGAGAACCGGCAGAACTGGTATCAGAGCATGCTGCTGACGGGCAAACTGAACCAGCACCTGTTGGAGATCGAGAAGGCCGCCGAGGAGCGGATGGACGTACTGATGGTGGGGCTGCTGAAGCAGTATCCGGCCCCGGACAAGGAGAAGGATCAGCTGGCCTGGGTAGCGCACATGAACAGCCTGCAGGCGATGGCCGAGGAGAGCATTCTGACGGAATTGGTATACAGCTGATTCCTGAAACAACTGAACAGGATTTAAGTGAAGCAGAGGAAGAAATTGCCTCTGCTTTAATTTTGCCTGAACTGCCGACAGTTGACAGCCAGAAGCGGACCATTGAAGCACGGCAGGCCGCGCTGTATGCGGGGGAAATTGCTATTCCCGCCGAGGTAGTGGATGAAGTATTGCGCAGCGGCGGCAACCGGGACAGAAGCCATCTCCGGCTGATCTATAACTTTATGATCGAGCAGACGCCGGAAGAATACGCTGATTTTGTCAAGCGCGAATACGGCGTTGGCGGCAAGGGCTTTGTCATGGATGGCCGAGAATATGCGGTCTGGTGGGATGAACTGGGAATGCAGATCGCAGTCGGGCATACTGTCAAGGATAGAATCCTGGATAAGGCGTTCCTGTCCTGGGAAGACGTGAGCAGACGGATCGGGCAGCTGCTTGCCCAGGGAGAATATGCGCCCCAGGTGGTGCTGGATGCGGCGCGGAGCAACGCCCTCAAAGAACACGCCGAGGCCCTAATCTACATGGAGCGTGACCTGGCAGATGGTGTGGCGGAGCAATTCTTTGGTGATCTATCTGTATTTCAGGGTGGATTTCCCGAAGTAACGGAGCGCCTTGTTCAGTTCTTGGATTCACCGGAATATGTGGCCGACCTGAACCAGCGTCTTGAACGGCTGGCAGCGGCATACGCCGAGGATACATCTCTGATTCGGTTCCGGCATTATGCGCCGGATCGCGTTTTGGGGCAGTTTCAGAAGTTTGCCAGGGAAGCCGTGCCGTATCAGGCGCGGGAAGGGTTTTCCTGGCAGGAGCATGACCGCTTCATCACCGAGGATGAAGTGGACGCCTTCCTGACGCAGGGCGGCCCCTATTCCGATGGGCGTTTGACCATCTATGCGTATTTCATTGATTCGCACACCGACAAGGAAAAGACTGATTTTCTTCGCCACCAGTATGGGGAAGGCGGGAGCAGCCACGCCCTTTCAGGAGCGGATGATTCCCATGCGGATTATGGGGCCAAAGGACTTTCGTTGGAGAGGGGCAGCTATGGCGCGCCCTACGCATCTGTGTTTCTGAAATGGCCGAAGGTGGCGCTGCGGGTAGACCAGTTGATTCAGCAAAACGAATTCTTGAAACCTGGGGACTATACGCGGATGCCGGAGTATGAGCGGGAGTGGATGGCAAACCGCATTTTGCACTTTTACAATGGCCTGCCGCAAGAGATCGATCGCCCGTTTACGGACAATTTCTTCCATGAGGAGACAAGAAAAGAACTGCCAGAAATCCTTGCCGATGCCGGACGGGCAGAACAACTCCTCTCCGAAATGGATCAGGCGCTGGCGGCGCTGCCTCTGGATTTCGATGGCTATGAGGAACGCGCTGCGATTCTGGCCCAGGCACATCAGTATGTGGACGGTACTTTTACCATCTTCCCGGAACCCGAAAAAGAACCTGATCAGCAAAATATTTCTGGCAGGCAGATTTCTCTGTTTGATTTGCTGGGCAGCAGTGAACCCGTGAGAAGCATGGAGAAAACGCCTGCCCCTGTGCAGGAACCGCCTGAAGTGCAGATGGTAAGCGACAATGATGGGCAGGAAGAACTCACGCAAAACGGCATTGTAGCTCGTTACCATTCCACCACAGCAATGCAGGATGGATATACCGAAGATATTGCCATCATCCGGTACCCAAACAGCAAATTCTATAACCATTACGGGTTTGATGAGGAGTTGGGAATGGGGGCGGCTACTGCCGGCCCGTTTGATACCCTGGAGGATGCCAGGCAAGCCCTTCTGGCCCACCGACCGGATGCACAGGAAGTGGCGGTACAGGAGCAAAGGCAAGAACCGAAACCTCAGCTTCTGCCGCCAATGCAAATGACGGCGCAAAATGAGTACAATGCCGCAAAAGAAAGATACCCCAATTCCCTGGTCGGTTTTGAGCTGGATGGAAACTACCTGTTCTTTGGCGAGGATGCAAAAGCCGCCGCCGAAATACTGGGCAGCAAACTGTTGGATAAGCCGCTGGAACATGGCGGCGTAGTGGGGACAACGGGATTCCCTGCAAACCAGTGGGTCTACTATTCCAGAGCACTGTGGAGCAAAGGGGAAAATGTCTGCCTTTACGGCGAGCAGGATGACGGCACCCACACCCAGACCAAATACTTGAGTGGAAAAGATTATCTGCCCATTGACGCGACGGTGCATATCGACGGCCGGGAGTTCCGCGTGGACACGGTGGACTTTGCGCGTGGAAAAGTCAGTCTGCAGGACATGACGATGGCGCGGGAGGCACGGTATCCGCTCTTTCGGGAGGAACCGGTCGAGTTTGTCCGCACACTCTACGAGCAGGAAGAACCCCAGTTTGATTTTGCAACCGAGGAACAGGTATTCATTGCTATCCAGCAATCTCGGTATACCTATGAGGATTTCTCCGGCGAACAGATGGATGTGATTTATGCGGCGGCTCAGAAGAACTTGAACCTTCTGCCGATGCTGAACCCGGATTTTTCTGTGGAGCAGATGCAGCTGATCGCGGATATTGAAGACCGGGTGCGCAAAAATGAGCGTGTTGCCTATGACGGGATGCTGCTGCCCCTGACCGGCCACGTTATGACACCGGAAGAAATCAACGCGGCGCGGAAAGAATACCGGTTGCCGTTAGAACCGTTTACCCAAACCAGCGATTCGCTGGGAGAACAGGCACAGCCCACCCAACCGGCAGTAACCCAAGAAAAGCGCAATTTCCACATCACCGATGATGACCTTGGTGCGGGTGGCCCGAAAGCAAAGTTCCGGGCCAACATGGACGCTATTCATCTGCTGAAAACGCTGGAAGAGGAAGGGCGGCTTGCCACGGCGGAGGAACAGGAAATCTTGTCCCGGTTTGTCGGCTGGGGCGGCATCTCCCAGGCATTCGACCCGGATAACGCCAGTTGGGCGAAGGAGTTTGATGAGGTCAAAGCGGCGCTGACCCCGGACGAGTACCGGGAAGCCAGGGCTTCTACCCTCAACGCCTTCTATACCTCTCCCACCGTTATCAAGGCGATGTATGCCGCGCTGGAACAGATGGGGCTGCACACTGGAAACGTGCTGGAACCGGCCTGCGGTATCGGCAACTTTATGGGACTGGTGCCGCAGAGTATGGACGGGCTAAAAATGTACGGCGTTGAGCTGGACAGTATTTCCGGCCGGATCGCCAGACAGCTATACCAGAAAAACCAGATTGCCATCCAGGGCTTTGAAACAACCGAATTCCCGGACAGTTTCTTTGATTGTGCGATTGGGAATGTTCCGTTCGGCGACTACAAGGTTTTGGATAAGCGGTATGACCGCTATAATTTCTTGATTCATGATTACTTCATTGCGCGCAGCCTTGACCTGGTGCGTCCTGGAGGCGTAGTGGCGGTTATTACTTCCTCTGGAACGATGGACAAGCAGAAGGATTCTGTTCGCTGTTATCTGGCGGCGCGGGCTGATTTGCTGGGGGCTATCCGGTTGCCGGATAACGCCTTTATGCGCAACGCCAACACTGGTGTGGTGGCGGACATTCTCTTTTTCCAGAAACGTGACCGGGTAGCATTGGAGGAACCGGACTGGGTGCACCTTGGAACCACCGAAGAAGGGTATACCGTCAATTCGTACTTTGCCAGCCATCCTGAAATGGTTTTGGGAACTTTCTCCACGGAAAATACCCAATATGGCAGACAGGAGACAACGGTGAAGCCCATCGAAGGCGCAGTGTTGGCTGAACAGTTGAAAGCGGCTATTTCCCACATTCAGGGGCAAATCACTGAACCTGAGCTGGATGAATCCGAACTGGAAGGCGTGGATACGTCCATTCCGGCAGACCCGGAAGTGAAGAATTTCAGTTTTGCCAACGTGGATGGGCGTGTTTACTACCGCGAAAATTCCCGGATGAACCTAATGGAGTTGCCGGCAACAACAACGGAGCGAGTATTGGGGATGATCGAACTCAGAGACCTGACCCAAAGCCTCCTTAATATGCAGATGGAGAACTGTTCCGATGCAGAGCTGACCATCGCGCAGGATAAACTGAACCGTGCTTACGATTCGTTCACGGCACAGTATGGCTTAATCAGCAGTAACGCAAACCGCCGCGCCTTCTCACAGGACAGTAGTTACTGCCTGCTTGCTTCGTTGGAAATTCTGGATGAAGAAGGAAAACTGAAGCGGAAAGCCGACATCTTTACCAAACGTACCATCCGCCGCCCAGAAGCAGTGACCAGCGTGGACACGGCCAGCGAGGCCCTGGCAGTATCCATTGGAGAGCGCGCAAAGGTGGATCTGCCCTTCATGGCGCAGCTGGCAGGGAAAACTGAGGATGAGATCACTGAGGAACTGTCAGGCGTCATTTTCAAAAATCCGCTGGCCGATCAGTGGGAAATGTCAGATGAATACCTTTCCGGCAATGTGCGTGAAAAGCTGGATGTGGCGCGTCAGTTTGCTGAAAATCACCCGGAGTTCGCCATCAATGTGGCCTATCTGGAGCGTGTACAGCCCAAAGACCTGGATGCATCCGAAATTGAGGTGCGCCTTGGCGCAACCTGGATTAAACCGGAATATATCCAGCAGTTCATGCAGGATACGTTCCATACTCCGTGGTATATGACGGGCAAGGTTATCTCTGTGTCGTATTCCGAGGTGACTGGCGCTTGGAATGTGTCGGGCAAAAGCCGGGACGTGAACAATCCACTGGTCACAGCGACCTATGGCACCACACGGGCAAATGCTTACCGGCTGTTAGAGGATGCGTTGAATCTGCGGGATACCAAAATCTATGATACGGTTCGTGACATAGACGGAAACGAGCGGCGTGTTCTCAACAAGAACGAAACCATGCTGGCCCAGCAGAAACAGGATGCGATCAAGGAAGCGTTCAAGGAATGGATTTTCCGGGATATGGATCGCCGGGAAGAGCTGGTGCAGACCTATAACCGCAGGTTTAACAGCATCCGCCCCCGTGAATACGATGGCTCTCACATCCGATTTGTCGGAATGACGCCGGAGATCACCCTGATGCCGCATCAGAAAAATGCGGTGGCACACATCCTGTATGGCGGAAACACCCTGCTGGCTCACTGTGTTGGTGCAGGCAAGACCTTCGAGATGATTGCCGCCGGAATGGAAAGTAAGCGTCTGGGCCTGGCACAGAAATGCCTGTATGTAGTGCCCAACCACCTGACGGAACAATGGGGCAGCGACTTTCTGCGCCTGTATCCCGGGGCAAATATCCTGGTGGCAACCAAGAAGGACTTTGAACCAGCCAACCGTAAAAAGTTCTGCTCCAGGATCGCCACTGGTAATTATGATGCTATCATCATCGGGCACAGTCAGTTTGAGCGCATCCCGCTTTCACTGGAACGCCAGATGGTCACGATCCAGCGGCAAATTGACGACATTACATCGGCGATCGAAGATGCAAAGTCGAGTGCTGGAGCGAGTTTTACCGTCAAGCAGATGGAGAAAACCAAAAAGTCATTGGAGGTTCGGCTGCGCAAGCTGAACGACCAAACGCGCAAGGATGATGTGGTAACATTCGAACAGTTGGGGGTTGACCGACTGTTCGTGGATGAGAGCCACTTCTACAAAAATATGTTTCTGTATACAAAAATGAGGAATGTGGCCGGTATCTCTCAGACGGATGCACAAAAAAGTTCGGATATGTTTATGAAGTGCCAGTATCTGGATGAGATCACCGGGGGCAGGGGTATCACCTTTGCCACGGGTACACCCATCAGCAATTCGATGGTGGAACTTTACACCATTATGAGGTATCTGCAATACGATACCCTGCAGAAGATGGGGCTGGGGCATTTTGATTCCTGGGCCGCAACATTCGGGGAGACGGTGACGGCGATTGAGCTGGCACCAGAAGGAACGGGCTACCGTGCGAAAACGCGGTTTGCCCGCTTTTTTAATCTCCCTGAGTTGATTTCAGTTTTCAAGGAAACGGCGGATGTCCGCACAGCAGATATGCTGCGCCTGCCAGTGCCGCAGGCCGAGTACATCAATGTAGTCTTAAAACCCAGTGAAATCCAGCAGGACATGGTAGCCAGTTTTGCAGAACGAGCAGAAGCCGTCCGTGCCGGTACAGTTGATCCAAGGACGGATAATATGCTCAAAATCACTAACGATGGCCGGAAGTGCGCGTTGGATCAGCGGCTTCTGAATGACCTCCTGCCGGATGAGCCTGACAGCAAGGTGAATCATTGCGTAGAGAACGCCTTTACTATCTGGCAGAAAACAGCTGAAGCGCGTTCTACCCAGTTGATTTTCTGCGACTTGTCCACGCCCAAAGGGGACGGCAGTTTCAATGTCTACGATAATATTCGAGACAAACTGGTGGCAAAAGGTGTTCCGCGGGAAGAAATTGTCTTTATTCATGAAGCCACAACAGAGGCCAAGAAGGCAGAGCTGTTTGCAAAGGTGCGCTCCGGTCAGGTGCGCATCCTGTTGGGATCTACACCAAAACTTGGCGCTGGCACTAATATTCAAGATCGGCTGGTAGCCCTGCACCACCTGGATTGCCCGTGGAAACCGTCCGATCTGGAACAGCAGGAAGGCCGAATCCTTCGTCAGGGCAACCAGAACGAGGTGGTTCAGATCTTCCGTTATGTCACCGAAAATACATTTGATGCTTACATGTGGCAGCTTTTGGAGAATAAACAGAAGTTTATCAGCCAGATTATGACATCAAAATCGCCGGTGCGGTCTGCGGAGGATGTGGACGATACTGCGCTTTCCTACGCAGAAATCAAGGCATTGGCTACGGGAAATCCGTACATCAAGGAGAAAATGGATTTGGATATTCAGGTGAGTAAACTGAAACTGCTGAAAGCCAGCCATACCAGCCAGATTTATCGCCTGGAATCCGACATTGCCAAACGCTACCCAATGGAGATTGCAGCGACTAAAGAGCGGGTTGCCGGATTGAAAGCTGACCTGGAAGCGGTGAAACCGTATCTGGAACAGGACAAAGATGATTTTGTGATGACGGTGGGTGGAAAGACTTACACCGACAAGAAGGAGGCGGGGACCGCGATTGTTGCTGCCTGTGCCGGAATGAAAGCGGTCAATACCGCGGGTCAGATCGGTGAATATCATGGTTTCGAACTGGTGGCGAGTTATGACACCTTTGACCAGAAATTCATGCTCACGATAAAACGGCAGTGCAGTTATACCATTGAAGTTGGCAAAGACCCACTGGGCAATATTCAGCGCATCAACAACGCTCTGGCCAGTATTGAAAAAAAGCTGCCGGAAGCAGAATCCAAACTCGAAACTTTACAGGCCCAGTTGGAGGCTGCACGAGAGGAAGTGAAAAGACCCTTCCCGCAGGCTGCAGAGTTGGAGAAAAAGTCGGCACGGTTGGCGGTACTCAACGCGCTTTTGAACATGGATGAGCGCGGTGGCAGTGAGGCCGTCGTGTTGGATGATTCTTCGGGGACGGTGGATGATGAACACGCTCCGCAGGCCCATGCACAGACAGAACAGGCAGGGGAGCGTAAACTGACCGAAACTGACCGTCCGGCAAAGGGCGGGTCTGTCCTTGCGCGGCTCCATGATAAGAAAGCGTCCCACAGGGAAGGTCAGGGAGAAAAAACAGCCCCGAAAAAGGCACAGGATCAGGAACTGTAAACCGCTACAACACCGCCGGAGGGAGACAGCTTGTCAAACCCTCTGGCGGTGTCCTTTTTGTGAAGGAGATGATGCTATTTGCTGAAATTGATACCAATTACATTGCGTCAGGCAAACGCCTTTGTCCAGGCTTACCACCGCCACCATAAACCTTCGGTTGGTCACAAATTTTCTATCGGTGTGGCTGACGGTGAAAAGCTGGTGGGGGTTGCAATCTGTGGCAGGCCCGTTAGCCGCCGCTTGGATGATGGCTTTACGCTGGAGGTCAACCGAGTCTGTACCGACGGGACGAAGAATGCTTGCAGCATATTGTACGGCGCATCCTGCCGCGCTGCGAGAGCGATGGGCTACCACAAAGTGATCACGTACATTTTGGAAAGCGAGCCTGGCACATCGCTGAAAGCTGCGGGCTTTCACTGCGATGGGCGGGCAGGTGGTTTGGAATGGAACGGAGTCCGTAAACCCAAGCAGGAAAATCAATACCCGCATGAGATGAAAACACGATGGTCTAAAGAAATGGAGGTAGATACAAATGCCAGAAAAACAGGATAGGCTGAGCAACTCAGAACCGATGAAATCAGCTGAGCAGCAGGCGCAAATGCTGGTGGCGGAAGCAAAACAGCGGTTTCCGATCAAACAGGAAGAAGAATATCTGATCGTCACTTGCGCCCAAAAGTATGATGATCCTGATTTGGCCTGCCGGATAATTCGGAAATTGGAGCAGGCAATCTATAACACTGATCCGGTTGCCGTTGAGCGGGTGCTGCAGGAAGCGCAAGACCAGATTGACCGTTTACCTGACCGCGAAATTGGGCTTTCGGAAATGCACGAATATGGATATCGGCAGGACGATATGTATCCGCTGACGCAGGAAAGAGCACTGGAGATGCACAGGGCTGGGTTTAAAGTATACTGCCTGCAACCGGACGGAATCGCCGGCACGTTTTCAAGCCGGGAGATGATCCAGGAACACGAAGGCATCTTCGGCATCCGAAAAGCTGACTGGGATTATGAGCTGGAACATTTGGAGGACGAATACACCGAGGATATGGCCTATCTTCATCCGCCTATGAGCATTTTAGAAAAGGATGAAGCGCTGCAACTTTTTGATGCAGGGGAGACCATTTACCTGATTACAACCAATCTGCTCCCGATTACTGCCACGAACCGGATGGAGATTGAATATGGATCGGACTATTTCCAGATCTCCACCGAGGCATTGCAGACTGCGAGGTGGCTTCAAGCGGAGATGCAGGCCCACCCAGAACTGCAAAGCCTGCGGGAAGCGAAGCTGCTGTTGGAAAATGAAGACAGGTATGGCGTTTACCAACTCAAAATGGATAGTCCCGTTACCGAAGAGCTGCTGCACCAGAGTATGGAGATACTCCAACGCCAGGGAAATTTGGTTGAGCGGGAGAATTATCACCTTGTCTTTACCGATCACCTTTACCCGGCTGATACGTTGGAAAGTATCTATGCCAGGTTTAATCAGGATCGCCAGGCGGATTTCGATGGCCCTTCGCTCTCGGTCACCGATGTAATCGTGATGAACCGGGACGGGGTGTTGAGCGCGTACTATGTGGACAGCCTGGGCTTTCAGGAATTAAAAGACTTTCTGCCACAACTGAGTTCGGATAATCGGACTAAAGCCAATGAGATAATTTATCCAATGGAAGGCCCTATTACAATGGATACAAAGGGAATCGAAGTAGAGGGACACGAAGGAACCTGGCACCCAGTTGAAATGCAGGAACTGAACGGCAGACAATTCTTCCTGCTGGAGCATGAAACCTATGGTGATTCGGTTGCCAAAGTGATTGTGGATGACGATGGGACACTGTTCGCGGAAGATTTATGGAATGGCTTTGACGAAGGTGCCAGAGCGGCAATCGCTGAATGCTGCATTGATGCTGGGCTTCCCATCACGCCAGAATTTTTGGTGGGCGACCGTTATATGGTATTTGATGTCTCCGAAGAGTATGAGAAACCATTTGCGGTTTATGATAAGCTGACCGCGCAGTATTGCCGTGCCGATGGAGAGGTGCTTTTATTTGACACGGCACAGGACGCGCAGGAGAAGGCGGCTGAATTAAGCGCACAATATCGGGAGGAGACGGCAGTAGGGCCAGTCCTTCAAGATGGCAACCAGCACCGCCCGGAGCCGACCATTTCCTTCTATGTGGCTGAGTGCATGGAATTCCCCGTGTTGGGTGAATACCATGACAATTTGACCTTGGACGAAGCATTTTCCCTGTATCAGGCTATCCCCGACGAACAGCGTAATGGAATTAAGGGAATCGGTTTTCGGCTGGAGGATGGGAGTGACTACGATGGTGATTATGAGCTGATGCGGGGTGGCGTTATCTCACGGGACTTAATAGCTCTGGTTCCGCATTATCAGGAAAGCCCTCTGGTGCAAAGGGCAATTACGGATTTGGATGCACTTTTATCCCATCAGCAGGAACGAGGTAAACCTGCAAAGGAAACTGGTGAACGACAATCTGTCCTTCAGGCGCTGCGCGCTCGCCAGGCAAAGCAAAAAGCTCAGGAGAAACCCGGGGAGCAAAAGAAAGCACACACGCACAGGAAAGGAAAACGGGAATTGTGAGAATAATTCCTCTTGAAGATGGTCTTGTTGACAGGAAGTAGAGGTGAATGTAAATGTTAGAAAATAAATCTGAACAGAAACAGGATGAGTCTTATCTGGGAGCACATGAAGCAGAGATTGCGCTTAAGATGAAAAATACAGCGGGTTATTTCTTTATTCAAGATTCTTCAAATGGCAGATTTGATTATGCCTTTTATGATGATGCGTTTAAGGAAATTGACGCGGGAATTTACGAAGCATCCAATCGAACTATCCAGGAGGTTGCTGCGCAAGTTTTGCTGGAAGTGAAGGGATTGCCCGTATCAGTCTGTGAAGTGATTGATTGTGCTGAATTCTTAGAAACAGTAGATCGAGCAGAATATTTTCCTCAAAAGACGTATGAAGCATTGAAGGAACTCATGGAAAGCGGAAAGGATGAAGTGGCCTTCCAGTGCGGATACGGCTATTACGCCATTCAGAAAACTTCGGAAGGTTATGATTATATTGCCTATGACGATCAATGGCAGGAAATCGGCGGAAACAGTTATGAGGAGCCGGATGCTTCTTTAGAAGAGGTTATATCCTGGATTTTTCAGGATGAACGCTGTGGAAGCTTGGAGTGTAAACCTTTAGATTATCGGGAAGTAGTAAGGGGCACGATACAATCTGCAAAAATGAGGCTGTCGGAGGAGAACCTAACGCCTACATCTGAAATTGGACGAAGGGAAAAGGCATTAGGTGGTCTAAGTCGGCATGATATTGAGAGGACTGTGTTACATATCGCATCGTTAGCACTAGAAGATTCGGGAGTGGATCAGGATGTGAAACTTCTTGCTGCCCGTGTATATGGCAGCCGTACCCGTGAAGGACTTTATCGGGACAACTCAGATATTGATGTGGTTTTATCTTATAGCGGCGATCTTCGGGAGGATGATTTCTTCAATATTCTCCATGAGCATAGCATTACGATTGCAGGAATGACGGTTGACATCAATCCTATATCACGGGAAAAGACGGGAACTTTAGAAGCCTATATGGAACGGGCAGAGACGTATTTGGATCAGAGGGAAAATAATAAGTTACTTATTCCACACCAGCAAGATCGGGACAAATCTACGAAAAAAAGCGCACACAAAGGAGTAGGTGAACGACAATCTGTCCTTCAGGCGTTGCGTTCCCGTCAGGCCAAGCAGAAAGCGCAGGAAAAATCAGGCGAGCCGAAGAAAGCGCACACGCATAAGAAAGGGGAGCAGGAATTATGAGGATAATCGCCTTCAATAAAGATGAATACATCGTGATGGCGATGTTTGAAGCGGAAAACCGTCAGGCCACGATTGGCAAGATTGAAGAAATCCTTCCCTTCATTCAAAAGGATGCTGAACTGGTAAAAATCGTGACCGGCACCATTGAGAAGATGAAGCGTATGCCGGATGAGCAGTTTGCACAACTTGATCTGGAACCCTACCGCCAGGGGGACGAGGACGAGTGAACGTCAACCAATTTGCAGTCTATCAGGTCAAGGAGGACGCGACATACCGGCATCTGCGATTCCGTTCCTATGACGAATTGCTGCAAAAAGGATTCAGGGTTGACGTGGCAAACTACCAGCAGGTATATCTCTCTCAAATGGCCCCGGGCGATACGGCGGAAACAGTCGTCCGGCGGTTCAGGACAAAACTGCCGCGTACATTCAAGGGACATACTATCAGCGTCAGCGACGTGATTGTGATGAACCAGGCCGGTGAAGTCTCTTCCTACTTCGTTGATAAGGGCAAGTTAATCGTCCTTGCCGATTTTCTTCGTCTCAACTCCTCGGGCACCCTTGTCTCGATGGACACAAGGGACTATCGGATTGAAGGGAAGCCGGGCACCTGGCTGGCCTGTGACGATGTGATCGTTGACGGCAAACAATTCTTCCTGATGCAAAATGAGCAGATGCAGAATGCTGCGGCCTATGCGGTGGTGGATGAGAGCGGCAAACTTATTGTGGATGCAGTGCAGAAATTTGATGAGGATACCCTGCGCCTGATCCATGAGTACCTGCATCCACCGCAGTCGGTTCACCAGGAGGAGGCAAAGCAGCCGCCAATGGAGAACTGGCAAAAGGCATTTGAGAATGGCGAATACCTTCGTGCAGCGGAAATGACCGAAGAACAGAACTACTCTTTTATTGATGGAAGGATTAACAATCTCCCGCCGAAACGCGAAAAGGCAGGGAAACGGCCCTCAGTGCTGAAGCGTCTGCACGAGAAGCAAGCCGCGATTGCAGCGCGCAGCGGAAAGCCTATGCCGCAGATGGGGCTTGAACCGCAGGCAGAACGGAACCGTAAATGATGAGGGGGAGCACCTGGCCATTTTATGGCTGGGGGCTCCCTTTTTAAATGCTATTTTTCTGAATTGACTATATAGCCGCTGGCAGAGGCTATATTTGAAATGTATGTGTTAAAAATATGACTCAGAAAATATCGTTCACAAAAAATTTACTTATATGCTCCACATAGACCTATAACTTTATTGACAATTGCAAGATGTGGGTATATAATATTATCAACAGAACCCGCCACGCCTATGTCTGCCATTGGTAGTTAAGCGCAACCCGGCGGGACTTTTTTATTTCGAGGTGAGTTACATAAGATGCACAAGTACCCTAAAACAGTTCTGTCAATCCAACAGCAGATTCAGTCTTATATTGATGCTGGCATGATTGTTTCCTCTCAAGATGAAGCTAGGGAAGCATTGACAACAATTGGATATTATAGATTGAGAGGCTATTGCTATCATCTTTATGATAACGCAACAAAGCAGTATAAAAAAGGCACCACTTTATCAGATACGATTTCGTTGTATAGATTTGATGAAAAATTATCAAATCTGATCTTCCAGGTTATCTCTTCTATAGAGGTGGCGTTGCGTGTTCGCTTGGTAGAAGCTCTTCTTACGTATGGTGATCCATTGATTTTGAATGACCCAGCTGTTTTTGAGGATAAGAAGATCTATTGGAAGAACATGAGCATTATATCATCTGAAATAGCTCGGTCAAATGATGTATTCATAAAGCATAACTTTGACAATCATGATGGGCAAGTCCCCCTTTGGGCTACAGTTGAAATCATGTCTTTTGGAACGCTATCGAAAACCATAAAGAATATTAACACAAGCGGAACACCAGCCTTTGCGAAACTTGCTGGATTCTATAAATATAAAACACCTAATGGCAATTTGGTCAAACCAAGCAAAAAGATGCTTTCTTCGTGGATTCATGCGGTTACAGTTTTGAGGAATATGTGTGCGCATAATAGCCGAATTTATAATCGTGCAATCAATACAACACCAGAGTTGATTTCAATTGATCGAATGAATCCTCAACCGCGATTTAACGGATTGTATCAAATACTACTTGCTATGAAATATTTGCGTCCTACGGATGAGATATGGACAGATTTTGTGACTGGCTTTAAACAGCTTTTAGTAGACTATGGTTCTGTAGTTGAATTGAATCGAATGAATTTTCCATTAGATTGGGAAACGCATTTTTCTCTCTAAGCCAAAGAATAATTCAAAGAGTAGTACATAGAATATAAGCGATAGAACCAATCAAGCCTCTCAAAGAAGCTCAAAACGATTGGACTTTCAAAGAGGGGCGGGAAACCGCCCCTCTAAATTTTTGTGGTTTGTTCCGGGGAATTCTTATGTGAGATCATGTTGCTTTGTATGTTTGACTCCTCTTAAAGGTGCTTTACCAAGGATTGCCTCCACGTTGGTGCAGACCGTTTTCATCTCACTTGTATAATCCTTAAAATAATTGTATGTCTCCTGCTGGGCCTTTCGCTGAATGGTCAGATTTTCTTTCTCCTGCTTCAGTGACTTCATAGAAGGTATCTTACCATCCGGGGCTTGCGATTTCAAGAATTTCAAAGCGGCCTCATACAATTCGATTTCGGCCTGGTGTTCCAGCCGGAATTTTTTCTTGTTCGGGGCTTTGATCATTTCACGGTAAGTCCCTTTATTGGCTAGGTACTGCCCAGTGTAGTGTATAAGCTGGTTGACGGATTTTAACCTATCCTCGGTATGCCGCAACGTTTTTCGCGCTTCTTTTCGCTTTGCTACCAGATCATCATAGGCGGATTGCAGTTCCTCTCTGGAGTCGAAACCATTTTCCTGAACGTAAGCGATAGTCTTGGCCATCTGCTGCAGGTTCGAGATTTTAACCTTCTGAGCATAGGCTCTGCTCTGCTGTGCCTTCACATTATTCTGCAGATCAATAACCAATCGCAGATCTGTTTTGAGGAACAGTATTCCCGCGAACTCTGGTATAGTCTCTCCAAAGAGCGCATCTGCGCTGACCGTTTCATTGGCTCTATCAAAATCAGTTCTGCTATCAGCGCTGCTCTTCCGTTCTCTTCTCTCCGCTTCCAGGTTACGCGCAAAGAGCGACAGTAAATAGTCCCGCTCATACGCTGTTCCCAATGCGCGGTCTGCAATATTTTTTGAGCGGTCAGGATGCAGATAGCTGAACCGCCCACGCTTATCAGTTACCCGGATTTTATATTCCTCCCAAAGGGCAGCACAGAATTGTTCCGGTGAGGTAGCAGATCGAGCTACATCGTCGATGGCATCCCGCAGGTATTGCTTCTCTGTTTGGAATTTTGTCCTTGCCGGCGTTAGGCCAAAGGCAATGACTTCCTGGTTGGTCTGTTCCAATGCTCTCTGACCGCGTTGTTGCGCCCAGTATTCCCGTTCTGTCACCTTTGCTTTGGCCGGTGACAGCAGATCGACCTGGTGCAGATTTTCCCGCTGGCAGATTGCCATAAGAGATCTCTGCATATGCGTCAAGTAATCTCTGGTTTGGTGATGTTTGTAACCGGCGCGGCTGTCACAGGGGCGCTCCATGAACTCTTGCGGTTCCACATCAAACTTACGCAGGCTGTTGATGACAATATGTACATGAATGTTCCCACTTCCATGACTTCCGTCCGCATGAGTACAGACCAAAGCCTGGTGTCCAGGGAAATTCTTTTTTGCGTACTCCATGCCAATGGACTGTGCCTGCTCCGGTGTCAGACCGCGGTCGATCTGATCCTGGGGATCAAAGCTGATGATATAGTGATGCGCTTTGATTTCCGCCGGTGTCTGATTTTTATGATATTGCTCGTTTAGCTCGCGGCATTCTTCTGCATAGGTAAATGGATTGCAGTTGATTCCATCCAGAATGTAGCCGCGCCGTCGAACCATTTTGCCGTTCTCGTCAAGGACAGGCTTCATGCTGTTTTCTTCATGCTCAAACAAAAGGTAGAACAGCGCATCGTTATAGTTGGCATTTTTACTTGTAGTGTGTTTTAAGATTGCCATGAATCTCACCTACCATTCTTGTCACATCCACCTGCATCTGCACAATAGCATCCAGCGCCCTTTCCAATTCGGCAGTAACCTCCTGAGAACGGAGGCCGCCAGTGTTAAAGTATTTTGCAATCTGGTTGATGTTGTTGGAAACGTTGCTCAGTAGCCAGCTGATCTTTTTCATCTCTTCCCGAAGTTCCGGGAACTCGGCGGTTACCTTGTGCGTGACCGTAATCTTGCCGCCCAACAGGCTTTTGCGGATGTACTCGGAGCGGGAAAGCCCTGCGGCGGTAGCTTTCTTCATCACCAGTTCTAACTCAATGTCGGTTAAGCGCATGGTGATGATGTTCTGGTGATTCAATTCCTTCTCTTTTTTGGGCCTAGCCATAGCATTGCATCTCCTTTACGTGATTATTTGCCGCAGACAGAGAGCGCGGGAAACGTGCCCCGCGGCTGGATAACATCCACCGCGCTGCGACCATTTTAGAATGGGAGCCAACCGCAAAATCACCAGATTTGCAGGAACCGAGGGAATGGGGAGCCGGAATCCCCATCAAGTATGCCCGGAATCAAAACCCGCGAAAGCGGGTTTTCGTATTACAGGGCGTATCTTGCTTTCGTGCTACCGCCCCTTTAGAAATTGGCAAAAATGCTTCGTTGCTCCTTCATTTCTCGGAGATAACGTTGAAATTTGGCAAGTGTAAGAAATAATCAGGTAAAACAGCTTGCAAAACAGCCTTTTATTGTCTGGGTTATGAGAGGGAACAAACTATTTTGTAGTTCCTCAAATTTGCCGAACAGTGCAGACAAGGAGGGCACAAACCATGCGGGATATGGAAAAGAAAAAATTGGAAACCAGGGAATTGGCTGAACGGGAACTTATGTCAGAAAAAATAGAGGCAATGAGAAATGTAGATATTCGCACCGTGGATAAAAGTATACTGGTGGACATTGCAGACGTAGAGATCGATACAAGTCTGCCCGACAGGGAGAGAATGCTGGACTTTATCCGGCAGGTCAAAAATCCTTATTGCTATCTGGATCATGGCACGGTGGTCAAGATCAGTTTTAGCGGCAGCCAGCGGATGGAGGACTGCCTGAAAAAATGTGTCCACCTCGGCTAGATGGCGATTTAACACTTTAAAGTGTTGACTTTTGAGCAGGGATGTGCGATAATAACCTTGGGTCAAATAGAATATCATTTAAGAAGCCATTGATTTCTTGGTTTATTGTCGCAAGGCAATTAGATTGGGAGGTCAGTGGCTTTATGTATTTTAAAAAGGAAAAAGCGTATCTCACAGCGTCCTACGTTCGACTGTCCAGAGAAGATGGAGACAAAGTAGAGAGCGACAGCATTCATAATCAGCGGGAACTGATCTGTGACTTCGTAAAAAAGCATGACGATCTGAAACTAGTGGAGGAATACATTGATGATGGGTACAGCGGAACCAATTTTGATCGTCCTGCATTTATGCGGATGATCGAGGATGCGAAACGAAAGAAAATTGACTGCATTATCGTCAAGGACTTGTCCAGACTTGGAAGAAATTACATCGAAACGGGCAAGTACATAGAAAAGATCTTTCCATTTATGGGTATCCGATTCATTGCGATCAACGACCATTATGACAGCGCCGATGAAGAATCTGATGCAGATCACATCATCATCCCCTTCAAGAATCTGATTAACGACGCCTATTGCAAGGACATCTCCATCAAAATACGCAGCCAGTTGGATGTGAAGCGCAAGAGCGGAAAATTTATAGGGAGTTTTGCGGGGTACGGGTATTTAAAAGACCCGAAGGATAAAAACCATCTTGTGGTGGATGAGTACGCGGCGCAAATCGTGCAGATGGTCTTTCGTTTAAAACTTGATGGAGTAAGTTCCCAGCGGATTGCAGAGAAGCTTACAGAGATGGGGGCACTGCCTCCCCTGGAATATAAGCGGATGCTGGGGATGAACTTTAATAGCGGATTTCGCTCCGGCTCTAATCCGAAATGGTCGGTGGTTGCGGTTAACCGGATTCTGCGCAACGAACTGTACACGGGGAACATGGTTCAAGGCAAACGGAAAAAGATTAGTTATAAAGTAAAACAGAGCCGGGCGATGAACGAAGCGGACTGGATTCGCGTGGCAGGCACGCATGAAGCGATTATCCCGACAGAAGAATTTGACCAGGTACAGCGGGTGATGCTAATGGACACACGGACAGCGCCGGATGCCGAAAAAATCTATCTGTTTTCCGGCTTCCTGCGTTGTGGTGACTGCGGCCAGAATATGGTGAAACGGTGTACAACCAAAGACGGAAAGAAGTACCACTATTATCATTGCTCTACTTATAAAAGTGGAAACGGATGTACAGCGCACTTGATCAGTGAGAAACATTTGACGGACATCGTGCTGGAGGCAATCCGTAAACAGGTGGAGGTCTTGGTTCGAGCAGAAGCTGTATTGGGGCAGATTCAATTGCTTCCTCAAGAAAGGTTTGGCGTAAAAGAAGTAAAAGCCCAGATTGCTACGTTATCGGCAGAGGTTGAGCGTTACCAGGAACTGAAAACGCGGCTCTATCAGGATATGCAGGACGGCGTTGTTGACAGGGGCGAATTTAAAGCGATCAACGAACGCTTTACGGAAAAAATCCGGTCTGCACAACAAGCGCAGAACAAGCTGGAAGTAAAGCTTGAGAATCTACTAAAGACAGAAACGGAACTTCAACCGTGGCTTGAGGAATTTAAAAGTTATCGAAACATTCAACATCTGGAGAGAAAGGTTCTCGTTCTATTAATTGACCATATTGATGTATATGGAAAAGACAGAATAGAAATTCACTTCCAATTTGAGGACGAAATTCAGCAGATGATTCAAAACCTGGAGTATTACGAAGCACATAAGTTTCAGAATGGGAAGGTGAGCGTATGAGGGTGGTCAGTTATACAAGGGCAATCAGCTATCGCTTAAAGGATGAAAATCCCTCCAATATTATAGGGTTGCAGAATGAACACATCCAACAGTATATAAAAGAAAAAGGCTGGAAGCTGGCAGCAAAATACAGTGACCGGAAATTTTCTTCAGAAGAAATGACCGCATTCAATCAGATGCTTGAAGCCGGTCTTGCCCGGGAGTTTGATTGTGTGGTAATGGATTCAATTTTCCGTTTCGGCCATAACCTGACCGATGCAGTCAGCGTTCTGCGGGAAACATTTTATCCAATCGGAATCCATTTTGTCGTTGTCCAAGATGATTTCTCTAGTTTCGGAAAATCTGTTTCAGCGATAACAGATTATTTTAAGCAGAAGAGGATGGCGATTCTCGGCAATGCGTCATGGACTCGGTGGCGCGCATTGGAAAAAGAGGGCATCATGGTGAAGTCACATTTGAGCTATGGTTACCTTCTTTCAGAGGACCGTCGAAGCATGATTATTGATGAATCGGTAGCGCCTATCATCCGCAACATTTTTCAGTGGTTCCTCTCCGGCATGAATTACCAAACTATTGCGGACCGATTGAATGCGGAAGGCGTTATTTCTCCGCAGGAGCATATGACCAAAGTTTATGGCAGGGAACCCAATTTTATTGTAGACAGTATTTGGCGTGGCTCCAGTATTCACAAACTTCTTGAAAAACCAATCTATATGGGAAAGGCAGTTCGCAAGATTGGCGGCGTGGATACCGTGATTGAAGTGCCGCCGATTGTTTCGGAGGAAGAATTTTTAAAGGCACAGGAACTTATCCCTAGAAAACCTGCCAGGGCGATCACATGGAAAATAGCAGGCGTCAACATTTTAAACAAACGCATCTATGATAAGAAAACGGGAAAAGCCCTGATGTGTATGAAATCTCCGATAGATCCAAACGATAGAGTTTACACACTGAAAAAGAACATTCGGTATCTGAGCAAAGAAGAACAGAAAAAGAGCATCCCCTACGGTGTTGTTATGGGTGCAGTCAAAGAGGCCCTGCGAAATGAGGCCGCTTTGGTAGACCAGATTGATGAAATCTTGCAGACAGAGCAGTCGCAGGATTATTTGGAGCAGCAATTACAGGACTATCGAAAATCGGCGCTAAAACTCGTTGAGCAACTGAATACAGTCTATGAAGAACGTATGAACCTTCATCGGATGTATGAAGACGGGCGCATCAATGCGGAGGAATTGGAACAGAAAGAGGATACCTGTCAGGTGAAGCTAATGCGGATTGAGCAGCAATTTGCTTTGATTATGGCTCAGGTAGAAGATCAGAAGACTGCATTCAGCAGGATCAATCCTTGGCTGGTATTGTATCGTCAAATTGAGGTGCCGGACGAACTGGAACGCAGCCATATCATGCAATGGGTTGACCGTGTGGCTGTGGTGGACGCTCAGACGATAGAGGTCGGGCTGAAGCAACAGGAGTGGAAATATAAGCTCCCCCAGGAATGGTTAACTCTCAGAAGGGATGGATAAATATGGCCAGAAAAAGCAGGAAAAATCAAGTATTACCAGAGAGCGTGCAAGTACAGGCGACAGAAAAGACGGCAAGACAACTTCTTGCCACAGCGGCCTATGTACGGCTTTCTGTAGAGAACAGCGGCAACAGTACAGATGATACACTTCAAACACAGATCAAACTTGTCCATAATTTTATTGCGAATCACCCGGATTTGAAACTGGCTGACACGTACATAGATAACGGCTTTACCGGCACGAACTTTGACCGGCCGGAATTTGAGCGCCTGATGCAGGATGTAAAGCTGGGCAAAATCCAATGTGTCGTGGTAAAAGACCTCTCCCGTTTTGGACGAGATTATCTGGAGACCGGCCATTATCTGGAGACAATCTTTCCCAGACTAAACGTTCGTTTTATCGCCGTGACAGATGATTTTGACAGCTTCAGGCCGGGGGACGTGGAAAGCCTGGCGACCCCAATAAAGAATCTGGTAAATAGCCTGTATGCCAAGGATATATCCAATAAACTCAGGGCAGTCAACGCAAATAAGCGAAAACGCGGAGAACGCTGCGGCAGCTTTCCCCCTTATGGATTGAAGCTGACAGAAGATAGAAAAAATTATTTGCCGGATCAGGAAACTGTACCTTACGTCCGTGCTATCTATGTATGGAAGCTATTGGACGTAAATAAGCATGAAATTGTACGACGGTTAGAACTGTTGCAGGCACCTTCACCACGTCAACTTCAGCGGATGCATTCAGATAATACGGCTCACCTTCAAGATAATACGACGTGGCTACCGGGTGCAGTAGCCAGGATATTGGAAAATCCAGTTTATGTAGGAGATACAGTGACAGGAAAAACAAAGCCTTTGGCAAGTTCGTATAAACGGGTACGGACCCGCAGGGAGGATTGGACGGTAACTACGAATACGCATGAGGCGGTTATCCTTCGCAGCGATTATGATGCAGTTCAAGAAATAGCAGATGCAGCGAAACAAAAATGGCGGGCCGCCATTGCAGAAAACGCTGAGGAAAGGGCAAAACTGCCAGATTTATTCCACGGGCAGGTTCATTGTGCTGGCTGCGGTGCCCCGATGGTATTGCTGAGACGAGGATCGGCCGCCAAACCATTGTTCAATGTCTATACGTGCAAATCGGACAGGCATAAATATGCCTGTTATGGAACAAAGATTCAGGAGCGTCTTCTTCAGGCACTGGTTATGGATCAGATCAGTGTGTTAATCAAAGCAATGTGCAGCCGCAAGAAAATGCTCGAGGAGATGACCCAAAACGATACGAGCAAAAATGTTCTCCATTCTTTGAAAAGGAAAGCTGCCTATTTGTCTGGAAAGATTGCTGAGGCAGAAGAAAGGAAAAGCGGCTTGTATGAAGATTGGGTCATGGGACTTTTTGATAAAACGGAGTATCAGGGACTAAAAGAACATTACATCCGTGAAATTCAAAAACTGAAGAAACAGTTGCAAGAAACTGAACAAATGCAGCAAACCATAGAGAGAAGGGCACATCAGTATATAGAACTGGTAGAAAACCTTGAACAGCATTTAGATAATCACGCGTTCAATCTCGATTTGGTCAGAGAACTGGTGGAGCGCATTGATGTATCGAGCAATGGCTCCATTGCGGTTCGGTTCCGGTGCAATGATGTTTATGAAGAATTGTTTCGGATGATGGAGGATGTCCAAAATGAGAAATAAGGAAGGGATAGCCCTTTATCTGCGTTTATCTATGGCCGACGGTGATTTGGGAAAGGACAATAAGGACGAGAGCAATAGTATCGAAAACCAACGTCTGTTACTCAAAAGCTATGTCGCAGATCACCCGGAACTTTCCGGCGAACTGCGGGAGTACATGGATGATGGTTATACGGGGACAAATTTTGAGCGGCCCGGATTCAAGCAGATGATCGAGGATGCCAGACACGGCAATATTCAAGTGATTCTGGTGAAAGATTTATCCAGACTTGGGCGGGATTATATCGGTGTAGGCGATTATATCGAACAGATCTTCCCTGTACTGGGCGTCCGGTTTATTGCGGTCAATAACAATTTTGACAGCAATGCTTACGGCGATGGTGCAATGGGGCTGGATATGGCAATCACTAACTTGATTAACAGCCTTTACAGCCGGGATGTTTCCAAGAAAATCCGCTCGGCGTTTGAGGTGAGATGGAGACAGGGCTATGCAACTGCCACCAGGGTACCCTTTGGCTATCAGTGGAATACGAAGAAAAAGGGAGAATGGGTAATCGATCCTGTGGCTTCCAAGTATGTCCGCCGAATTTTTGACCTTGCATTGGAGGGCATGAATACAGCACAGATCAGTCTGCGGCTGAATGAAGAAAAAATCCCAACAGCTGGCGTCTATGAGAGCCACCAAACAGAGGATTGCTCATGGAGCCCTAAATTTATTGCGCCGGATTCTGAACAGTTATGGACAGCAGCCAAGGTTTGGCGTATTCTCAGAAGCTATGAGTATACAGGTGCTTTGGTAATGGGAAAAAAGAAAGTGCTTGCGCTTGGCAGCAAGACATACAGGAGTGTACCCAAATCGGAACAAGTGATTGTGGAAAATGCGCACGAAGCGATTGTAACCCATGAGGAATTTGAGCAGGCACAGATGGCAATTCGTAAAATGGGAGAACAAGGCTACATTGTTCCAAAAGAATATCCATTGAAGGAAAAAGTGGTGTGCGGAAACTGCAAAAGACGTCTGGAATATGCAGAAAGAGTTGGCGGTGCGGTTTTATTTTGCACTCATAAGCGCCAGGCAGGCAAATATTCCAAGTGCTGTGGGGATAATTATTCTGAAGCCATGATAAACGCACGGGTCGGATATGCCATCCGGCAGATGCTCAAGATGGTTGACTTCCTCAAGGGTCAAGTTGTCCACACTATGACGGTTGAAATGCCTGATGTAGATAAAGCAACCCGTGAGATGGAACAGGTAAAAGCGGAACAGGTGCGCCAATATGAAGCGTATGCGGATGGCGTGATCAGCAGGGAAGTGTATATGAAAAAGAAGCAGGAGTTATCCAGAAAAGCTGCCGAACTGCAAGAAAACCTGGATTTGGCAGATGGCTTGCAAGAGGAAGAAGAGAGTAATTCGGCTGGCTTACAGGAATTGGCTGATCAGGGGAAAGCACTATGGAGTGGCGGCAGGCTAACCAGGGAAATGGTGGACGCCTTTGTCGAAAAGGTTTATGTCTATGACCGCAATAAGATAGAAGTTGTGTTCCAGTGTGAGGATGTAATCCTGGCTGCATTGGATCAATATGAGGAAGAAAGAAGGAAGGCGGCCTTATGAAACAGTTACTGACAAAAAGCATTTTACCGATGGCCCTGTTTTTATTGATCGCTTATTTGGGAAAGTACATCTATATAGTGGACGACCAAATCAACTGGTTTCGAGTGTTATTGATCTTTGGCCTGCCTTATGGTATCCCGTACATGATTTTTATTATTCCTATAGGCGGCAGTGTCGCCGGGAAAACATCGCTCCTTGTGTTAAATGCGATCTTGGGTGCGGTGTTTGGGTGTTTCATTGCAGTGTGGATTTTGTTAAGAGCACTTGTTTATCCGTTGGGATGTATGATCAAACTGGCGCTACATAGATAGTGTTTATGCGTCCAGACGTTCCTTTGTAGAGATAACAAAACATAGGCAGAAAAAATAGACCATAGGGGCAGTTTCCAAGCTGCCTTTATGGTCTTTCTGTTTTCCTGGTAAGAGCGCAAGTACGCAAGCGCGCAAAGAGGGGACAATCTGTAACGCCAATCTGCGTTGTTGCCTCAGTAAAGCGGCTTGCAGTCACGCAGAGCTTCTCTGGCGGATTTCATTAATCGCATCAAAAATTCTTTTTCTTCGGGAGAACACCCATCCATAATTTCCTTCATATCGGCATCATACTGGGAAACAAGGACGGGGATGTTGTCATAGAGAAGATGGTCAACCGTTGTTTCAAGAGCAGTGGCAATGCTGATAAGCGTTGGAAGGCTGAGTTTGGTGTGGCCGTTTTCAATTGTGCTGATATACGTTGGCGACACATCAATCAGGTTTGACAAGGTCTCCTGGGTCATACTCATTTTCATGCGTGCCGAACGAATCCGTTTCCCAATCGCGCCATAGTCGATCTGTATATCCACAATCCTCACCTCCTCTGATCTGCAATTTTTGTTAAAAATCATGAAATTAGCCTATATTTGATATTGTAAACGGAAACGGCATATTATATAATTAAGTAATAGTAGAAGAAACATATAAAAATATACATACAGTAGAAAATGGGGCGACTGTTTTTGAAAGATGATCGGAAGCGAAAGGCGAATGTAAACACTTATTCCAATGTTGAGGCTACGTCTGTTCGCTGGCTGTGGTATCCTTACATCTCATATGGTAAGCTCACACTTCTCCAGGGTGACCCAGGAGAAGGTAAATCGACCTTTATCATCCGAGTTGCAGCAGCATTGACGAAGGGAGAAGCCCTCCCGGGATGCTGCAAACCGGATGAACCAGTTACTGTAATCTATCAATGCTCGGAAGACGGCCTGTCAGATACTGTGAAACCAAGGCTTATGGAAGCAGGGGCGGATTGCAGCCGGGTTGTTTACATTGTTGAAGAGGAAATACCTCTGACATTGGATGACGAAAGAATTGAGGACGCGATTGCACAGACTGGTGCAAAGCTGATGATTATTGATCCGATACAGGCGTTTATGGGGCCGGACGCGGATTGGAATAATGCTGTCAAAATCCGGCATATGTTGAGAAATCTATCGAGTACAGCACAGAAATACAACTGCGCGGTTGTAATGGTAGGGCATTTAAACAAAATGACCGGCGGAAAAAATCTATACCGTGGGCTTGGAAGCATTGATATTGCCGCCATAGCCCGCAGTGTTTTGATGATCTCACGGGACAAGGAAGAACCCTCAAAGAGGTATATGTATCCTATCAAGAGCAGTCTTGCCCCAGAAGGCCGTCCAATCTGTTTTGAACTGGGAGAAAACAGCGGTTTTCGATGGATCGGTGAATGTGAAGTCAATATTGATGAGCTGTTACAGCAAAACACAAGCAGTGTTGCGAAAAAGGAAACGGCAGCAGAATATTTGAGAGCCCTTTTGATAAACAACGATATACAGAGTACAGTGATTTTTGAAAAGCTCGATATGCTGGGGATTTCGCATCGCACAGTCCAGGCGGCAAAAAAAGAGATGGGAATTCAGTCGTACAGAAAAGGGAATGCATGGTATTGGCATCTGGATTTGGAGGAATAACGGTATGAATGAGCAGGAGCGGCGTTCCACCAATAAAGAAGAACAAAAGAGAAAAATCCGGGCGCGGTATAAAGGCATCAATCGTGATGAGCTTGAATTTATCCCCGCCAAACAAAAAGAAAAGCTCTTTGAAGATACAACAACAAAGAGGGTCGCCGCGTATTGCCGTGTTTCAACGGATGATGCAAAACAAACTTCTTCCTATGAATTACAGAGAAACCATTACGAGGATATGATTAAAGAGCATATCGGCTGGGAACTGGTTGGAATCTATGCAGATGAGGGAATCTCCGGTACATCCCTTCAGCATCGAGATGATTTTAACCGGATGATGGAGGATTGCCGTGCCGGGAAGATTGATTTGATCGTGACAAAAAGCGTCTCTCGTTTTGCGAGAAATATTGTCGACTGCATTGCCAAGCAGCGTGAGCTGGCAAATTTACCATCCCCAGTCGGCGTCTATTTTGAAACTGAACATATCTATTCCCTGGATGGAACCAGCGAGATGATGATGGCGGTTCTTGCAGCGGCTGCACAGGAAGAATCCCATACAAAGAGTGAGATTATGAACATCTCCATAGAGCAGCGGTTTTCACGAGGAATATTCCTTGTGCCGGAATTGCTGGGCTATGATAAGGACGAGGATGGAAATCTAGTCATCAACGAAGAAGAAGCCGAAACGGTAAAACTTTGTTACTACCTGTTCCTTAATGGATTCCCCAGCGCGGAGATTGCGGAAATTCTTGAGGAACTGGGGCGCAAGACAAAGTTGGGCAGGACTAAGTGGACAAGCGGCAGCGTAGCGGCGGTCCTTAAAAATGAACGCCATTGCGGTGATGTGCTGAGCCGCAAAACTTATACCCCCAATTACCTGGATCATAAAGTAAAGAAGAACCGGCATGATCGAAATCAGTATAAGCAAAGCAATCATCACGAAGGAATTGTCAGCCATGAAATCTTTGAGGCGGCGCAAAAACTGCTGGCAGTCCATAAATATAGGAAATGCGGGTATCCGCTGCCTGAATTAAGAGTGGTGGATGGTGGCGCACTACGGGGTTATGTCTCGGTAAACCGCACCTGGACTGGATTTACAGGGGAGGATTATAAAAAGGCATCGGAAAGTGCTTATAGCGATCTCGGACAGGTTCCTTCGGCAAAGACGGAACATTCCGGGTACAAAACCCATTTCGATCTGTCAGGGTATCAGATTGCGAGGGCGCAGTTCTTTTCTACCAGGCAAGATCCCGCAATGACGATTTCTGCAAATCGGCTTACTTTCAATACGGCTTGTTTGAAAAAGTTTGAAAACGTAGAGTATGTCGAACTGCTTTTTAACTCCATCGAAAAGTGCATTGCCATACGGCCTTGTTCAGCAGAATCTGTCAATGCGATACGCTGGGGGACTGTGAAAGAGGGAAGATGGACCGTTCTGCCCAAAAGCTGCGCTGGATTTGCAACGCCGCTTTACAACTTTATGGGCTGGAATGACCAATACCGCTATCGTTTCCGCGGCGAATATCACAAACAGGATGATGAACAGATTCTATTTTTTGATCTGGTACAGCCAGAGGTGATTGCAACTGTGTCGAAACAGGAAATCACCGCTGCTTCTTCAGATTTTGAAGATCAAAAGTGTTTGGAAGATAGAACCGATTTGCCAGATGAAAGCGCAGAAATCGAAAAAAGTGCAGGGAACAAGGATAAACGTGTGACAAGGATTATGTATCCTTGCGCATGGGCGGACTCTTTTGGGGACGATGCAGAAAGAGACAACTTCCTTGTGCTGCAAAGGATACCATATTATGGGGCCTGGGATATTCTGCGCCCGGCCCGGACAGTTGATGGACTTCAAATACTAAATAACCATGTACTTGAGGATTTGATGGATGAAGCAAAATATATGATTGAGAAAATGAGGTGTACTGGATAATGGAACCAAATGACTTTCGGCAGAATGGAGAAGAAACAGCCGTTGATCAGAAAGCATTAGAATTGCAGGAAAACTTTACATATGACGGTTATCAGGTCGTTCGCAGGGAGTTGTTTGCTCATTTAAGGGAACCATCCGTCGTGATCCGGCGGGATAGCATTACATTCAATACGGCTTGTATTGCAGGGATGGAGGATGCCGTATATATCCAAATACTTGTAAATCCAGACACCAAAAAGATGGTTGTTCGTAAATGCGATGAGAATGATAAAGATGCACTCCGCTGGTGCATCGCAAAAACGGATAAGCGAAAAAGCCGTAAGGTGACCAGCAAGATATTCTCCGCAAAAATGTATGAGCTGATGGGATGGAATACTGCTTGCCGGTATAAAATTCTGGGGCACAAAATTGTATATGAAGATGAAATGCTCTACATTTTTGACCTTTTGGAGACCGAGATTTTTTTGGATGTGCGAAAAACAGAAACACAAAAAGCAGGTGTACAGGCGGGGGCCTCTAAAGGAACGGAAAATGCACAAAAAATGATTATGGAAGGCATTGATCTGACTTCTCATGGTGATCATCCCCCGGTCTCTATGCGTGAAAGAAAGGCATATTATCCGGCTGACTGGCGTGATTCTTTTGGCTTACCGGTGGAGGAACATAGCCGGACACTGCAAATTGATATAAAAGATGGATATGCGGAATTCAATGTGTTTTCCGATCATAAAGGGGATAGTACGCCCTCTTCCGGGAGGCGAGCAGATGAGTAACAGTATGCCCGGAATATCTTTTCAACTTCAAAGCAATAGGGTTTATATTTTTCATTCGACAATTCTGGCCTTAGACGAGCCCAAATATATCCGGCTGCTCTTTAACCCAGAAAAAAAGCACCTGGCAGTGCAAGCGTGCGCCAGGCGTAAGCCGGAGAGTTTTGTGGTTCCCCGGTATGAACCGGAAACTTGGGCCTTCCCGATTTCAAGTTTTCCCTTGTCCAAAATGCTGTCCGAATGCTGTTCATGGGAGAGAGATAAAACATATCGTGTTTATGGGGAACTCCATAAGGACTATCACCTGGTTGAATTTGATTTGACCCAGGCAGTCATTTACACGGAAGAATAAGAGATGACTGTGTCAACAGGACCTTTGAGCGATCAAAGGCCCTATTTTTTTGCCCATTTTTGAGGGTGATGCCGCTCTTCATCTGAAAAAAATATCGAAAATTTTTTGTTCCTTACTTGACAACAGGAGGCCAAAAACGCATACCGTCCCGTGAAGGCGGTGTGGAAGTGGTCGTGGAGGAACTCGCAACTCGGATGGCACAGCAGGGCCATTCGGTCACCTGTTACAACCGCGGCGGCCATCATGTGAGCGGCTCTGCCTTTGACGCCGAAGCTGTCAGCAAATACAAAGGTGTGAGACTTAAAACCGTACCTACCATTAAATTCTTTGTTTAATACATATAAAGATGCTTCTGGAATGTGGCATGAGGATAGGTTTAGACCATTAGTTGCAGCATTAACCAATTTGGCTTTAAACCTTATACTTGTGCAATTTATAGGTTTATTTTAATTCGCACAGATAAAGGAATGAAGGAGTTTGAAACTATCAGTAGTAAGCTGAAGCTGAAAGAAGTAGCTTATGAAGATGGTGTGAAAAGTAATCCGGCAGAATATAAGTCTTGCTGTAGACCGTCGCAGAGAGACACTTTTTTTGAGGATATGGACGCTATGGAATTTGAAGAGCTTGAAAAGAAGTATGCTTCTCCAATAAAAGTAACATTTAAAAGTAGAGTAAAAAGAAAAATCAAGAATACAATTAAATCAGCCCTTAGAGCAATCGGGGGGCAGAGAGTATAAGCACAACGAAGAGTATGGACTAATCTTTGTGTTTCGTATTTAATTGTCAGGAGTAAAATCAATGAAAGAACTTCCGGTACTATATAAACGAAAAGAAGAATGCTGTGGATGTACAGCCTGTTATTCGATTTGTCCGAAAGCGGCTATATCTATGGTAGAGGATGGAGAAGGCTTTGAGTATCCGCAGATAGATGAAAGTAAATGTATTTTCTGTTATCAATGTTTAAAAGTTTGCCCTTTTAAGATAGAGAAAGAAGCATAAGAGAGGTAATAAAATATGGGAAAGTATTTTGGAACAGATGGTTTTCGTGGTGAAGCCGGAATTACATTAACAGCAGATCATGCCTATAAAGTAGGTCGCTTCCTTGGCTGGTACTACAATGCACTGCGTGAGCGCAATGGTGATACCGACCCTGCTCGCATTGTCATTGGCAAAGACACTCGCCGCAGCTCTTACATGTTTGAGTACAGTCTGGTTGCTGGTTTGACTGCTTCTGGTGCAGATGCCTATCTGTTGCACGTTACGACCACGCCGTCTGTGGCTTACATTGCTCGTGTGGATGACTTTGACTGTGGCATCATGATCTCTGCCAGCCACAATCCCTACTATGATAACGGCATCAAGCTGATCGACTGCTACGGCGAGAAGATGCCAGAGGAGACCCTGCTGCTGGTGGAGGATTATATCGACGGAAAGCTCCATGTGTTCGATAAGGACTGGCCGGAACTGCCCTTTGCTCGTCGTGAGCACATCGGCTGCACGGTGGACTACGTGGCAGGCCGTAACCGTTATATGGGCTATCTGATCAGTCTCGGCATCTATTCCTTCAAGGGTGTCAAGGTCGGCCTAGACTGCGCCAACGGCAGCTCTTGGAATATCGCTAAAAGCGTTTTCGATGCCCTGGGTGCTGATACCTATGTCATAAACAACAAGCCGAATGGCACGAACATCAACAACAACGCCGGTTCTACGCATATTGAGGGTCTGCAGAAGTTTGTTGTGGAGAAGGGTTTGGATGTTGGTTTTGCCTTCGATGGTGACGCCGACCGCTGCCTGTGCGTGGACGAGAAGGGTAATGTCATCACTGGTGACCATATCCTGTATATCTATGGCTGCTATATGAAAGAGCGTGGCAAGCTGCTGACCAATACTGTGGTTACGACTGTCATGTCCAACTTTGGTCTGTACAAAGCGTTTGATGAGCAAGGTATCGGTTACGCCAAGACTGCTGTGGGCGACAAGTACGTATACGAGTACATGGCGAAGAACGGCTGTCGTATCGGTGGTGAGCAGAGCGGTCATATCATCTTCTCCAAATATGCCAGCACCGGCGATGGTATCTTAACCAGTTTGAAGATGATGGAAGTCATGCTGGCTAAGAAGAAGCCGATGAGCGAGTTGGCGGCACCGCTGAAGATCTATCCGCAGGTGTTGGAGAATGTTCGTGTGACCGATAAGAAGGCTGCACAGAATGATCCTGCTGTGCAGGAAGCCGTGTCTAAGGTTGCTGAGGCACTGGGCGATACTGGCCGTATTCTGGTTCGTGAGTCCGGCACTGAGCCGGTCGTTCGTGTGATGGTGGAAGCACCTGACCATGATACCTGCCAGAAGTATGTTGATGAAGTGGTCAATGTGATCTGCGAAAAGGGATATAAGGTATAAAGTCAATGACGACTCTGGCAGTGTCCGGAGTCATTTTGTGTAAGTGGAAAAGTATCATAGAAAAATGAATAATAGGAGGGGCAAAACCTATGTGTGGAATCGTTGGATTTACAGGAAATCGACAGGCAGCACCGATCCTGCTGGATGGCCTGTCTAAACTGGAGTATAGAGGATATGACTCGGCTGGATTGGCTGTCCGGGATGGAGAAGCACTGGCACAGGTCGTGAAAGCAAAAGGCTGTCTGTCCAATCTGATCGAGAAAACCGATAACGGTAATGCACTGAAAGGAACTTGTGGTATTGGCCATACCCGTTGGGCAACCCACGGTGAGCCGAGCCAGACGAATGCACATCCGCATGTTTCCGGTAACTGTAGCCGTTCCGGTTCCGGCACAGTGGAGTCTGAGGTCGTTGGCGTACATAACGGCATCATTGAGAACTATACCGAACTGAAAGAAAAGCTGCTGAAGCACGGTTATACATTCTATAGTCAGACGGATACGGAAGTAGTCATCAAGCTGGTGGACTACTATTATAAAAAGTACAACCTCGGTCCTATTGATGCCATCGCTAAGACGATGGTGCGTGTCCGTGGTTCCTACGCTCTTGAGCTGATGTTCCGGGATTATCCGGGCGAGATCTGGGTGGCACGTAAGGATAGCCCGATGATCATCGGCATTGCGGATGGTGAGACCTATGTGGCTTCGGATGTCCCGGCAATTCTGAAATACACTCGCAACGTGTATTACATTGGCAACCTTGAGTTCGCAAAGCTCGTTCCGGGTGAGGCTCACTTTTATGATCTGAATGGTGATGAAATCGAGAAGCAGACCACCGAGATCAAGTGGGATGCAGAAGCAGCTGAAAAAGGCGGCTTTGAGCATTTCATGATGAAAGAAATCCATGAGCAGCCGAAAGCTGTTCAGGATACCCTTAACTCTGTGATCAAGAACGGCGCTATCGACCTATCCAGTGTGGAGATCACCGAGGACGAAATTAAAAACTTTGAGCAAATCTATATTGTTGCCTGTGGCTCTGCATGGCATGTGGGCATGGCTGCTCAGTATGTGCTGGAAGATATAGCGGATATCCCAGTGCGTGTGGAACTCGCATCTGAGTTCCGTTATCGGAAGATGCCGCTCAATCAGAAAGCACTGGTAATCGTTGTCAGCCAGTCTGGCGAGACAGCAGATACATTGGCTGCACTGCGACTTGCAAAAGAAAAAGGCATAACCACAATGGCAATCGTCAATGTGGTAGGCAGCAGTATTGCCCGTGAAGCGGACAAAGTGTTCTACACCCTTGCCGGTCCAGAAATCTCTGTTGCAACGACCAAGGCATACAGTGCACAATTGGCGGCTATGTATTGTCTGGCGGTTCAGTTTGCGAAGGTTAGAGAAAAAATCACTGAAGAACAGTACAGCTACTATATTTCTGAACTGTTGACTCTCCCGGAGAAGATGCAGAAAACTTTGGAAGATAAAGAGCGCATTCAGTGGTTTGCTGCGAAGTATGCCAATGCACACGATGTGTTCTTCGTAGGTCGTGGCATTGACTATGCTGTCTGCTTGGAAGGTAGTTTGAAACTGAAAGAAATCAGCTACATCCATTCCGAAGCATACGCTGCGGGCGAATTGAAGCACGGAACCATCAGTCTGATTGAGCAGGGAACACTGGTCATCGGCGTGCTGACCCAGAGCGAACTCTATGAAAAGACTATCAGCAATATGTTGGAGTGCAAGAGCCGTGGCGCTTATTTGATGGGCCTGACTACATATGGCAAGTATGAAATCGAAGATCAGGTAAACTTCACAGTTTATGTTCCAAAGGTGGATGAGCACTTCGTTGGTAGTTTGGCAGTGATCCCGTTGCAGTTGCTGGGTTACTATGTGTCTGTTGCTAAGGGATTAGATGTAGATAAACCGAGAAATTTGGCTAAAAGTGTTACTGTGGAATAAACATAGAATAATAGTTTTGAATATGAATCCTTCGAGAAAACTATATTTAAAAGATCAAAATGTGGAGTGTAGAACATTAGAAAATCGGATAAAAACGGGAGAATTTATCGAAGTCATGGAGCTTGAGTGAATTGAAAAATATAATTTTACTGCTTCATGTCAACAAGATTTTTATTAGAGGAGAACTGTGTTATGCTTTGTGAATTGGAAGTCAATAACATTGGTACATATGTGGAACTGATTACACGAATTGATGCCGAACAACAGTATCGTATGTGGTTCCGAGGTCAGTCTGATTATTCGTGGGGGCTAGTACCATCGGTTCAACGGAAAGATGGCATGGGTGAACATTATGAGCAGTATATAACGACCAATTTCATGATTCATACCATGCGGCTGAATCCTAGTGTTCCGCAACGGTATGACCGCGCATCGTGGTTGACGTTAATGCAGCATTATGGATTACCAACTAGATTGCTGGATTGGTCGGAATCGCCTCTGGTTGCATTATATTTTGCATTGAGCAGTGATAAAGATGCAAAGACGGATGCAGCCGTCTGGGTTCTGAACCCGATGGAGCTGAATAAGAAAGTGGGTTATGGAGAATATGTGCCTCCGATAAGCTATGACAGTCTGAGTGGTGACTTGGAAGGTGCGTTTTCTAATCATAATAACGACGATAATAAATCACAGAATAGAATTATTGCGTGTCATGGTGTAGGAAGCGACTTGAGAATGTATGTGCAACAATCGGATTTTACGATTCACAGCACCTCTGAACATCTGGATAAGATACTCATGACGGATGAATCCTGCGACTATTTTTATAAGATTCGTATACCGCAACAGATTAGAAAGCAATTATTAGTTCAGCTGGATGCGATGGGATTCCATGAAAGTTCTATTTATCCAGATATGGAGCATATTGCAAAAGAACAAGCAACCAGCCATTTCAATTTCTAAAATTGAAATAGAGCAAACAATATGATATACTTACATTAAAGCAATATGAATTTGATGGAGCATTCCTGTAATCCGTAGAAATTGCGAATTGAAATAAAAAGAACCCCGC
>ERZ1090869.123-NODE-123-length-42254-cov-5.449181_pt1 | contig 42254 bp, 40 predicted proteins | sample MGYA00478474_ERZ1090869 | MGnify/ENA primary metagenome ERZ1090869 (study PRJEB33644, sample SAMEA5815748) | chicken gut metagenome | biome: Chicken; feature: Gastrointestinal Tract; material: Caecum | place: Ireland | collected 2019-01-01 | study: A study of the... | reverse complement strand
TTCGGGCTCCAAACCTCGCTCGTTTTTTTGGATCATTTTGCAACGGGCCCTTTGATCAGGAAAGGGAAGCTTCCGGCAGGGATTTTTCTTTCTCTGTGGGGGAAGCCACGGTGTCCATTTCAAACCAGAATGTCGAGCCGATTCCTTCCCTGCTCTGCACGCCGTATGCGCCGCCATGCAGATCCAAAATCATTTTAACAATGGCAAGGCCCAGACCGGTGCCGACCTGTGCGCGCTTGTGCGCTTTGTCCACCTTATAATAGCGTTCCCAGATATCGTTAAGCTTATCCTGCGGAATGCCTTCTCCCGTATCGGAAACAGAAATGCGCACCTTCCCCTCCTCCACACGCTGGCGGAGAATGACGGACTTGTCGTTTCCCGTGTAGGTCATCGCATTGTTGACCAGATTATAAACCACCTGGGATATTTTGAGTTCGTCAGCGCAGATATAGACGTCCTCGGAAGCGTAGAACACAATGTGGTAATCGGTCATTTTGCTATACCGGGTCAAGATGCCGCGCACGCTGGCCGTCAGGTTATATACGCGCTTTTCCAGAGAGACAACTCCCGCCTGCAGCTTCGAAAGATCGAGCACATCATTCACAAGGGTGGAAAGCCTCGTTGCCTCATCAATGATGATCTGAATGTTCTCCGGCGTATTCTCATCCGGCAGATCCCGCATAACCTCGGCATATCCGGTGATGAGCGTGAGCGGTGTGCGCAGGTCATGAGAAATATTTGCCACCAGATCGCGCTGCAGTTTTTCCGTCTTTGAAAGCTCTTGCGCAGCATAGTTCAGTGTGTCGGAAAGTTCGCTGATTTCCCGATATCCCCCGCCGTCAAACCGCACATCATAGTTACCCTCTGCAAGCGACTTGGCTGCCGCATTCAGCAAGGAAACCGGCCTGCCGATCTTACGCGAAAGAATAAAGGCCAGAGACAAACCCATGACTACCATGATGAGGCTCACGGTGAGAAGCTGATACCGAAGCGTTTCCACCGTGGCTCCCACAGGGCTGATCACGGAATTCATCAGGACCATGAGCTGCTTGCCGTCACTGCGCGTGACAATCTGAGCGAAGATCATAATTTCGGAGGGATCCTCTTCCCGAATGGCCACATCGTCTCCGAAAATAGTGATCTGGGGGCGAATTTGCTGGGGGAAGCGCTCAAAATAAGAGCCGCCGTTTTGCGCCGTGACGGTGTACACCATGGCGAGTTCCCAGCTGCTCAGCCGGTGAATCACACAGTTTGGCAGCGCATTTTCCGAATACAGGCGGTTCCCTTCCCCATCACAGACAATGCTGCAGATCTGGTTGTCAATGGCAATCCGCTGCAGTTCATCCTGCAGGGATGCGGAGTTGATATTCCCGCAGATTTCATAGGAGGAAGCTTTGATCTCGTTGACCTTGATAGCTTTGTAGAAGGCATCGAGAAACACGACTTGAAACACCCACAGCAGTAAGAGAATAACGCCGGTGAACAGCGCAAAGCTGCCGAAAATCCGCCACTTGACACTGACAGGCCCGTGCACCTTACGCTTCAAAGCGATACCCGACGCCGCGCAGCGTCACGATGAACTTGCTGTAAGGGCCAAGGCTTTTTCGCAGAAGCTTGATATGGGTATCGAGTGTGCGATCGTCCCCATAGAAATCATACCCCCAGACATTGGTGATGAGCTTTTCGCGCGTGAGGGCAATGTTTCGATTGTTCGCCATATAAAACAGCAGATCGTATTCTTTTGGAGAGAGATCCACCTTTTTCCCGTCTACCGTCACAATTCTGCCTGTAAAATCAATTGTGAGGCCTTCAAAGCGCACAATGTCCTTGGAAAATTCTTCCTTGCTGGGATGCACTCGCTTCAAAATGGCATTGATGCGCATCATCAGTTCTTTCGGCGAAAAGGGCTTCACCACGTAATCGTCTATGCCGAGCTCGAATCCATGAATTCTGTCATATTCCTCGCCGCGCGCGGAGAGCATGAGAACGGGCGCATGGCTGTATTTCCGCAGCTCTTTCACGGCGGAAAAGCCGTCCAGTTCCGGCATCATGACATCCATGATGATGATGTCATAATCATCTGGGTGTTCCCGGCACATTTCAACAGCCTGCATGCCGTTCTCCGCTTCAAACACGGCGTTCCCCTCAAACACGGCGTACTTTTTGATGAGGTTTCGGATGTTTTCTTCATCATCTACCACAAGGATCTGATACATAATCGCTCCTTCTTTCAGACTTGTGCAGCAAACGCATCAATTGTCATAAATTCCGGTGGAAAGATAGCGTTCGCCTGTGTCGGGAAGCAAAACCACAATCTGTTTTCCCGCGTTTTCCTTCCGTTCCGCAATGCGGGCAGCCGCCCATACGGCGGCACCGGAAGAAATTCCGGCAAGAATACCATCATTTCTTGCGAGCTCACGGGCTGTTTCAATCGCAGCGTCATCGGGGACGCAGATGATTTCATCGAGCAGGGAAACATCGAGGACCTCCGGCACAAAACCTGCTCCGATTCCCTGAATCTTGTGCGGGCCCGCCCGCCCCCCGGAGAGGACCGGCGAGGAAGCCGGCTCCGCTCCCACCAGCTGAATAGCGGGATTATGGGCTCGCAGGCCGTGGCCTACGCCTGTGATGGTGCCGCCCGTTCCTACACCGGCTACAAAAATATCAACGGCGCCATCCGTATCGCGCCAGATCTCCTGCGCCGTTGTGCGTTCATGGGCTTTTGGATTCTCCGGGTTCGTGAACTGCCCAGCCAGGAAAGCACCGGGAATTTCACGCGCGAGCTGCTCCGCTTTCTCAATGGCACCCGACATGCCCTTTGCCCCCTCCGTCAGCACAACCTGCGCGCCGAGTGCCGTGGCAAGACGACGGCGTTCCAGGCTCATGGTGTCCGGCATAGTAAGAATCATACGGTACCCCCTTGAGGCGGCGACAAACGCGAGGCCAACACCGGTATTTCCGCTCGTGGGTTCAATGATTGTGCCCCCCTTCTGCAGAGCCCCCCTCTTCTCCGCTTCCTCCACCATAGCAAGCGCTATGCGATCCTTAGCCGAGGAAAGTGGGTTGAAGGATTCCAGCTTTGCCACCAGACGTGCCGAAAGACCGTGCCGTTTTCCGTATCCATCCAAAAGCAAAAGCGGCGTGTTGCCGATCAGTTCTGTAATGCTGTTTGCGATTTTCATGTATCACACTCTCTTTCTGGGGGCGCAGGCAAACTGTTTCCACCATCATGCGTTTTTCAGGAAAAACAAGGACGCACAATACAGCGGCGTCAGGTTCTTCCCTGTTTTTCGTCCATTATAGCATGATTCCATGCACACCGCAATGTATCCATCAAAAAGCAATGTAACGCAACAGCCCGGGACCTTCCTGAAAAAAGCGGGCATCATCCGGTGCGTACGCACCGGATGATGCCCGCTTTCCATCCTATTCAGAGAGTTTTCCGCCTGACAGGGAAACGGAAAACGATTCAGAGATGGCTGCCCAGACGGTAAATCTTTGCCGACTGCTTCCGGCTGCGAAGTGTTCCAATCACAGTCGGTACGGCGCCAAGCAGCACAAAAAGATAGAGAAGAACAAGATTTCCGGCATAAGAGCCGGAATCAATGGCGCCCTCCGCCATCAGATAGGAGATGGCGCGGAATGACGTAAAGAAATCCGTGCCGAGAGAACGGGACACCACAATGGCCCAATCGAGCCGATCTCCGACGAAGGTCATCACAAGCATAATCACGCAGGCAATGCCAATGCCTTTGTTGCTCAGCTTTCCACCAAGCAATTCATACCCTTTCAGTGTACAGACCGCCATAATAACGCCGGAAATAGCCGCCACATAGCCGAGCTGGCTCAAAATGATGATGCACACAACACCCAGGAGGGAACCGAGAAGGGCACCCACCGTTCCGCTCACGACATTTTCCTTTTTCTGTTTGGATTCGCTCTGCGCCGCCGTTTGCCGCTGCTGAATCGCGGCAAAACAATCCGGGCAAAGCTCTGCGTAGGCGCCGCCAAGATAATAGGGGGAAACCGGAAGCTCCTGCCTGCCGCAGGCCTGGCAGCAATTCCGGAAGCCGTTTCCGCGCAGAAAATCGGTGAACGCCTGGAGCGCACCCACCAGAGTGTCACGCAGTTTGTTTTGATTGGCTGTGTTTTTTAATGCCAGTGTGACAAGATTTCCGTTTTGCGTCAGTGTGATAGAACCCGGCACGCTTTTGCAGAAAGCTTTGCATTCCTCCTGAGTAAGCGGCGGTGCCGGACGGTTGACACCGGCAAGGATGGACAGCGTATAAGGGTAGGATCCGTTTGCCGCAGCAACCAAAATCTCATATCCTGCGAAAACCCCATACAATGCTCCGTTCTCCATATCCATGGAAAGGCCAGCGGCCTGCGCAAGGCGTTCGTAATTCTCTTTTACCTTTCTGTTCATTCATTCTCCCCATTTCTTGTTTTTTATCAGGCGGACCGGGTAACCAGGCACCCTCTTACCTCATTCACACAAAAGTCCTTCAGAGAAACCGCACAAAGGCTTTGTGCACTTTCCTCCTACAAGAGAGTCCAACAGCCAACAAATTTGCGTTGCACCGTTCCCTTTTGGGAATGTTCTTTTTTAGTTTAGCATAAAAAGATGAAAAAGGAAAGAAAAAGAGATTTTATATACAACGATAAAACCTTAAAATTTCTCACGGCTGCCACGGTTCACGACTCAGCCATTTTCCATTCGTGAAATCTGGAATAGCCATGGGCGCGCCGCCAAGCGCTACGCTCTGTTCACTCAGACAGGAAACGCTCATCCAGGCCGCCGCGTCATAGAAATCGATTGGCGCAGGCGCTTTTTCCGATACGGCATGGAAAAAAGCATCCATCTCGAGCCAGTCCATTCCATCGTGTCCGCCGCGCACGCCCCGCTCGAGATATGCTTTCCATACCGGGTGATCGTACGCTTCGCGGTATGCGTCCGCACAGCCCCATTTTTCTCTCCATTTGAAGTCAAAGGCATTGTCCTGGCCGTCGAGAAATACACTGTGATTATCTTCCATATACATGCCGCGTGTTCCCTGCACATGGAAACCGCGGGAGTAAAAGCGGGGCAGCGTTGTATCCAGCGTGATGCAGATTGTTTCACCGCGCGCGCATTTCAGGACGGTTGTGACAACGTCCCCCTGCGCATAGGGAAGCTGAGTGCCGTCATAAGAAGCTCCCTTTTCACGCTGCAGATAGTCATGCAGGCCTGCCGCTTTCGAAGCCATGGAGACAAGCGAAACAAGACGGTTTCCGCGGTTGATATCCAGAATGGTTGCGATGGGGCCGAGTTCGTGCGTGGGATAATTCTCACAGCAGCGCGCACGGTAATTGCGGAAGCGATAATGGCGGTTTTCACGGCCGAAGGAAACTTCATCGCGCAGATCATGCCGATATCCTCCCTGGCAGTGCACAATTTCGCCAAAAAGGCCCTGGCGCACCATATTCAGAATCATGAGCTCGTCTCTTCCATAGCAGCAGTTTTCCAACAGCATGCAGGGTGTGCCGGTCTCCTCAAATGTGCGCACCAGTTTCCAGCAGTCGTCAAGCGAATAGGCGCCGCCAACCTCCATGCCGGTATATTTTCCGGCCCGCATGGCAAAACAGGCAAGGTTGATGTGATCGTCCCAGGGCGTCATGAGAAGGGCCGCGTCCACATCAGGCCGGTCAATCGCTTCTCGGCAGTCCGCCGTGGAAAACGGTGCCGGGCGGCCTGCTTCCTTGATTTTTTGCACCGCTCTGTCACGCCGATCTTCGTAAACATCACAGACGGAAACAATCTCCACTTCCCTGCGGGGAAGCAGGCAGTCGTGCAGCATACTGATGCCGCGATTTCCCAACCCAATTAAGGCAATTCCAATCTTTTTTTCCATAACAGCTTTCTCCTTTTTATTTTGGCTTCTCATTTTCCACAGAAAAAGAAAACGGTGTCACAATAAAGACAAATCCATTCTTTCTCTTACTATAAAGGCGGATAACAAATCAAAAATTAAAATATATTTCACATTTTTCTTCGCAATCATCTTGTTCTTTTTTCCCGTTTCTGATATTCTAGAAACAGAAAAGGAATTTATTGCCGCGGCACAGAAAGCATCCAGAAAACAGGTTCTCCTTTTCGCTTCTTTTCTGTCTTTTCGCAGTTCTCTTTCTGGTTGGAAACGCGGCGTTTATGGAACAACAATCCCTTCACTCTGCAGCGAAAAAGCTGCCAAACAGCAACATGGAAAGGAAGAATGATTGATGAGTGAGAGCGAGAAAAAACGTGTACGCCGTCCGGCTGCTGAACGCGCTGCGGAAATCGATTCCAAAGTGGAAGCGCTGAAGGAGTCTATCGCGGAAACGGAACAGAAGAAACAGGAAACAGCCGCCCTGTTTGATCAGAAGATTGCCAGAATTCAGGCAAAGATCAAAACATTGCAGGCGCAGAAGGACAAGATACTTTCTCCCAAAAAGGGGCGCAAACCGCGCCGAACCAAGAAACAGAAGATCCAGGAAATCCTGACACAGGCGTCAAAATCCGGCCTGAAGCCGGAGGAAATTGCCGATCGGCTCGGCGTTTCCCTTTCCGAGTGATCCGTTGTTTTCATATGATAAGGAGCAGCCTTTGGGCTGCTCCTTATTGCTTTTTTTACATCCGGCAGGCGCCATCTCTCGAAAAGTGGAAGGTGGATTGGTAAAATGCCCGCACGGCACGGCAAAAATGACCGATATCTTCCGTGCCTGCCGTTTCAACTGCGGAATGCATGGCAAGCTGTGCCAGCCCGATATCCAACATCGGGCTGGACACGGTGTGTCCCTGCAGGTTGCCGAGCGTAGAACCGCCGGGCATATCTGCCCGGTTGGCAAAGCGCTGCAGCGGCACCTCCGCCTGGCGGCAGATTTCCCCGAAAAGTGCCGCGCTCACGGCATCCGTTGTGTATTTCTGACTGGCGTTCACCTTAACCACGACACCACCGTTGAGAACAGGCCCGTTTTCAGGATCCGATTTTTCCGGGTGATTCGGATGGACGGCATGACCGTTATCGGCGGAAAGAATCAGAGAGTTGGCTGCTGCCTGATAATAAGATTGACGGCTCAGGCCGAGCGCGTCCCAAATGCGGGAGAGGGTATCAGGGAGGAAGGATCCCTGCGCTCCCTGGCGCGTGGAGGAGCCCACTTCCTCACTGTCGAGCATGCCCCACACGGCGAGGACATCCTCCTCCGCTTCCAATTCCAGGAAAGCAAGGAGGGAACTGCCCGCGCATTCCAAATCATCGATACGGGGGCTCATGAAAAATTCGCCCGCAGGGCCTACACGTACGGCTTTCTGGCGCGGCGTCAGGCTGAGATCCCAGGAAAGGATGTCAGTCGCCTGGAAGAGACCGGCTTCCGAAGCGAGCAGCTCGCGGAGGGAACTGCTGTTTTCCGTCCCGTAAAGAGGCTGCAGATCGACCTGCGGATTCCATTTGCGTCCGTCGTTGGTTGAGCGATCAAAATGGATGGCAACGCTCGGGATAACGAGCAGATCCTGATCCGGGCAGACCAGCCTTGTCTCAATCCCTCCCGGCGTGCGAACAACCACACGGCCCGCAACCGTGAGCGGCCTGTCCAGCCAGGACCCCATAATCATGCCGCCGTATCCCTCTGTTTCCAATTTGCTGTAAGCGCCCTGATGCAAGTCAAGGTTTTTGACACGCCAAGACGGTGCGTCGCCGTGGGAGAGGACCATACGCCAACCGTCGATCCGGCCGGCTTTCGGCAACCGAAACGCCAGAACAGCAGAGCCGTTCCTTGTTGTGTAATACCGGCCGCCGGGAACCAAATCCCACGGCGCACATTCCTGCAGGCAGCAGTATCCCGCTGCCTGCAGCCGATCTGCCGCTTCCGCGGTGGCATGCCACGGACTGACACCGGCATTGATAAAATCAAATACAGATTGAATGCGATCCATGTTTCAGGGTTTCCTCCTTTTTGTGCAAAAAGAAGGCTGCCGGGCCAGTGGCCGGTGACGGCAGCCTCTTTTCCCTATTGCCTTAACAAAATTTACCGGTGCTGACCGGATGGGTTCCAAACGGGAAAACGAAGTTTCATTCAGCCATAGACTTTTGTGCCGTACGGCCCCATCTGCACAGGGCCCTGCACCTTTTCTCCTGTGTAAAGATCGGTTTTCGTTTCTCCCAAAACAATTTCTACCGGCTCAGCGCTATAGTTCAGCACAAAATAGAAACGCCTGCCATCTTTCTCCCGCACGGCGATCTCGCAGCATTCCGGCGCTTTCACCACATTGCGGTAAGGCTCTGCCACGCCAAGCTTGCGCAGGAAAACGGCGGCTGTCTCCTCCGGGAAGGTTGTGCCGAACGAATAGACGCTGCCTTTCCCCACCCTGTTCACCAGAAGGCCGGGCGTACCGGCGTAATAGCAGTTTTCATACCGGCCGAGGACCTCTGCCTGCTCTCCGATGGCATCGAGCTCATCGCTGAATACGGTAACCTTCAGCTTTTCGCCTTCCCAATCGATGACGACATTGTTGTCTTCCGGGCCAACGGGCGTATACTCCAGCACATCTGCCCCCGTGAGATCACGGAAAACACCCGGCAGCAGATCCATGACGCAGCGGCCGTTCAGATCTTTGATCCCGCTGCGGCAGCCGAGCACCAGGGTGCCGCCGTTTTCCACGTAGCGCTGCAGCAGCTCAGCGCGGGCCTTGTCCGCAAGCATGGGGTGAGGATAAAAGATCACGCTGTACCGGCTGAGATCCGGGGCAGGAAGCTCATCTGTGAGATAGACAAAATCCACCGGCGTGTGCGCATGCTGGGCGGCTGCATAAATACCCTGGCTGCTGACGGCCTCGATCGTGCGGTGCCAGACATCCTCCTGGGCATTCCAGATGTTGTCGAAATCCTTAATCACCGCAACCTTTGCCTCGTAGTGAGCGCCGGCCACCGGCTTGAGCGACTGGAATTTTTTGTGGATTTCCTTCACTTCGCGGAGACGGCGGTTGTCACGGGAGGAATAATCCAAAATGCCGTGCCAGTAGATTTCCGTGCCGAACGTGCATGTGCGCCAGCGGAAATAACTCACATAATCCGCGCCGTGGGCCACGCTTTGCATCGTCCACAGCGTGATCTGCCCCGGCTTGGGTGTGGGAGCCATGCCGCTGTGTGTCTGACCGTTTGCACCGGACTGCTGCTCCATAATGCCGAAAATCAGGCTGATGGAGCGGACTTCCGCGAGATGGCGGCTCCAGTTTCTGTCGCGCAGGCTGCGCGGGTCCGGCGTACCGCCGGTCATGTTCGCAAAGTTCGGATAGGAGTCATACATCATGAAATCCAGGCTTTCCGCATTCATGGCATGGTTGTCCACGTTTGAGAAAATGCCGTTCGTCGTGATAAAATCACCAGGCTTGAGGTAGCGGCGGAGAATATCGCTCTGCAGCTTCACAAAGCCGCGGGCGCTGTGGGAAACAAAGCGCGTGTAATCGAGCAGCAGGTGAATGTTAACGTTGTTTACGGTGGGTCTCGGAATGTGAATTTCGCTCCAATCCGAATAAGTCTGATTCCAGAAAACCGTTCCCCATGCATCGTTCAGTGCATGGAGCGTGCCGTATTTCTCCTTGACAAACGCACGGAACGCTTTATCATCGCTCTGAGAATAAAAAACATCCGTCTCGCAGTTGATCTCGTTGTCAATCTGCCAGCCGATGATGCACGGGCGGTGCGCAAAATGCTCCGCAAACCGTTCCGTGATCAGGGCAGCCTTTTCCTGATAAACGGGGGAATTGTAATTATAGTGGCGGCGGCCGCCATGGCGGTAGATCACACCGTCAATCCGGGCATTCAAAACCTCAGGGTATTTTTCCGTCAGCCAGGCCGGCGGCGTGGCAGTGGGCGTGCAGAAAATCACCTTCATGCCCATCTTTTCTGCCACATCCAGGAAGCGATCGAAGAAATCAAAGGTAAACGTGCCCTCTGTGGGCTCCACCTTGTTCCAGGCAAATTCGGCAATACGGATTACCTCGATCCCGTTTTCCAGCATGCGGCGAAGATCTTCCTCCCACATGGTTTCCGGCCAGTGCTCCGGATAGTAACAGGTGCCGAGCGTCAGCTTTTCTCCATCGATCAGATTCAAATTCAGAAACCTCCCTTTTCCATGCGGAATCCTATCTGCTTCGGAAGCAGAGGGGATTCCTGTGTGGCATATTGCAAGGCAATCTTATCACAGAAGGAGGTAAAAGTCTATTGCTTTCTTTCCTTTTCCGGTTTATGTGCTGCCTTTCTTGCGAACGGCTTTTCTTTTTTGTATAATAGCAGCGGAATAAGATCGCCTGCACTGCGCCTGGCGGGAAAGGAATGCAAATGAACCGGATTTCTTACGGATTGAATGCAAATCAGCTCAAGGCGATCGCCGTGGCAGCCATGGTAATTGACCATACGGCAGCTTATCTGCTGCCGGCTTCCTTCCCTTTTTCCTGGGAAATGCGGCTCATTGGGCGAATCACCGCGCCAATCATGTGTTTCTTTATCGCGGAAGGATATGCCCATACCTCAAACCTGCGGCGCTATACCCTTCGGCTCCTCTTTTTTGCCGCCGTCTCTCACATTCCGTTCCTGCTCCTGCATGGCGGATTGTCTCATTTTTTTGAGACAACCGGCGTCATCTGGACGCTTTTAATGGGTCTGCTCGCTTTATCGTTCGGAAAAGAGGAACGGCTCCCGCTGTGGGTGCGGATGGGGCTTGTCCTTGCCTGTTGTGTGTTGGCCTTCCCGGCGGATTGGGGATGGATCGGCGTTCTTTGGGTGTTTGGCTTCGGCATGTGCCGGGAAAACAAGGCGCGGGCGGCCGCCGTCTTTTCTGTGGTAGGCGCTCTCTATATCATCCGTGGGCTGTCTGCGCCGTTCAGCCTGTTCACAGTGAGCCGGCTCGGTGTGTTTATGGCTCTTCCCCTGCTGTGGCTCTATAACGGTAAACACGGATCCCGCAGCCGTGTGCTCCAGGCATCCTATTACTGGTTCTATCCTGTTCATCTTCTGGCAATCTGGGGCATTCGACTTCTGACGCTGTAAGGCCCCGATGCCTGTTATTTCCTGAAAAAGCTCCGCTTCGAAGCATCGAAGCGGAGCTTTTTCAGACATACATTGGCGTAAAGTTTTCAATCGAGATGAAACACCGGTTTGAGATCGATGCTGACCGGGCTGTTGTCCGGATTTGTTTCCATGATATCAGCCATATAATCCCACCATTTGCGGCAGATGGCTGTTTCTGCGGAAGCATTCCATTTGGCCTCGTCCTCAATCTCTATATAGCCGAACAGCGTAAGGGTCTCCTTGTCGAGATAAATGCTGTAATTCCGGCCGCCATATTCATGGATCATGTCTTTCATTTCCGGCCAGAGTGCATTGTGACGTTTTTCATATTCCTGTTCAAAGCCCGGATACAGCTTCATCTTGAACGCTTTGCGAATCATGGTGTTTCCTCCCGTAAGAATAAAAACAAGTTATGCGCCGCATATCATGGACACATGCGCATCGTTCTCTGAAAAAGATCGCTTTCAGGCAAAACGTTCATTCCCGCGCTTTTGTCTGTTCCCCGGAAATACGGTTCTCCCGGGATTTTCCTGCACGCTGCACGAGGCCAATCACCTGGCCGGAAATAGCAACGGTGAGCAGAGAACAGAGCAGCCGGTCCCATGGAAGATAAGAAAGCGAAAGCGACAGCACAATCAGATCCGTGAGAAGATAAGCCCACTGAATCTTCCAGTGCAGGCCGTGTGCAAGCACCATCGCCAGGGCGTCATCTCCGCCCGGGGCACCTCCCGCGCGCACGCTCAGCCCGACACCGACGCCGACAAACATGGCGCCGACAACCGCCGCCAGGAGCGGAGCCTGCGCGAGCTGAGGCCAGAGCGGCGGAAAGGACTCCGCCACGGCGTAAAAAAGGGAAAAGCCGCCGCCGGAAACCAGGGAATAAAAAAGGAATTCTTTCCCGAGCAGCTTCCAGCCAAGCGCGTAACAGACGGCATTCATCACCAGACCGGAAACGGAGGGTGAGACGCCGAACCAATGCTGGAGCAGGAGCGTCATGCCGAGGACGCCCCCTTCTGTTACGTTGGACAGGGAATGGACGTTGTACAGACCGAAGGCTAAAATGGCGCTCCCGGCAAGGGCCAGGGCAATCCGCTTCGGCTTCACCTGGGTGAACACAATAACACAACCTTTCTGATATCGAGTGTATCAGAAGGCCCTGTCTTTGTCAACTTTTGGTCAAAACATGCAGACTTATTCTTCTGCCTGCGGGCAGGCGAGCAACCGGAGCACATGCACCATGGCATCCATGCTCTGCACGGGAATGTATTCAAACCGGCCGTGCGCATTGTGACCGCCTGTGCTCAGATTCGGGCAGGGCAGCCCCATATAGGAAAGGCGGGCGCCGTCCGTCCCGCCGCGGATGGGCTGAATGCGCGGCTCCACACTCGCCTTGCGCATCGCCTGCTTCGCGTTCTCAATGAGGAAATAATAGGGCTCGATTTTTTCTTTCATGTTGTAGTAGCTGTCTGTCAGCTCCACTTCCACCGTGCCCTCCCCGTATTCCGCATTGAGGAAAGCGGCAATACGCAGGAAACGATCCTTTTTTGCTTCAAATTTCTGCCGGTCGTGGTCGCGGATGATATAATGCAGCACAGTTTTTTCCTCGTCACCGCTCATCCGGTTCAGGTGCTGGAACCCTTCATAGCCTTCCGTGCAGGCAGGAATCTCTGCCGCGGGAAGCATATTTTGAAACTGAATGCCAATGAGCAGCGCGTTCTTCATCTTGTTTTTGGCGTCGCCGGGGTGAATATTCAGCCCGTGCACCGTTACCGTTGCAGAGGCAGCGTTAAAGTTCTCATATTCCAGCTCTCCGAGCTTGCCGCCGTCCACCGTGTAGGCATACTGAGCGCCAAAACCGGAAACATCGAACAAATCCGCGCCGCGGCCGATCTCCTCATCCGGCGTAAAACCAAAGCAAAGCTTGCCATGCGGAAGCTTGTCTCGCTGGATTTCCTCCACAAGCGTCATGATTTCCGCAATTCCTGCCTTGTCGTCTGCGCCGAGCAGCGTCGTGCCGTCTGTCACAATCAAATCCTGTCCCACGTAATCGCGCAGGGTGGGATAGCGCGCAGGGCTCATGACAATGTGCTCCTTTTCATTGAGTACAATGTCCCCTCCGTCATAGTTCTTTACAATATGCGGCTTCACGCCGGCGCCGGAGGCGTCAGGCGAGGTGTCCATGTGTGAGATAAAACCGAGAGCCGGGGCGTCAGTTTCACAGTTTGCCGGAAGAGAGCCATAGACATACCCGTTTTCGTCCACACGGGCATCCTCCACGCCAAGCGTGTGAAGCGCCTCCACCAAACGGTTCGCAAACGTGAGCTGGTTCGGCGTACTCGGACAATGGGGATTCTCTTCACAGGATGTCGTGTCGAGCAAGACATACTGCAAAAAACGTTCAGATGCTTTCATGATCGAAAGTCCTCCTTTTTGCGTTTCTGCGGAGCGGAATTTCGCTCCGCATCACGAAACATTATACTCTCCTTTGCCCCGCCTGTCATCCCTTTTTGTTCCAGGCCAGACCAAGCAGGCGCACTGCTTCCGGAATATCCGAAAGCGCAATGCCGGAAAAGCTGAGAGCCAGACTCAATCCCTTCCCATCCTGGCGGGGGCGGACCCGTACACCCTGTTCTGCCGCAAGCCCGCAGAGATGGTTGGCTTCCTCTTCCTGCACCGGCATACGGAAATACAGAGCCGTTTCCTCCAACACAAACGGGATACCCGGAAAGATATCTGAAAGGCATTTCCCCATGGCCTGGCTTTTCGTCGCATACAATTTGCGCAAACGCCGCAGACGGCGTTCCATTTGCCCGCTTGTGATGTAATCTGCAAGCGCAAGCTGCTCGATTTTGGAGGCTGTCTGGTTATAATTGCGTGCCCGCATTCGGTATCGCTCCAGCAATTCGGGAGGCAGGACCATATAGCCGATGCGGACAGAGGGCAGCAGCAGCTTGGAAAATGAGCCGAGATATGCCACCCGGCTGCCGCCCGCCATCCCCCGCATAGCAGGAATCGGCCGGGCACGGTAACGGAGTTCGCCGTTGTAATCATCCTCCACGAGGACGCCATCCCTCTCCTGTGCCCAACGGATCAGCTCAAACCGCCGACTGGTAGGCATGGCGCTGCCGCTTTTCACCGGTGAAGAGGGGCTAATGTAGGCCAGATCCACGCCGCTTTTGTGCAGGGCTGCCGGATCGAGGCCGTTTTCATCGCACGGGAGCGGCACGATGTCCATCCCAAAATCACGGAATATCTGTTCCGCCTGGGCAAAGCCGCGCTCATCTATGCCCACCCGCTTTTTTCCGGCAAGACCGCACAGCAGCGACAGCAGCGGCTGGCTGCCTGCGCCGACAACCACTTCCCCCGGAGTGACAGAGAGGCCGCGCGTGCGTGCCGCATAGCGGGAGAGCGCTTCCCGAAGTTCCGGCTCACCCTGGTGATCTCCATAGGACACTACGCTTTCATGCCGGTTCAGTGCTTCCCGCACGTGGCGTCGCCACACGGTAAGATCCACGTTTTCTGCATCCACGCAGTCCGTGCCAAGGTTATATCTGTATTTTGCGGCCAGAAGGATGGGAACAGGTACCGTGCGATGCTGTTCCGGCAACGTGTGAGATTCCCCGGAGCGCACAAAATACCCCTTTTTCGGTTCACTTTTCAGGTATCCCTCCACGCAGAGTTGCTGATATGCCGCTTCCACTGTTGTGCGGCTGACGCCGAGATCTTCACAGAACCGGCGGATAGACGGCAGCCGCTCCCCGTGCTTGAGCTTCCCTGTTTCCATTGCAGTTTTCAGGGAACGATATAGCTTCAGGTAAAGGGGACCTTCCCCGCCGCTCACATCCAGATAATCGTAGGCCAATCTGTACACCTCGTTTTTTTATAATCTGTGCATTTCAATATATCCAGTTTTCCTTTATGATAGTATCACGCCGCAAGGGAAAAGGCAAGAGCCGCAGGACGGCCCGAAAATCCCGGCGGCATTTACAGCTCTGCCCTGAGCTGTGCAGCTGAGGGACAGTGAAAGGAAGGAATCTATCATGCGTATCAACACAACAAAAAAGAGCGGCGCCACCAACCTTGCCCTGACAGGCCTCATGGGCGCTCTTGTTATTGTCGGCACATTCATCAGCATTCCAATCCCGGTGTTGGGCGATCGCACGATGATCGGGCTTGGCAATGTATTCTGCATCCTCTCCGGCCTGCTGCTCGGGCCTGTTTACGGAGGCCTATCGGCAGGCATCGGTTCCGGTGTATTTGACCTGGTGGGCGGCTGGGCCACCAGCGCTCCCACCACGCTGATTAACAAATTCATGATGGCCTTTGTTTGCGGCGTGATTGCGTGGTCCGGCAAGAGCGAAGGGAAAAAGCTGCCCCGCATCATCACGGGTGCAGTCTGCGGTTCTCTCACATACTGCGTGCTATATCTGTTCAAATCCTTTATTGAGACAAGGCTGGAAGGGAACTCCGCAGAGGCGGCCGCGATTCTGCTCGGCACGAAAGCTGTTGCGACAATTGTGAACGCTATCATTGCGGATGTCATCGCCGTGCCGCTTTCCATCGGCATCCGCCGCTCCCTCGAATCAAACCGCATGTATCTTGGCCTCGTGGAGACTTCCACACAGCAGTTGGCCGGACATGATTTGCGCAGGATGACCGCATCGATTCTGCTTCTGGGGCAAGCGGTGCTTCAGATTGTCTGTGTGGCGGCTCTGCTGCCCAGTGCGCAAGCGGATGCAGCCGAAGCCGGCACCACCCTGGCAGGCTGGGCGTTCTGGTGTGCTGCGGCTTTCTCTGTGGTGCAGATTGTTTTCGCCGTCCTTCTGGCGCGCAAAGGGGCGAAAATGCTGCCGGAAGCAATGTTCTGCTGCATTGTTTCCCTGCTGCTCTCCCTGCTGTTCATCGTGTTTGCTGTTGCGCAGCCGCCACTGACACAATATCTCCCCATCGGGATCATCTTCCTTGCGGTTCTCATTGCTTCCGTCGTGTTCCTTTCCCCTTCCGGGAAACAGGCGAACACAAAGGTATAAAAGTAGAATACCAAACGTTCATGCAGGACAGCCGTGGTTTGATCCGCGGCTGTCTTTTTTTGTCATAAAACATTTACAAATGCGCAAAAGCCGCATGGGGCCTGCATTTCGGCTTTGCCGCCCGGAAATAATGATTGCAGGAAAGAACGGAAACTGGTATAATTACTTTTATACAGCGCAATGAAAACGTGAAAAAACGCGGCTGTTTTGTGTTTTTGATAGAAAGGAATCCGTAAAGGCATGATTCATTTTGAGAGGAAGACACTGCTGAGGGACACGCTCCTTTTCGGCCTTTCCCTGACTTTGCTGATTGCGGCGACATTTTTCGCCTCATTCGGCGGCGATATGTGGTTTTCCCATGCGGCAAACACGGCGCTGGCCGGGACAGTGACACTCAACATTGCGATGCTGGCCTATGTGTTCACAGACATTCGCCGCCGCATTTCCCTGCTGCTTTTCCAGGGGCCGTTCAACCTGCTTTTGTTCGGCCGTGTTTATGTATCGTGGATCCGGGATTATGAAAACCGCCTTCAGCTTCTCGAAGGCAAAACCTTCGAATCGATCTACTGGTCGATTGAAGTCTTAGCCATCTCGCTGGCGGTCGTTTATCTTGCCTATCGGGCGGGCGGTTTCCTGCTGCGCCGCCGTGAGACGTCGCTTGCCACAGAGGGGGCGCGCCGGATTCTGGACAATCCCATCATTCCGATTGTGCGTCAGTTGAGCCGCTGGGCGTTATACGTCAGTTCGCTGGCTTCCTTTTTTTCTCTCGGCAACACCATTCTTTTTGTGCTCCGGAACGGCTATCTCACCTCGTTTACGGAAACGGCCGGTGTCCCCTCGATTATCAGCCGGTTTTCCCTGTTTTTTACGCCGGCATTTGCCGTTTTTCTGGCCACCATGCCGTCTCGCAGGCAGCTCCGCCTGCCTATGTGCGTGTATGGCGTGTATCTTCTCGCCTCGCTGTTCACAGGCCGCCGCAACACCATTGTGACAAACCTGTTGATGCTGGCGTTGTATGTTATTCTGCGTGATAATCTTTTGCCAAAGGAGAAGCGAATCCTCACAAAACGCCTTGTGGCACTTGTGTGCGTGCTGGGCGTGGGCGGCATGTATCTGCTGCAGATGGTGGCCTATATCCGCTCCGGTTCGGCAGCCGGAGGATCTCTGCTGAACACGCTCGTGAGCTTCATTGATTCCCAGGGTGCGAGCTTCCGCGTGATGGTGAAAACATTTGACTACGGCGAATATCTCGACACAGCCAACGGGTGGCGGTATCTGTTCTTTCCGCTCGAACTTTTCCTGAATAACAATTCCATCGGGCAGTCCGTGTTTCACACCACTCCTATTCTCACGTTGCAGACGGCAGAATTTGCGGAGCACACGTACAGCTACTCCCATGTGATCACCTACCTGGTGGATCCTGCAAAGTTTTTGCGCGGCGAAGGCTTCGGCACCTGCTATGCTGCGGAAGCCTATGTGGCGTTCGGTATCGGCGGCGTGATCGTCGTCAGCGCCGTGATTGGTCTTGCCTTCCGCTGGTTTTCCAGCATGCTCAGTCACTCGTGGCCTGCGGCGGCGCTCGGCCTAATCGCTGTGAGGAGTTTTGTGTATCTGCCGCGAAACTATGCCCTGATCTGGATCACAGATGTGTTTAATATCACATATCTATGCTTTATCCTGGGACTTTACCTGGCGGCACAACTTCTTCTCTTTCTCGGCACGCGTCTGCGCAAAGCCCCGGTTCCTCCGGAGGTGAGTCCATGAATAAAAAAAGGGGAGGCGTCCTGCAGGATGCCCTGAGCACCTTCGGTACCAATGCATTTGGCGCTGTGCTGGCGCTTATTTCAAGCTTCTGCATCATGCCGGTTCTCGATCCCGGCGAAAGCGGTCTCATCACACAGAATCAGATGGTGGGCAGCGCTCTGTTTACTCTTCTCTCCTTCAGCGTGAACTCCTCGATGATCTACTACGTTTCGCGCTGCAAGCTGAAAAATGTGGTGCGCTCCATCAAGCGTGTGTCTGTGGCGCTTACGCTTCTCATCGCTGCCGTGGGCGCTGTCGTTGTGCTGATGCTGCGTGACAGCTATTTTGCGGATACGGCCACGCTGTACTGCATTTGTGCTGTCGCCTACGGCGTGTTTTCGTTTGTCTCCAATGTTTTTCTTGCCATTTTGCGCGGGGAAAACAAATTCCGTGTCTATAACCTTATCAATCTCATGCAGCGTGTCCTGACAACAGCGTTTTCACTCACTGTATTTATCTGGCCGACGGCTGCTGTGATTGTGTCCGGCAGCATTTTTACGCTGCTTCTCTCGATTGTGCTGGCTTATGCTTCCATCCGTCATATTTCCTATGCGCAGGACACGCCTGCCCCCGAAAATGACAGGGAGGTTTCCAGCGGCGAACTGCTCCGCTACAGCATGAAGGCACACGTTTCCAATGTGCTCACGTTTGCCAACACAAATGTGAGTTCCATTATTCTGAAGGCGAACAACGGGCTCACGGACTTCGGCGTGTTCACGAAAGCGTACACCATTGTGCAGCAGATTTGGATCTTGCCCGATGCCGTGAGTATGGTCATCATGTCCCGGATTGCCGCCATGACGGACACAAAGGACAAAACAAAGTTGGCCACGCTTTCCTGCAAGCTTGTGTCGTATCTGACGCTGGTTTGCCTGCCGCTTGTTGTAGTGGCAGCCGAGATTTTCATTCCTATCCTGTTCCCGAAATATGTGGACTGCATTGACCCGCTGAAAATTCTCACAGTGGGAAGCTTCTTTATCACATATTCGAAAGTGCTGTCCAACTCCATCGCCGCTTACGGAAAGCCTGAGCTCAACATTATCTCCACTGCCGTGGGTGTTGTGCTGAATTTGGGGCTCAGTCTTGTGCTTATTCCTCATCTTCTCGTAGCAGGTGCGGCCCTTGCCACTTCCATTTCTCTGACAGCTCAGGGCCTGACTGCTGTTATCATTTTCTGCGTCTATACAAAAACGCCGTTTTACCGCCTGATCATTCCCACACGGGATGAGATCGCTCTGGCGGCCGGTATTTTGAAAAGAGGGAAGCGGACATGAGACAACTCTTGCTTTTGACAACCTCTTTCCCGTTTGGCAATGGGGAGGATTTTCTCACAGAAGAATTGCGCCGAGCTTCCGGCTTTGACGGCGTCGTCATCTGCGCCTGCCATGCCGGACAAGAGGCGGAACAGACAAAACCTGTGCCGTCGGGCATGCATGTGATTCGCCTGCGGGCCGAACCTTCCTCTGTCTCCTATGCCTCCATTCCTTTGCACCCGGAAATGTGGAGCGAAGCGCTCCGTGTCTTGTTCCGCGGGCGCAGTGTGAGCGGGAGGCTGCATGAGCTGGCTTTTTTCCGCCGGAAGGTGCAGGCCGTGTTTGCCGCTCTGCAGCGGCAAGTTTCTTCCTTTTTGCCGGCGGACGAGATTGTGATTTACAGCTACTGGTTCTATGACGCGGCCATGGCTGGGGCGCTGTTTGCGGAAAAGCTCCGTGCGCAGGGGAAAACCGTGCGGCTGATTTCCCGTGCACATGGATTCGATGCCTTCCCGGAACGCTCTCCTTATCAATATTTGCCGTTCCGCCGTTTTCTTTTGAACCGGTATGACGCTGTTCGCCCCTGCTCCCCTGCTGCCGCACGCGCTGTGCGGGATGCCTATTCTGCACGGGCGAAAAAAGTACGTGTTTCATTCCTCGGCACGGTTGACCACGGCTGCCCGTTCGGTTCACGGGGGCCCGTGTTCCATGTGGTATCCTGTTCCTATCTTGTTCCCGTGAAACGGCTAACACTTCTCATGGAAGCACTGGGCAAGACAACGATTCCTGTGCGCTGGACACATATTGGCGGAGGGCCTCAGGAAGCAGAGATCCGGGCAGCGGCGCAAACATTGCCGGAAAATGTTCAGTGGGAATTGACAGGCCCCATGCCAAACGAAGAATTGATGGCCTTTTATGGTTCCACCCCCGTTTCCTGCCTGGTCAATGTGAGCTCCAGCGAAGGGCTCCCCGTTTCTTTGATGGAAGCTTGCTCCTTCGGCATTCCCTGTATTGCTACGGAGGTGGGCGGCACGCCGGAGGTGGTGCACGACGGCGTGACCGGTTTTCTGCTCGGGAAAAACCCGAAGGCAGCCGACATTGCCGCAGCCATAGAAAAAATGAGCCGCCTGCCAGAGGAACAGTATTCCGCCATGTGCCGTGCGGCAAGGCGGCTTTGGGAGGACAAGTTCAACGCTGACCGGAACTATGAGAAATTTTATCGGGAACTTGCGGCACTTTTGACGGAAACAATCTCAGGACAGGAGGGAACGTCTTGAGCAAAAAGAAAAAATTCCTGTATGCCTCCACCGTTTCCACGGCGATGCAGTATTCCGGCATTCTGCGGAAAGTGGCAGGCCAGACGGCCGGCATGACCCGCCTGGGCTGGGACGCTGCTTACACCTGTGTCGAAGAAAACTGTCTGCTCAAACGGGGCGGCAGATCAGAACAGCGGTATCCCTTCCCTGCCTGTGCCAGATGGTCGGACCAACAGGAACAGATCGCCAAAAAAATTGGGACCATTCTGCGGGATGAGCCATGTGATTTGATCTATATCAAGGGATTTCTCACGAATCCCTACCATGCGATGATTGCCAAAGCCGCGAAAGCAGCAAACCCTGCCTGCAAGGTTGTGTTCGAGGTTGCAACATTCCCTTATTGGGGGGAATACAAGCGCTTTTTCCGGATAGACCTCAAGGAAAGGAATCCTCGCTCGTTTTTGGGGCACGGGCGCGAGGTGGCCCAGCACGTTTTCACGACCATGACCTTTTCCCGGTATGTCGATGCGGTTGTCACATTTGGAGAACAGACGGATCGCCTGTGGCGGATTCCGGCAATAAATGTGGACAACGGTGTGGATGTGGAGGCCATCCCTCTGCGGGAAGACCGGGCACCGCGTGACAGTATTCATCTGCTCGGCGTCGTCGGTACGTCCGTAGTGCATGGCTATGAGCGTGTGCTTGATGGCATGGCCGCGTATAAAAAGCAGGATGGTGCAATGCCTGTCTTTTTTCGTGTTGTGGGAAACAATGAAACCATCGGGGCTTTGCGAGATTTGGCTGCTTCTCTCGGGCTTTCCGATTGTGTGGAATTTCTCGGCTATAAAAATGCCGCTGAGCTTGCGGAACTGTACTGCGAAAGCGATGTGGGCATTTCCCCCCTGGCAGAATACAAGGTTGGGCTGAACCGCCTCTCCCCGTTGAAATCGCGGGAGTATCTGGCTGCCGGCCTGCCGCTTTTCTTCGCCTACGAAGATCAATATCTCACGGAAGATCTTCCCTTTGTGCGAATTTTTCCAAACGATCCCAGCCCCATTGATATCGGCAAAGTGGTGTCTTTCGTCCTCTCCTGCAGGACGGATCCTTCCCTGCCGCAGCGGGAACGGCAATTTGCGAAAGAACATTTCGACTGGGAAATCATCATGAAACAGATTCTGGATTTCGCAGGCCAGGCATAAACCGAAATCGAACATTTTGACGCCGCCTTGAGGCGGAACATTACAAAACTGGAGGGCTTCTAATGGAGTTATATCTTTCTTTTTCAGAGATTCTGCGTTTTTTCAAGCGCCATCTCTGGAAGTTTGCCGTTCTCACTGTCGCGTGCGGCGTTCTTCTTGGCGTTCTGTCGCTGAAAAGCTTTCAGCGTGTATACAGCGCCACCAGCACCATTTTGGTGGCCTGCACCATTGACAACAACGCCTCCCCCGATTACAGCAACCAGTATGCCAGCATGCTGAATGTGCGCCTGCAGGCTGCTGTTGCCATGGCCGATCTGGAAGATTTCCGCGTAGCCGTGGCGGAACGTGCCGGTGTGGAGGAATCCTCTCTGAACAGCATTACCGCGAGTCAGGTTTCCACCTCTACGCTCGTGGATCTCACGATTTCCACGGGGGACCGCGATCATGCGGCAGCTCTGGCTGACGCGGCTGCCGAGGAGATGGCCGATCAGCTGGAAGCCATTTACCCAACTCCCCCGATTCAGGTGCACGTGACAAACCATGCGGAAACGCCTGCGGAGCAATCTGCGCGCAGCTCTGTGATGAAGAGCGGAATTCTGGGCATTGTGCTCGGCATCATTCTCTCACTTTGCATCGGCCTGGCCATCCTTCTTCTGGATCACACCATGCGCGACGGCACCTATGTTTCCAACAGCCTCAAGCTTCCGTTCCTTGGCGCTTTGAGTGCAAAAGCCGGAGAACAGCGCAAGCAAGATGAATTTCGCGCGTTGCGCGCGTCCGTGTTCCAACAGACAAAAGGACACGGAAGTGTCCTCTTTACTCCTGTTCACACGAAGAAGGGGGCCGGCAGCACAGCGGCCGGTCTCGCAAAAGCCATGACGCTCACCGGAAAAACCGTTCTTCTCGTGGAGGCGGATTTCTCCGGAAACGCGCTCTCTGGTCAGCTGGACGCCGGTGCTTCCCAGGGCCTCGCCGCCATTCTGGAAGGTACAACTTCACTGAAGGAAGCTGCCGTGCCGACCGGAACAAAGGGTCTTTCTTTCCTGCCATGCGGCAAGGCTTTCGGGAATTCCGCCGACTTAGTGGCATCCCGTGCTTTCTCGGAATTTCTTTATGACGCTGCGGAACAGTATGACTATGTTCTCTGTGTTCTCCCGGGCGAGGAGGAAATGCCCGATGCGGACAATGCTGCTCCGGCTGCCTCTGCTGTTGTGCTTGTGGCAGAGTATGGGAAAACGCCGTTCCGGAACTTTGAAAAGAGCCTGAACCGCCTGCGCACTGCCGGCGGCAATATTTCCGGTTTTGTGATGACAAACGTGTATTGATTGCATTTCCAATTATTCTTTTGACGCCTGCCGCTCTGCTGCGGCAGGCGTTTTTCTGTGCGCATTCGGAAAAAGTCATCGCTCAAACTTGCCTTCTCACTTGCTCTATGGCAAGTAAATTCTGGAATCTCGCAGTTGCTTCTTGACTTTGAAATCGAACATGTGTATCATAATGATAGAACATATATTCTATTTTGGAGGGAATTTCCATGACGCTGATGGAAAAGCTCGCCGTTCTCACAGACGCGGCAAAGTATGACGCCGCCTGCACATCGAGCGGAGCACAGCGCACTGCCGGCTCCGGCACTTTAGGAAGCGCAACAATGTCGGGGATCTGTCACAGCTTTTCAGCAGACGGACGCTGCATTTCTCTGCTGAAGGTTCTGTTTTCCAACTGCTGCATTTACAACTGTCAATACTGTGTCAACCGTGTATCGCGGGAAACGAAGCGCGCCTCCTTCACACCGGAGGAACTGGCCGAGCTGACGATCGGATTTTACAGGCGCAACTACATTGAAGGTCTTTTCCTGAGCAGCGGTGTGCTCAGAAGCCCTGATTACACCTGCGAACAGATGATCCGCACGCTTGAGCTGCTGCGGAATCACTACCAATTCGGCGGCTATATCCACGTGAAAGCGATCCCGGGTGCAGACCCTCTCCTTATCGAAAAGCTTGGCCTGCTGGCGGACCGCATGAGCGTCAACATCGAGCTTCCCTCGCAGGAGGGGCTGCGTCTTCTCGCTCCGGACAAGAGCAAACACTCCATCCTTCAGCCTATGGGCTACATTGCAGGCCGGATTGCAGAAAATACGCGGGATTTATCTGTTTACCGCCATGCACCTCACTTTGCCCCCGCCGGGCAAAGCACGCAGATGATCATCGGCGCCACACCGGACAGCGACAGGCACATTCTTTCCCTCGCGGAAGGACTTTACCGGCGATATGGTTTGAAACGCGTGTTTTATTCCGCCTATCTCCCCGTCACGGAAAACGCGCTTCTCCCCGCACCCGGCACAAAACCGCCCTTGCTGCGGGAGCACCGGCTTTATCAGGCGGACTGGCTGCTTCGCTACTACGGTTTTCAGGCGGATGAGCTTCTGGATGAACAACATCCCGATTTGAATCCGCTTCTCGACCCGAAATGCGGGTGGGCGCTTCGCCACATGGAGCTCTTTCCCGTTGAAATCAACCGGGCGCCCTATGAAATGCTTCTGCGCATTCCGGGCATCGGCGTGAAGAGCGCACGCCGCATTGTGCGGGCGAGAAGGGCTTCCTCTCTCGATTTTACGGCGCTGAAAAAGCTTGGTGTGGTGTGGAAACGCGCCCAATACTTTGTGACGTGCAGAGGCAGGATGACGCCCGGCCTTCGGGTGACGCCGGAAAGCGTGCTGCGCGCCTTGGCGGAACCGCAGGGCCTTTCTCTGCTGGAGGAAACACCGGAACAGCTCTCTTTCTTTTCGGGAGCATCCTGTGGTTCCCGCGCCGGGAAGGAGGAACCGCATGAAAGCCCGCTTTCCCTCCTCGCGTAAGGCGTATCGGTATGACGGGAGCTATCCCGGTTTCCTTTGCTGTGTGTTTGAAAGTTTCCTTCACAAGGAGACGCCGCCCGCTATCCTGCAGGAGGAAGATCCCTGCACATTTTACGGGGAAAAATGGATTGAAACGGATGAGGAGCGCGCCGGCCGCGTACTGCGCTCCCTGCCGCGCCGCATTTCTCCCGCCGCCGCTGCGTTTGCACGCGACGTTTTTCTGACGAGCCTTCCGGAAAAGGAACTTCCGCTGCTGCGCGTATTGCAGGAAGGGTTTCGCTCCGGCGGCACAGTTCTGGATCGGTTAGCCGACGGCGATCTGCACGTGCTGTTGAAGGCGGTTCGCGCCATGCGGAACGAAGCTCACCTCCTGCTCGGTTTCGTTCGGTTTTCTGATTACGGCGGCACACTTGTTTCCGTGATCACGCCGAAAAATCATGTGCTCCCGATCCTGGCGTCGCACTTTCGCAGCCGCATGCCCCGGGAGTCCTTCCTGATCTACGACAGAACGCACCGGGAAGGCGTTCTTTACAGACCGGGCCGCCTGCTTTTCCTTCCGATGGAATCGTTCACTCCGCCTCCTCCCGACCAGACGGAAGCAGAATATCGCGCGCTGTGGCGCCGCTTTTACTACATGGTTGCCATCGAGAGCCGGGAAAACCCGAAGTGCCGCGCTTCGCACATGCCAAAACGCTATTGGGGCAATATGACGGAATTTCAGGATGAGGACTCTCCCGCTCTCCCTGCTGCGCGACGAAATTTGCTTGACAAGAGCACTGGCAGCGCCTATGATGAAAGCACGGCCGCGGTGGACAAACATGCGGCCCGATTCTCCAGAGAGGAGGAAGAATCATGACAACCGTTTCCAACCGGACCGGCCGGCGCTGCCGGTATCCGGGAGTGATCTTCGATCTGGACGGGACATTGCTCGATTCCATGGACGTATGGGGCAGGATTGACGAGGAATTCCTGGCGGATTACGGCATTCCCGTGCCGCCCGACTATATGGCTGCCGTTTCTGCCATGGGGTTCCGTGAGACGGCCGAATATACAATTGCACGCTTTTCCCTGCCTGCCACGCCGGAGGAACTGATGGAACGGTGGCTCCGCATGGCACAGGAGGAATATGCTCACCATGTGATGCTTAAGGCCGGTGCCCATGAGCTTCTGGAGGCACTCCGTGCGGGCGGCGCGGCGCTTGCCATTGCAACCGCGTCCCGGCGCGAGCACTTCCTCCCCTGTCTCAAGCGAAACGGCGTGCTGGACCATTTTCAGGTGATTGTGACAACGGACGATGCCGGCTGCGGCAAAAGCAGTCCTGCAATCTTCCGGCTTGCCGCGGAACGCCTCTCCCTGCTGCCGGAACAATGTGCCGTGTTTGAGGATTCTCTCGCTGCCGCCAGGAGTGCGAAGGACGCGGGCACGATTCCGTTCGGCGTTTACGATGCGAAATCCGCGGAAGCGGAGCAGGAGATGAGACGCGTCTGTGCGTGTTACTTTTCCGATCTCCATGAAGCCTGTTCCAGTTCGCTTTTGTGGAATGATCATTGAAGAACGGGGCCTTTGGCCTGCTGCCCGGGAAAACCGGGCGGCTGGCCGAAGGCCCCGTTTGTGATTGCTGTGATTATTTCTGCTCAGCTCTTCCGCTCGGCAAGGTGAACGGCCAGAGCACGCAGGGAATCCGCTTCGGTCCCAAATACCTCCAGTGCGGCAACGGCACGCTGTGTCAAACGAGATGCCTCCCGCTGTGCTTCCTCCAGGCCGAGCAGTGCGACGTACGTCGATTTGTCATGTTCCTGGTCGCTGTGCACCGGTTTGCCGAGCTGCTCCACTGAGCCTGTCACATCCAGAATATCATCCACGATTTGGAACGCCAGCCCAAGGGAAGAAGCGTATTCATCCGCACTGCGGCGCTGTTCCTCCGTGCCGCCTCCCAGAATGCAGCCCATGGCGGCCGCAGCGCGGATCAGTGCTCCTGTTTTGCGATCATCCATCTTCTGCAGTACTTCCAGCGGCACAGCTCTCCCCTCGCTCACGAGGTCGATCTGCTGGCCGCCCACCATGCCGTTGACGCCTGCCGCACGTGCCAGCTCCCAGGAAGCTTCCAGCGCGCGTTCAGCCGGAACAGAATTGGCGGAAGGGTTACAGGCTGTCTCGAAAGCAAGCGTGAGCAGCGCATCCCCGGCCAGAAGGGCTGTGGCCTCGCCATATACCTTATGGCAGGAAGCACGACCGCGGCGCATATCATCGTCATCCATACAGGGAAGATCGTCGTGGATCAAGGAATACGTGTGGATCATCTCCAGCGCGCATGCCCACGGCAGGGCATCTTCCGGGCTGCCGCCGCAGAGACGGCAGAATTCCATGACGAGAATGGGACGAATGCGTTTCCCGCCGCCGAGCAGGCTATAGCGCATAGCGTCGATCACGCCGGCATACAGTTCTCCGCCGACCGAGGGCACAGACTGCTCCAGTGCCTGTTCAATCTTCGCGCGGTATTGCGCCTGCCAATCTTCACTCATCTTTTTCTTCCTCCTCCGGGGCAATTTCACGAATCTTCTGTTCGGCCTTGCGCAGCTTCTCATAGCAGCGCGCGGAAAGCGCCGTGCCCTCCTCAAAGAGCTTCATGGACTCCTCAAGCGATTCCGTGCCGGATTCCAGTTTTTCCACAATCTGAGCCAGCCGCTCCAGAGATGCTTCAAACGTCTGTTTCGATGCTGCCATCCTGTTTCTGGCCTCCTTCTTCCTTTTTCAAAATCTCGTCTGCATGACAGGCTGCTTCTCCGTCTGCAAAGCGGAGGAAAAAGCGCTCTCCGCACGACAGCAGATCGACGGAAGAAACAGGGACACGCCCTTTTTGCCCATCTTTTTCTGCTATTGTATACCCCCTAGCCAGCACGGCAAGAGGGCTGAGCGCCTGCAGCTTTCCGGCAAGCGCCCTCAGGCTGTTTTGCCGCTCCCCCAAATTTCTTTGCGCCGCTGCCATGAGACGATTGTGCAGCTGATCCAGCTTTTCACGCCGCACGGCGGCCATGCGAAGCGGGTCACGGAGCGAGCGGGAGGACGAAAGCATGTCCAGCCGCTGCTCCAGTGAAGCCGTCTTGGCTGTGATCAGTGAGAGAAGTCTTTCCCTCTGGTAGCGGAGCGACGCCATAAGCTCCGCCGCATCAGGTGCGGCAAGCTCCGCCGCCGCGGAGGGCGTGGGGGCGCGCAGGTCGGCCGCAAAATCGCAGATGGTAAAATCCGTCTCATGACCGACGGCCGAGATAACAGGGATGCGGGAGGAAGCCACAGCCCGCGCCACGATCTCCTCGTTGAAGGCCCACAGATCCTCCAGGGAGCCTCCTCCACGCCCGACAATCAGCACATCAGCCGCATTCAGCTCGTTCATACGGCGGACGGCCCGGGCAATCTGCTCTGCGGCACCCTCGCCCTGCACCTGCACGCCGGAAAACACAATTTCAGCCAGCGGCCAGCGGCGCCCCAAGATGGTGAGAATATCGTGGACAGCTGCGCCGGTCGGCGATGTGATGACGCCGATGCGCTGCGGGAACCGCGGCAGCGTCTGCTTTCGTTCCGGCGCAAACAGCCCTTCCTTTTCCAACCGGGCTTTCAGCTGCTCATATGCAAGGCTGAGCGCACCGAGCCCATCCGGCTGGAGATCCTCCACGTAAAGCTGATACTGACCGGAGGCTTCATACAGACTTACCCGCCCGCGTGCCAGGACGCGCATGCCGTCTTCGGGAGCAAAGCGAAGCCGCGCCGCATTGCGCGCAAACATGACGCAGCGCAGCACGGAACGCTCGTCCTTCAGCGAAAAATAGAGATGACCCGAGCGGTAATGGTTGGTGAAATTCGAGATCTCTCCCACGACAAACACGGAAGCCAGCCTGGGGTCTTCCTCCAGCCTGGCTTTCAGATACGTGTTGAGCTGCGTGACGGTGAGCGGCGTTCGGACGCCCGTCTGACCGATCATCACGCTGTTCCCCCTTTCTGTTCCGCGAGTGCGGCCAGCACGGCAACACCGGCAGCGTTGTCGGAGGAAAAGGCAGGTTCCGCAAACGTTGCGCCATATTTTTTTGTCAGATCCCGGCGCAGAATAGAGTTGCTCATGACACCGCCCGCAAAGAGCAGCGGCAGGCCCGGCCTCTCCTGCAAAAGAGCCGCAGCCATGGCATCGAGCGCCGCTTCCACGGAAAGGAGGCAGAATAAGGCGATATCCTCCGGCGGAGTTCCGCGCTCCACCATATTTCGGCACTTGTTTTCGATGCCGGACAGCGAGCAGGACGCCCCTTTCATCGAGGGCCGAATGCGGAAGGATGCGGAGGAACGAAGGGCCAGCTCCTCAAGCGCACGTCCTGCCGGGAAAGGCAGGCCCAACATAACGCCCACGCGGTCAATCGCCTGGCCTGCCTTGAGATCAAGTGAGGAGGCAAGAAGATCGGCGGAAAAACCGCCTTCCGCATGCGGACGGACAAGCACGGCTTCCGTTGTGCCGCCCGATACGTGAAAGGCCAGGAATTCCTTTCCGATCCAGTCCAGCCGATCGCCCGAATAGAGAGCGGCGGCGATGTGGCCGTCCTGATGAGAGAAAATGCGGCAGGGCACACCAAAGGCCGCTGCCAAAGATCGGGCTGTTCCATGCCCCACCGTAAAGCAGGGCATGTAAGAGCCATCCTGGCTGCGCGGCCTCGTGGATACGCCGATGGCAGAAAACGGGCCCGGACTTTCCCGGAAAAGCTCCTCCAGCAGTTCCGGGAGCTGCTGCGTATGGTGGAACACGGCATCGCTCTGGCGCAAGCCAAGCTGGCCAGGGCGCACAGGCAGCAGCTTTTTCTTTTGCAGGATCACGCCGTCCTGCCATAGCGCGCAGGAGGTTGTGTAGTTGCTCGTGTCAATTCCCAGAATCCTGGTCATTCCGCGGACTTCACCTCCGCCGCTTCTTCCCCTCCGGCATCTTTCTGTTTGGCGTTTTCAGGAAGACTTTTCGCTACGGAGCCAAGCACGCCGTTGACGAACGGGCCGTCATCAGCGCCGCCATACTTTTTGGCCAGCTCGATCGCCTCATTAATGGACACCTTCACCGGAACCTCAGGCTCCCAGAGCAGTTCGTAAACAGCCAGGCGCAGAACGGCCAGCGAAACGCGGGAAAGACGATTCATCTTCCAGCCCTGGATGTTCTTTTCAATCGTTTCATTGATCTCTTCCGCATGAGCCTCAGCGCCCAGCGCCATCCGGCTGGCAAATGCATCGAGCGGTTTTTCCATGACGGCTTCTGCCGTATCAAAAATCTGCTCCATATCGTCGTGGCTGAAACTTTGCTCAAATATCAGGATAAACGCCTTCTCTCTTGCCGCACTACGTCTCATTCTTTGATCCTCCGTTTATTTCTGCTCTCATACAGAAGGCGCGCGCGGCTTAAAAAAGCCGCGCCGCACCCATTTCCTGCCGATATTATACCATGTTCTGAAAGGTCATGCAACGACCAAACGGGAGGATCACGCCGGGAATGCTTTCATTTTTCCCTTTCAGGCGCATTCTATGATCTTAATCTTATCTCCTTCCACGCCGGACTGGCCGGAAACAATATCCTTGATGACAATGGCGTTATTCTGGCTCGATTCGTTTGTCTGCACCACAATGCTGCACTCCCCGTTCTGCAGGAACGCAACGCAGTCCGGGAAGCCTTTTGCCTTCACAAGGCTCTCAATGTTGTTTTCCTGCAATACATTCTGTGCGATCACAGCTGCCTGGGCAACGGCTTCCTTCTTGGCATCCTCACTGGCCTGCGCGTCCTGCAGAACATCCTCCAGAAGTTCCACCGCCTCGTCGCGTGCTTTCTGCCGCGCAAGGCGCACTTCCGAAAAATATTCTTCTGGTGTCTTGCCTTCCGCGGAGGGCAGGGAAGCCGAACCGGAATCAGCCGAAGACGATGCAGGATCGGAAGACGTACCGGAAGAAGTGGAATCCGCTGCGCTGGATGCCGCCGAGGCGTTGACAAGCTGCGCTTCTCCCACAGATTTTTCCGAAGCCGTGCCGCCTGCTTCCACGAGGCCACCGGTGTCACCGGTAAACTGCCAGTTCAGATAGACGGCGGCGCCGAGCGCCACCACCAATGCGGCCAGGACCAACTGCCGTTTTCCAAATGCCATGATGCTCCATCCTCCTGTTTTCATTGATTTGCCTCTAATACGCAGACACGCGCCGAAGAAATGTCCAGCGCCGTTGTAACCGCCGTCGTTACGCTTTCACGCACGGCAGGATCTCCGCCGCCTGTACACACAACCACAACGCCCCGCACAACAGGCTGCTTTTCCGTGACGGGAAGAGCCTGCTCCGAGCCGTCCGAACCGCGCACGGAGTAAAAAGTTGTCTCCCATTCCTCATCCTGTTCCCCCTCCTGCGCGCGGTTGGAACCGCGCTCTTCTGTGGCATAAACCTGTTCCGAACCCTGATCCAGCGTCACAAGGATCTCCGCGTCCCCCACGCCTGCCATGCGGGAAAGCAGAGCGGACAGCTCCTCCTCCAGCGTTTCGGCATACGTTTGGGCTGTCCCGGTTTGCGGTATGGCCGGTTCCTGCTCCGCCTCCTCCCCAAAGCTGAACATGCCGGAAAGGAAAATCAGCGCAATGCCGGCAAAGCCCACGAAGAGCGCCCATTTCCGCGCTGCCGGGTGGGATGCCAGCCGTTCCAGCAAGCCTCCTCCCGTCTTATGTTGCGTCTGTTCCGGCATCTGTCTTCACCTCCACTTCCAAACCAAGAGAGGCGGAAAGCAGCTCTGCCGTGCGGCTGCATTGGGAAGATAGCGAAGCGGGAATTGTAACCCGAACGCTGGTAATACATATGCTTCCGTCCTCCTGTGTATGCACCGTTGTCTCCACCTCCTTCACAGGGATTCCTTCCCGTGCCAGCTCTGCGGCCGCAAGCGAGGAGACGCTGTGAGAGACGGCATCCTCCTTCTGCACCTCCACCGTATCCTGCAGAGACTCGCTTGGCTGCAGAGAAGAGAGCGAAAACAAAAACGAAAAATCCGGCACCGCCTGCAGGACGGGAATCAACACGGCGCAGAGAAAAAAGGCGCCGGCAGCCAGTTCCGCTGTTTTATGCATTGCCCCCTCCGGCATGAGATACTGCACAAGGGAGAGCGCAAGAACGGCAAGGCAGATGCCTGCCGTCCACTGCTGAATCGCATTCAAGCGTTTCCACCTCCTCCTACCAGCACAACCGCGACGGAGGAGACGGTCATGGCCAGCATACAACAAAGAAGAATGGCTAACAAAAGGCCCGCCGCCTTTGCCGCAGCCGAGAGCAGGCCCGCCAGCTCATGCTGGCCCAGCGCGTCGCCCGCCGCCGCGCACCCTGCCAGCACAAGCCGCCAGCACATGCACTGCAGAAGAGAGGGCAAAAACAGCACGGCTTCCGCCAGCAGGACAAAGGCTGTGACACCGGATTTCAGGACGCCGACACAGCCGCTCACCGTGCGCAAAGCCTCCCCCAGTGCGTTTCCCACCACAGGAACAAAGCTGGAAACGGCGAACTTAACCGCACGGGACGCGGCGGAATCAGCGGAAGAAGTGACAATGCTGTGCACGGTAAGCACACCGCTGAACAGTGTCATGACAAAGCCGAGTACCCATTTCACCACACTGGAAAACAATTCGCAAAGGCTTCCCAGTTTCAAGACGGGACACACAGAGGCAACCAGTGAGAGCGCGAGGAAACAGCCGATGAGCGGTACAAGCAGCTGCTGTGAAACCAGGGACACGGCGCTGCCTGCCAACGTTGTCATCGTTTCATAGGAGGCAGCACGGGCCGGTTCCCCGTTTGCCAGCAGGATGCCGGCCATCACCGGCACACACGCAAGCTGAAAACCGGAAGCCGCTTCCACTGCGGCGGCCGCTTCCTGCAGACAGGTGAGAATTGGCTGAACCACAAGGGAAGCAACACAGAGCGTGCCTGCCAGTCCGGCGGCCTGCGAAAGGCTGCCGGATGTCATGGAAATCTGCAGACCGTTGAGCAATGCGCAAATCATCAGCACCGAGAGGACGGACGCCGCCGCCCGAAGCGGATTGCGCATTGCCTCCTCCGCTGTCCCGGCTGCCACGGAAATGGCAGCCTGCGGGGAAAGAGAGGCGAGCTGTGACCAGTCAGCGCCCTCTACTCCCATTTGATTCAGAGACTCGCGCGCCGCATTCGGCAGCTCGCCGGGCAGATCCTGTGCGCCGCTTTCCTGAAATTGCTCCCCGTAAAGCTCCGAAAAGCCATCAAAAGGCTCTTCCTGAGCCGCGGCGGACGGAGCCCAGAGCAGTGTGCCTGCGGCCAGGACAACGAGACAGCAGGCGAAAGAGAGCAGCCGTTTCACGATGCGGACGCCAGGTTCAGAGCCAGGTTGGCCACCTCCGCGAAAAGCGGAAGGATCAGCAGCAGGACAGCTGTTTTTCCCGCAAGCTCGACCTTTGATGCCAGCGCGCCTTCTCCTGCGTCCCGGCAGGCATCTGCTGCAAACTGGGCCAGCCAGCAGGCCCCCAGGGCTTTGAGAAGGGTGCTCCCCGTTTCTGCCGGAAGGGCGGCTGCCTGCAGCAGCGATTGAAACTGGGAGAACACCTGCGGAAGCGCCTGCAGCAGCACAAGCAGCAAAACCGCACCGGCTCCGAGTGAAATCAGGAGTCCGTATTCCGCGTGATACCGGCGCAGGACGACTGCCAAAACAGCGGCTGCTATTGCAACGCCTGATGCTGCAGCAAGATTTACCATGCACGTTTCCTCTTTTCATCTCTCTTCACAACCCGAAAATGGATTTGATGGTCTGAAAGAGGGTGTCAATTTCGCGGACGACCATCATCAGCACGACAATTAACCCTGCCAGCGTCGTCATCATGGCCTGCTCTTCCCGACCGGAACGGATCAGCAGCTGATTCAGCACGGCCACCAGTATTCCGATGGCCGCGATCCGAAAAATCAAATCCACATTCATTGGTTTCCTTCCTTTCCCTCTTCAGCAGAGTAGGAGAGCTGTTCCCAGGCTGCCCAGCACGCCCAGCATGCGGTAGAGTCTTCCTTTCTGCTTCTTTTCTTCCCCGGCTTCCTCCAGCCTGCGGCGAAGCAATTCCATGGTCAAACGGCAATGGGATATCTGCCCTTCGGCGTCAGACGCGCCAAATCCTTCTCCAAAGCGGAGGAGCAGCTCCTGATCTTTTTCGGAAAAGCCTTCTGCGCTGCGGACAGATCTGCGCCATGCCTCATCAAACGGAATTCCTTCCCTGCCAAGTTCGGCACATCTCTGCAGAAAAGCCAGCTCTGCGCCATGCCGCTCCACCACTTCCCGGACCGGCAAAGCGGAGAAACGGATTTCCGTTTCCGCCGCCTGCACAAAGCCCAGGAAACGCTCCAGATTCTGCACACGCTGAGACAGCTTAAGCGACGCCAGATATCCGGCAAAACTGCCTCCCAGCACAAGAAGGAACACGCCGATCCATTTCAGCAAGCAAATCACCCGCCTGATACCATTCCTGCAATGTGCCGGGCTCCCTGCGGGAGGACAGCATAGCCACGGCTGAAAACGCGCCTGTTTCCAGGAGCTCCCTCGCCTGAGGCCTTCGAAGCAATTCCTCCTTCGAACCGGCATGGATGCTTGTGAAGAGAAGCACGCCCATGTTCAGGCAATAGCGCAGCGCATCGATCTCCTCCCGGCTTCCGACCTCATCACAAATGAGAACAGAGGGAGAAAGGCTGCGGACCGCCTGCAGGATTCCCTCCGCCTTCGGACATCCGCTGAGAACATCGCAGCATTCCCCCACGTCAAATTGAGGAACTCCTCCCCACACACCGGCCAGTTCCCCGCGCTCGTCTATGAGAGCCACCTTTCGCACCAATCCTGTTTCCCCATCTGAGAAAACCCGTGCCAACTCACGCAATAGAGTTGTCTTTCCGCTTGCAGGAGGGCCTGCCAGAAGCAGGCCACTTTCTCCCACTTCGGAAAAACGGTTCAGCACTGCCTGCGCACAGCCCGGACAGGCGCGCGCCAGGCGAAGGTTCAGGGAAGAAACTTCGCGGATCCCGGTGATTTTTCCCTCTCTGACCACCGTTGTGCCTGCCACACCAACCCTGTGGCCGCCGCGCAGCGTGAGAAAGCCTTCGCGCAGTTCCTCCTGAAAGCTGTAAATGGAATAGCCGCACAGCCTGCGCAGGGATTCCGCCAAATCAGAGGCACCGAGCGTCGGCATGTCCCGCTGCGGCAAGCGCGTCGGAATACCTCGGCCATTCAGAAAAAAGACGCCTTCCTGTGTCACCAGGGAAACGGGTTTTCCGGCCCGCAGGCCAATCTCCTGCACATTTGACCGCGCCTGATCCGATACCTTGCCCAGCAGAATAGCTGCACGGCCTCCAAGGGCCTGCACGACAAAGGAAAAACTGTTTTCCTGCGTTAGTTTTGTCATTGACTTGTCCTCCCCTCTCCTTGTCCTATCCATATGGACAACACCCTTTATATAGAACTGCTATCGCCGAATTCTTCACGGTTTGTTTACAGGGAGCGCTTGCGGACGGGAGGCGGAACGTTTATAATAAAAGAAACAATCGGGTCCTCCCCGGAACCGGGCGGGAATGCCGCATGTTCCGGTTCAGAAAGGAGTCATATGAGAAGAGCAGGAGAACGAATGCTTGATCTGCTCAAGCGCACGGATCTCTTCCTTTGGGCGATTATCACTGCCATTTCCGTTTACGCGCTTGTGCTTCTGCGAACGGTTCCCTATACGGGGACAAGAAGCTATTTCACCGTGCAGCTTCTGGCAATTATCATCGGCTATGTGGGCGCTATCGTGCTGACGCTGTTCGATTACCGCGATCTCTCTTCGCTCTGGTGGTTGGCAGCCGGAGTAAGCATTTTGCTGCTCATTTACACACATTTTGCCGGGGTGGGCATACAGAGCGGCGGCGGCATGGACACAAAAGCATGGATTCAGATTCCCGGCATCGGGCTCACGTTCCAGACAAGCGAACTGGTAAAGATCGTTTTTATTGTGACGTATGCAAAGCATCTTTCCGCTGTAAAAGAACGCGGCCTGCTGAACCATCCGCTGCATGTGGTGCTGCTTGGCCTGCACGCACTGTTCCCTGTGGGGTGGATGGTGCTCATCCAAAAGGACATGGGATCCGCGGTTGTATTTTTCTTCATGTTCCTTGTCATGAGTTTTACGGCGGGTGTCAAACTGCGTTGGTTTGCTGCGATTTTTGCGCTGCTTGCCGTAGCGCTTCCACTTGCCTGGAATTACGGACTGATCCGTGAGTACCAGAAAACACGCCTGACCTCCTTTCTCCACCTGGAAGACGACCCAACGGGGACAGGCTGGCAGCAAATTCAGGGGCGCATTTCAATCGGCAGCGGCCAGATGTTTGGGCGGGGGCTCGGCACGGCGCCGCGCGTGCAAAAAGTGTCGTCTCCATTCAGGAAAGCGATTACATCTTTTCCGTTGCGGCAGAAAGCCTTGGGTTTGTGGGCTGTTGCCTGCTCATGCTCCTGCTGTTTGCGCTGCTGCTTCGCACGCTGCACGTGGCGAGACGTGCGCCGGACACCCTCGGTTCCTCTATCTGCATGGGATTCTTTGCCATGATTTCAATTCAAACCATTACCAACCTCGGCATGTGCCTGAACTTGCTTCCCGTTATGGGTGTCACGCTCCCGTTTTTCAGTGCAGGCGGATCGTCAAGCGCCTGTTTGTATTTTGGCTTTGGTCTCGTAGAATGTGTGGCCATGCACTGCTACACGGAAGCGGATCCTGTTCGCATCCACCGCAGCGGTACATTTCCCGCCTCTCCCGCCAACTGAGCTTAGCAATCAAGAGAATTAGCAAAAAAAAGAGCGCATCCTCTTCTGCGTTATTCACGCCTGGAAAAAGATGCGCTCTTCTTTTATTTATAAAATGTTTTCGGGGCTCTTCTCAAAAGGCAAAGTTTCCGTCTACAAACACCGGCACCTCCGTGCCATCGTGCGTCGTGCCCACAATGGAGAGATCAGATGTTCCCACCATGAAATCCACATGGTTGGCAGACTGGTTCAGTCCCGCTTCCTTCTGCTTTTCCTCACTCATATGTTCCCCGCCGCGGACGCATGTCGGATATGCGGAGCCGAATGCCAGATGGCAGGAAGCATTTTCGTCAAACAATGTATTGAAGAAGAGGATGCCGCTGTTGCGGATGGGAGAATCGTAAGGGACAAGTGCAACCTCGCCGAGATAGGAGGAACCCTCGTCGAGCTGGATGGAATTTCTCAGGAACTCCTCCCCCTCCTCCGCGTGCACGTTTACAATTTTGCCGTTTTGGAAATCCAGATAGAAATTCCGCACCAGATTTCCGTCCAGGGCGAGAGGAAGCGCCGCATAAACGCGGCCGTTCACGCCGTCCCAGCGGGGCGCGGTGAAAATTTCTTCCGTGGGCATGTTCGGCACAAACGGAAGGCCGGCCGGCGTGACATCTGCACCGCCTGCCCAGACATGGTTTTCAGGGAGCACAATCGTAAGGTCCGTGCCGAGAGCATTCGTATAGTGCAGCGATTTGAAGTTGTATTCGTTGAGACGAGAGGCCCTGTGGGTTGTTGCTGCAACATGTGCCTTCCAGCGCGCCACACCCTGGCCGTCTCCCGTAATACGGCACACGGAAAAGATAGCGTCCCAGAGTGCATCCACTGCCTTCTCCCCCTCTTTATCGGGGAAGACTTTTCCCGCCCAAGCCAGCGTCGCATATGCGCCGATACTCCACTGAATGCGGTTCGATTCCAGCGCATCAAAATAGGGCTTTGTGGGAAGCGCACACGTTTTTTGCCAATTTTGAATACGCTTTGGGTCTACACCTTTGAATGTTTCCGGATCGGAGCCGATAATGGAAAGACTTGCACAACCTTTTTTCAGCATCCAGTCATATCTGGCTTTCTGATACGCCGGAAATTCCGTAAACACCGCTTCGTCCGCTTTCAGATAACGCTGGCGCGAAATGAAATCATCATTCCAGTCCATCACCACGTCACGCGCTCCGCAGTCGAGCGCATGTTCAGCGCACAAGCGTGCAAGCGGTGCACAGGCTACCTGGGAGGAAATACGGACCGTCTGCCCCTTCTGCAGGTTCATGCCGACTTCCACGAGCAAATGCGCATATTCCTTAAACTTCTCTTCAAAATTGTCCACCATGTGACAGTATTCACTCCTCACAACAGAATGTTATTGTTTCAGGGATTGGAGAACGCTTCTGCACAGAGCGGGATCGTTTGTAATGATCCCGTGCACATTCTTCTGGGCAAGGGCTTCCATAACGGCAGCATCATTCACCGTCCACACGTTCAGTCCGACGCCTTTCTTCTGGATCTCATCCACCGTCTCACTGTTTAGAGAATAGTAGGAAGGGTGCAGATACTGTGCCCCATGTGATTTCGCATAGCCACCGGCATCGATCAGCCAGCAATCATAGAGGAAGCCGCGGGCAATTTCAGGGGCCAATGCTCTGCATTTTGCAATGGACTGGTGGTTGAAGGAGGACAACAGAACGCGATCCTCAAGATGATAGTCATGAATGAGCTCAAGGACCTTTTCCTCCAACCCATAGTATGGGAAAATCCCATTTTTCAATTCGATGTTTGTCACAAGAGGCAAATCCCTCACAAGGTCGAAATATTCCTGAAGTGTAGGGATCGGTTCAAAGGAAAAGGTCCCCTTCTTTGAAGCGGCGGCATCAAAATGCCGCAATTCCTCCAGCGTAAAGCTGCGCACTTCGCCGGAACCATTCGTGGTGCGGTCTATTGTTTCATCGTGAATGACGACTATCTTTTCGTCTTTCGTAAGATGGACATCCAATTCAATGCCATCTGCTCCTGCCTCAATGGCTTCCTGAAAAGCCAACATTGTATTCTCAGGAAAAGCAGCTGAAAAGCCGCGGTGTGCAAAAACCAGTGACATGAGAAAGCCTCCAAAAGAAGAAAAGGAGCCCCGTCAAACAGACGAGGCCCCTCTCTAGTTCAGGTCAATTATTCGTTGATGGCGATAACAACGCCGGAGCCAACAGTGCGGCCGCCTTCACGGATAGCGAAACGCAGGCCTTCCTCGATGGCGATGGGGGTAATCAGCTCAACGTCCATCTCAACGTTATCACCAGGCATGCACATCTCGGTGCCCTCGGGCAGAGTGATGACGCCGGTCACGTCGGTCGTTCTGAAATAGAACTGAGGACGATAATTGTTGAAGAACGGAGTATGACGGCCACCCTCGTCCTTGGTCAGAACGTAAACCTGGCCGCGGAACTTGGTGTGCGGATGAATGGTGCCGGGCTTGCAGAGAACCTGACCACGCTCGATCTCGTTTCTCTGAACGCCGCGGAGCAGCACGCCCACGTTGTCGCCAGCCTCAGCGAAGTCCAGCGTCTTGCGGAACATCTCAAGGCCAGTGATAACGGACTTTCTGCGCTCGTCGGTGAGGCCGATGATCTCAACTTCCTCGCCAACCTTAGCCATGCCACGCTCCACACGGCCGGTAGCAACGGTGCCGCGGCCGGTGATGGTGAACACGTCCTCAACAGGCATCAGGAAGGGCTGATCGGACTTGCGCTCCGGAGTCGGGATGTAGCTGTCAACAGCGTCCATCAGCTCATGGATGCAAGCATACTCGGGAGCATTCGGGTCCGTGGAGGTGGACTCGATAACAGCCAGAGCGGAACCACGGATGATCGGGGTGTCGTCACCCGGGAAGCCGTATTCGGTGAGCAGGTCGCGGATCTCCATCTCAACCAGCTCGAGCAGCTCGTCGTCGTCAACCTGGTCAACCTTGTTCATGAAGACAACGATGTACGGCACGCCAACCTGACGGGCAAGCAGGATGTGCTCGCGGGTCTGGGGCATAACGCCGTCAGCAGCGGAAACAACCAGGATAGCGCCGTCCATCTGAGCAGCACCGGTGATCATGTTCTTAACGTAGTCAGCATGGCCGGGGCAGTCAACGTGAGCGTAGTGTCTCTTGTTGGTCTCATACTCAACGTGTGCGGTGGAAATGGTGATTCCACGCTCTCTCTCTTCGGGAGCCTTGTCGATCTGATCGAAGGCAACGGACTCACCGGTACCAAGTCTCTCATGAAGAACCTTAGTGATAGCAGCGGTCAGAGTGGTTTTACCATGGTCAACGTGGCCGATGGTACCAATGTTACAATGGGGCTTGGTTCTTTCAAATTTAGCTTTAGCCATTTTTGATAATCCTCCTTAAAACAATAGATACTAATTGTTTTCCTTTTTAATCGGCTACTTCTGATTATATTCGATAATGCCGATATTTTCAATAATTATTTTGCCTTCGCCGCGAGAACCTTTTCCTGTACGTTCTTCGGCACCTGCTCGTATCTCTCGAAGAACATAGAGTAGTTACCGCGTCCCTGCGTCTTGGAACGAAGGTCGGGGGAATAGCCGAACATCTCGGCAAGCGGCACATAAGCTCTTACCATCTTGCCTCCGCCGATATCGTCCATACCTTCGATACGTCCGCGGCGGGAGTTGATATCACCGATTACATCGCCCATATATTCTTCAGGCATGGTAACCTCAACCTTCATGATGGGCTCCAGCAGAACGGCATTCGCCTTGCTCATGGCATCCTTGAACGCAAGGGAACCTGCGATGTGGAACGCCATTTCAGAGGAGTCAACCTCATGATAGGATCCGTCGTATACGATGGCATGCACGCCGAGCACCGGATAACCGCCCAGGATACCGGCCTTTGCAGCTTCCTCGATACCCTCTCCGACTGCCGGAATGTATTCCTTCGGAATCGCACCGCCGACAACCTGGGACTCGAACTTGAAGGTCTCTTCACCGTTCGGATCCATGGGCTCGAACTTAACTTTACAGTGACCGTACTGACCACGTCCGCCGGACTGCTTCGCATACTTGCTGTCCACGTCCACAGCCTTGGTAAAGGTCTCCTTATACGCAACCTGAGGTGCACCAACGTTCGCTTCAACCTTGAACTCACGCAGCAGTCTGTCTACGATGATTTCCAGATGCAGCTCACCCATACCTGCAATAATGGTCTGACCGGTTTCCTGATCCGTATGAGCACGGAACGTAGGATCTTCTTCTGCCAGCTTTGCAAGCGCTTCGCCCATCTTGCCCTGACCAGCCTTGGTCTTGGGCTCAATAGCCAGCTCGATAACCGGCTCCGGGAACTCCATGGACTCCAGGATTACCGGATGCTGCTCGTCACAGATCGTATCACCGGTGGTAGTGAACTTGAAGCCTACCGCAGCAGCGATATCACCGGAATAAACCTTATCCAGCTCCTGTCTCTTATTCGCATGCATCTGCAGGATACGGCCCACGCGCTCCTTCTTGTCCTTCGTTGCATTCAGAACGTAGGAACCGGAATTCATGGTACCGGAATATACGCGGAAGAATGCGAGCTTACCCACGAACGGGTCAGCCATGATCTTGAATGCCAGCGCAGCGAAAGGCTCTTCATCAGAAGAATGTCTCTCCACTTCGTTGCCTTCCAGATCCACACCCTTGATAGCAGGGATGTCGGTAGGAGCGGGCATATACTCCAGGATCGCATCCAGAAGCTTCTGTACGCCCTTATTTCTGTAAGCAGATCCACAGCATACCGGGACGGCGGTGCATTCGCAGGTCGCCTTTCTCAGAACAGCTTTCATCTGCTCATTGGAAGGCTCTTCACCCTCCAGATACATCATCATCAGTTCATCATCCAGCTCGCAGATCTTTTCAACCAGCTCGGTACGATACAGCTCGGCATCGTCCTTCATGTCTCCCAGATCATCCGTAACGGTGATGTCTTCGCCCTTATCATCATTATAGATGTAGGCTTTCATTTCAAACAGGTCGATGATTCCCTTGAATTCATCTTCCTTACCAATCGGCAGCTGCACAATGACGGCATTCTTGCCAAGTCTGGTTCTGATCTGATCCACAGCGCCGTAGAAATTTGCCCCGAGGATGTCCATCTTGTTGATGAACGCCATTCTCGGTACATTATAGGTGTCTGCCTGGCGCCACACGTTTTCCGACTGGGGCTCAACGCCGCCCTTCGCACAGAATACGCCGACTGCACCGTCCAGAACACGCAGAGAACGCTCAACTTCCACCGTGAAGTCAACGTGGCCGGGAGTATCAATGATGTTGATACGATACTCAGGCTCGTTGGGATCCACTTTAGCTTCGTGGTGCTTCGTCCAGTGGCATGTGGTAGCGGCTGACGTGATGGTAATACCTCTTTCCTGCTCCTGTTCCATCCAGTCCATGGTAGCAGTACCTTCGTGGGTATCACCGATCTTGTAGTTTACACCGGTGTAGTAAAGAATACGCTCGGTCAGAGTAGTCTTACCCGCATCGATATGAGCCATAATACCAATGTTTCTGGTTCTCTCTAATGGATATTCTCTTCCAGCCAAAGGTCCTTCCTCCTTCATATTGACACCCGGCCTTAAGCGGCCGGGCGCTTCCTCCCGGAATTAGAATCTGTAGTGGGAGAAAGCCTTGTTCGCTTCTGCCATTTTGTGCATGTCTTCTTTTCTCTTTACAGCGGAACCGGTATTGTTTGCCGCATCGAGAATTTCATTGGCAAGTCTTTCCTCCATGGTCTTTTCGCCTCTCTTGCGGGAGAAGGTTACAAGCCATCTGAGGCCAAGCGCCTGACGTCTTTCCGCTCTTACTTCGATCGGAACCTGATAGGTCGCGCCGCCGACACGTCTTGCCTTAACTTCCAGAACAGGCATGATATTGTTCATGGCCTCTTCAAATAC
>ERZ1090869.122-NODE-122-length-42343-cov-6.030765_pt1 | contig 42343 bp, 31 predicted proteins | sample MGYA00478474_ERZ1090869 | MGnify/ENA primary metagenome ERZ1090869 (study PRJEB33644, sample SAMEA5815748) | chicken gut metagenome | biome: Chicken; feature: Gastrointestinal Tract; material: Caecum | place: Ireland | collected 2019-01-01 | study: A study of the... | reverse complement strand
GAAATTCTCCGTGCCGCGGTTGAGCAGGAAACCCTGCCCCTTGACGCGTTTGATATCGTTCGGGGAAATGGACATGCTTTGCGCCTCCGTTCTTTCTCTTTCCTGCGCGGGGCGGCCCCGCGCGGTTTGTCAAATTTCGTAGCAGGGGTGCTCGGGGGCCTTCTGCTCCTTCGTCACAAGGCTGTAGAAGCGGTAGCCGCCCGTGAGGTTGTAGCAGTCGAAGCCGTGGCCCGAAAGGATGCGGCATGCCAGATAGCTGCGCAGGCCGCTCTGGCAGTGCACATAGATCGGCTTGGACGGGTCGAGCTCATCGAGGTGCTGGCGCAGCTCGTCGAGCGGGATGCCGGTGAATCCGTCGATGGCGCCGGCGGCGCGTTCCGCGGGGGTGCGCACGTCCAGCAGCGTCACGCTGCCGTCGCGCGGGAGCGTGGCCACGTCGTGCCAGTGGAACGTCTTCACCTTGCCGGTGAGCACATTCTCGATGGCGTAGCCGGCATAGTTCACCGGATCCTTCGCGGAGCCGAACGGCGGGGCGTAGCACAGCTCGAGCTCCGTGAGGTCGAAGGCCGTCATGTTGGCGCGGATCGCCGTGGCCAGCACGTCGCAGCGCTTGTCGACGCCGTCGTAGCCGATGAGCTGCGCGCCCAGCAGGCGGCCGGTGCCCTTCTCATAGAGCACCTTCATCGAGATGCCGTGGCCGCCCGGGTAATAGGAAGCGTGGGACTGGTTGTAGGTGTACATCTTGTCGTAGTCGAGCCCGGCGGCCTGGGCGGCGCGCTCGTTCAGGCCCGTCATGGCGATCGTCATGTCGAAGAGCTTGAGCACGGAGGAACCCTGCGTGCCCTTGTATTCGCTCGGGAAGCCGCAGATGTTGTCTGCGGCGATGCGGCCCTGCTTGTTGGCCGGGCCGGCCAGCGGCACATAGCCGGGCTGCTTCGTGACAAAATCGGTGATCTGCACGGCGTCGCCCACGGCGTAGATGTTCTCATCGGATGTGTGCATGCGGCTGTCCACCAGGATGGCGCCGCGCGGGCTGCACGCGAGGCCGGCCGCTTTGGCGAGCGCCGTGTCCGGCCGCACGCCCACGGAGAGGATCACCATGTCCGTCTCGATCTCGCCCTCGTTGAGCTTCACGGTGAGCTTGCCGCCCGCGCCTTCCTCCACGGCCTTCACGCCGTTCTTCAGCACAAGGTTCAGCCCCTGGCTGCGCGCGTACTGGTGCACCTCGCAGGCCATGTCGAAGTCCAGCGGGGCAATGAGGTGGTCGCTCAGCTCCACGATGGTCGTCTCCACGCCGCTCTGCTTCAGGTTCTCGGCCATCTCCACGCCGATGTACCCGCCGCCGATGACGACGGCGCTGTCCGGGAATTCCTCATCCACATAGTCGCGGATGCGCACGGCGTCCGGGATGGTGCGCAGCGTGAACACGCGGCCGTTCGGCAGGCCGGGCAGCGGCGGCTGCACCGGCTCCGCGCCGGGGGAGAGGATGAGCTTGTCATACGATTCCGTGTAGGTGCCGTCCGCGGTGCGCACCTCCACGGTCTTTTCGGCGGGGTGCACGGCCGTCACTTCGCTGTTCACATGCACGTCGATGCCGAAGCGCGTGCGGAAGCTTTCCGGCGTCTGCAGCGTGAGGGCCGATTTCTTCGTGATCGCGCCGCCAACGTAGTACGGCAGGCCGCAATTGGCGAAGGAAATATAGGCGCCCCGCTCGAGCAGGATGATCTCGGCGTTCTCATCGAGACGGCGCAGGCGTGCCGCGGCGGAAGCGCCGCCGGCCACACCGCCCACAATGACTACCTTCATAACGGTTGACCTCCTTTTTGAAATTGGGGAGAAGACACCGGCCCGGCAGCAGGTGCCGCCGGACCGGTGCCGCCGGAGCAGCCCGCGGCCGCTTCGGCTTTTACCAATAGAGTACCATGTTTTTGCGGATTTGTAAAATTGTTTTTGCGCGTTTATTTGCGCGTTTATCAGAAAAAACAGAATCTGCTGCGCGCCGCGCAGCGAGAGAGGAGAATGGCCATGAACGGGGATCTGATGCGCAGGCTGCGCGAAATTACGGCCGAGGAACGGGAGCTGCTCAGCACGGGGGGCGGCATCCGGCGGGAGCGCTATTCCGCGGACGGCGAGTTCACCGTGGAGAGCGACCGGCTCATCGGCAGCGGCAGGCTGATGGACGTTTCCACCCACACGCGGTTCGCCTATTTCCCGCGCCACCGCCACAATTATGTGGAGCTCATGTATGTGTGCGCGGGCAGCATCACGCACATCCTCGGCGGCAGCAGGACGGTGGTGCTCCGGGAAGGCGATCTGCTGTTCCTCAACCAGTCGTGCCAGCACGAGATCCTGCCGGCGGGGGAGGGGGACATCGGCGTGAACATCATTGTGCGGCCGCAGTTCTTCCACACGGCCTTCGGCATGATGGAGGAGGGAGGCAGCCTGAGCGATTTCCTCTTCCACTGCCTCACGAAAGAGGCGCCGGAGCCGCTCTCCCTGCGGTTTTCCACAGCCGGCATCGTGCCTGTGCAGAACCTGATCGAAAACCTGATCTGGGCCGCCGTCTACCGCGACGAGCCGGACAGCCGCGCGAGCCAGCTCACCATGGGCCTGTTGCTTTTGCAGCTGCTGCGCCACTGCGATCCCCAGCCGGAGGGCGCCGCCGTGGACGGCACCGTCCTGCGCGCCCTGCGCTATATCGAGGATCAATACGCCACCGCCAGCCTGGAAGCCTTTGCCCGTGCGGAAAACCGGCCTGCCGCCGAAGTGAGCCGCGCCGTGCACCGCGAAACGGGCTCCACCTTCAAGGAGCTGCTGCAGCGCAGGCGGTTTGCACAGGCGGCGTCGCTGCTGCAGACGACGTCGCTCTCCGCCGCGGACGTGGCCTACGCCGTGGGCTACAGCAACACGAGCTATTTTCACCGCCGGTTCCGCGAACTTTACGGCATGAGCCCGCGGGAATACCGCCGGATCGCCCGCGCCGGGGCCCACAAATAAGGACGCAATTTTTTTGCAAGCCGCGTCCTTTCCTTTTCCGTTTTCCGGGGGTAGAATAAAGCCAGAAAAGGCCGCGGGCCGCCGGGATCGGCCCGGCGCGCAGCCGGAAGGAAAGGGGAATGGATATGCCGCAAATCAGCCTTGCCGTGGACATCGGCGCCTCCAGCGGGAAAATGCTGCTTGGCTGGGTGGAGGAGGGCCGCCTGCTCACCGAGGAGGTCTGGCGCTTCCCGAACGGGGCGAAAAAGCAGGGCGGCCGCCGCTGCTGGGATGTGGACGGCCTGTTCGATCAGATCGTGCGGGGCCTTGCCCATTGCGCCGAAATCGGAAAGATCCCGTCGTCCGTGGGCATCGACACGTGGGCGGTGGACTTCGTGCTGATCGGCCGGGACGGCCGCCGCCTGGGCGACGCGGTGTGCTACCGCGACCACCGCACCGACGGCATGGACAAAAAGCTGCTCGAAATCCTCTCCGAGGAGGAGCTTTACGCGCGCACCGGCATCCAGAAGCAGATTTTCAACACGATTTACCAGCTTCTTGCCGTGAAGGAGCAGGAGCCGGAGCTGCTCGAGCAGGCGGAGCACCTGCTGCTCATCCCGGATTACCTGCATTACCGGCTCACAGGGCAGATTTGCACGGAGTACACAAACGCTACCACCACGGCCCTCGTCAATGCGCACACGCGCGACTGGGACTGGGAGCTCATCGACCGCCTCGGCCTGCCGCGCCGCCTCTTCTGCAAGCTTGTGCAGCCGGGCGAGCGATTGGGCGATCTCCTGCCGGACGTCGCGCGCCGCGCCGGGTACTCCTGCAGCGTCGTGCTGCCCGCCACGCATGACACCGGTTCCGCCGTGCTGGCCGTGCCCGCGCAGGAGGAAAATTTCCTCTTCCTGAGCTCCGGCACCTGGTCGCTCATCGGCATGGAGCGCTGTGAGCCGGATTGCTCCGCGCAGAGCCGTGCCGCCAATTTCACGAACGAGGGCGGCTACGGCGGCACGATCCGCTATCTGAAAAACATCATGGGCCTGTGGATGATCCAGTCGATCCGCGCCGAGCTGGGCGAGGAGATGACCTTCGCCCGCCTTTCGGAGCTGGCGGAGGAGGCCGGCCCCTTCCCGGCGGAGATCGATGTGGACGATCCCTCCTTCCTCGCGCCGGAGAGCATGAAGGAGGCCGTGCAGGCGTATTGCCGCCGCACCGGCCAGGCCGTGCCGCAGTCGCCGGGCGAGCTCGCCTCCTGTGTGTATGCCGGGCTGGCCGCCCGGTACGGCCAGGCGGTGCGCGAGCTCTTCGCGCTCACCGGCGTCTCCTGCCCGCGCCTCTACATCGTGGGCGGCGGCAGCCGCGACGCGCTGCTCAACCGTCTCACGGCGCAGGCCACCGGCAAGGAGGTGTTCACCGGCCCCTCCGAGGGCACGGCCGTGGGCAACCTGCTGGCCCAGCTGCTGGCGCAGGGCGTGTTCTCCTCCGTGGCGGAGGCGCGCGGGGCCGTGCGCCGCTCTTTCCCCGTCGGTTGTGTGAGGCCGCGGCCGCAATGAATCCGCAGGGAGCGCACGCGCCTTTCTCCGCAAACGCAAGTGAAACATCAAAAAAGGAGGACGATTGAAATGACAAGATATGAGGAAGCCCGCGAACGGTATGCCGTGCTGGGCAGCAACACCGAGCAGGCCATGGAGGAACTGGCCAAAATCCGCATCTCCGTCAACTGCTGGCAGGGGGACGACGTGAAGGGGTTCCTGTTCCGCGACCGCGATCTCTCCGGCGGCATCCAGGCTACCGGCAATTACCCGGGCGCGGCGCGCACGCCGCAGGAGCTGCGCCAGGATATGGAGAAAGCCTTCTCCCTCATCCCGGGCAAGCACAAGGTCAACCTGCACTCCACGTATGCCGACACGGACGAGAAGATCGATCTCGACGCCATCGAGCCGCGCCACTATGAGAGCTGGGTGCAGTGGGCGAAGGAGCAGGATCTCGGCCTCGACTTCAACCCCACGTGCTTCTCCCACGAGAAGGCGGAGAGCGGCTACACGCTCTCGAGCGCGGATGAGTCCATCCGCTCCTTCTGGGTGGAGCACTGCCGCCGCAGCCGCCGCGTGGGCGAGTATTTCGGCAAGGAGCTCGGGCAGAAGTGCGTCACGAACATCTGGGTGCCGGACGGCAGCAAGGATGTCCCCGTGGATCGCTACAGCCCGCGCCTGCGCCTGAAGCAGTCGCTTGACGAGATCTTCGCCGAGCGGCTCGACCCGGCCGCCAACCTCGACGCCGTCGAGAGCAAGCTCTTCGGCATCGGCTCGGAAAGCTACGTCGTGGGCTCGCATGAGTTTTACATGGGCTACGCGATGAAGAACGGCGTGGCCGTCTGCCTCGACGCCGGCCATTTCCACCCCACCGAGGTGATCAGCAACAAGATTTCGTCGCTGCTGCTGTTCAGCAACGAGATGCTGCTGCACGTTTCCCGCCCCGTCCGCTGGGACAGCGACCATGTCGTCATCCTTGACGACGAGCTGCAGGAGATCGCCTTTGAGGTGGTGCGCAACGGCCTGCTGCCGCGCATCCACATCGGCCTCGACTTTTTCGACGCCAGCATCAACCGCGTGGCCGCGTGGGTGATCGGCACGCGCAACATGCAGAAAGCGCTGCTGCGCGCCCTGCTCGAGCCCACCGCCCAGATGAAGCAGCTCGAGCTCGACGGCGATTACACCGCCCGCCTTGCCTACCTCGAGGAGCTTAAGGCCATGCCCTGGCAGGCCGTGTGGGAGGAATTCTGCCGCCGCCAGAACGTGCCCGGCGGCCTCGGCTGGCTGGACGAAGTCCGCGCTTACGAGAAATCCATCCTCGAAAGCCGCGCCTGATCACGGGAAAGAAGGAAAGAGACATGAACCATATTCTGGAAGCGCCTTTTGTGCGCGAAATGTGCCATATTACCGCCAACATGTACCGCATGGGCTGGGACGAGCGCAACGGCGGCAACATCAGCTGGATCCTGGAGGAGACAGCCGTCACGCAGTATCTGGACCCGAACGAGGTGCTGCGCACGCTGCCGCTGAGCTTCGACGCCTCCGCCCTCGCCGGCCGCTATCTGATCGTGACGGGCACGGGCCGCTATTTCCGCAATGTGGAGCGCTGCCCGCAGGAGAACATGGGTGTGATCCGCATCGCGCAGGACGGCCGCAGCTACGACATCCTCTGGGGCTTTGAGCACGGCGGCAAGCCCACCAGCGAACTGCCCACCCACCTGATGAACCACATCGCCCGCCTGCGCGTCGATCCGCAGCACCGCATCGTGATGCACTGCCACCCCGCCAACATCCTGGCCATGACGTACGTCCACGATCTCGATGACCGCGCATTCACGAAAACGCTGTGGCGCATGTCCACCGAGTGCATCGTCGTGTTCCCGGAGGGCATCTCCGTGCTGCCGTGGATGGTGTGCGGCACAAACGAGATCGGCGAGGCCACCGCGGAGAAGATCCGCAGCACGCGCATCGTGCTCTGGGCCGCGCACGGCATCTTCGGCGCCGGCCGCGACATGGACGAGGTCTTCGGCCTCATCGAGACGGTCGAGAAGGCCGCCGAGATCTACATGAAGATCGGCGGCAGGGAGATCCGCCAGTCGATCACCGACGCGGAGCTCGCCGCCCTGTGCAAAGAGTTCGGCCTCACCCCGCGTGAGGGCTACCTCGATCTGTAAATCGCGCACGCGCATCGTTCCCGGGCGGCCGGGGCTTCAGGGCGGAAGGCTCTGCGGCCCCGGCCGCTTTTTTGCCCGCGCACGGCGGAAAAAAGCGGGGGTTCCGCCTTGACTTTACCGCTTTACCTTCCTATAATAATCTCATTCGCATTTGCACAAAAGCCCGGCGCGGGCGGAAAGAAAAGAGGGAAAAGGCGGATGGAAGGGCTGTCCGTGTTCAACATCCAGCGGTATTCGATCCACGACGGGGACGGCATCCGCACTACGATCTTTTTCAAGGGCTGCCCGCTGCACTGCGCGTGGTGCCACAACCCGGAAAGCTGGAACGCTTCCCCCGAGCTGATGTGGGACGAAGAAAAATGCACGCAGTGCGGCGCGTGCACGATCGTCTGCCCGCAGGGCGCGGCCCCGGCGGAAAAAGGGCGGATCGACCGGGCGCGCTGCGTCGCCTGCGGCGCGTGCGTGATGGCCTGCCTCGCGGGGGCGCGGCAGATCTCCGGCAGGCGGTATGCGCCGGCCGAGCTCGTGCGGCTCGTCTCCCGCGATTCGATGTTTTACGAGGAATCGGGCGGCGGCGTGACGCTCTCCGGCGGCGAGGTGATGGCGGCCGAGCCGTTTGACGAGGTCGCGGAGCTGTGCCGCCTGCTGAAGGGGGAGGGGATCTCCGTGTTCGTGGATACGTCCGGCATGGCGCCCTTCGGGCGGGTCGAGCGGATCTTGGAATACGAGGATTGTTTCCTCTATGACATCAAGGCGATGGACCGCGGAAAGCACAAAAAATGGATCGGCGCGGACAACGCCCTGATCCTCGAAAACCTGCGCCGCCTGAGCGACGGCGGCGCGCGCATCCGCCTGCGGCTGCCCCTCGTGGAGGGCGTCAACGCGGAGGAGGAGGACATCGGGCACGTCGTCGGGCTGCTGCGCGGGGGCGTGCGGGCGGAAAAAATCCACCTGCTGCCGTATCACGAGTTCGGCAGGGAAAAATTTGCGCGGCTCGGCCGCGGGTCCGAGCCGTTCGGCGTGCCCTCGCAGGAAAAGCTGGAACGGTTTGCGGCGATATTCCGCGAAGCCGGATACCCGCAGGTTGTCATCGGCGGGTGAAACACTGTGGATCAAAAAGGGAGGAGAACCGGCATGGCACAGGAAGCAAGGACGGCGGAGCAGCACGGCGCGACGGAGCGCGTGCGCCGGCTGCGCGAGGAAAGCCTGAACACGCAGCCGCGCCTCTATATGGAGCGCGCGGTGCTCGAAACGGAAGCATACCGGAAATACGAGGGGACGGTTTCCGTCCCGGAGCTGCGCGCGCTGACGCTGCGGCATTTCTTCGCACACAAGACGATTTCCATTCACAGGGGCGAGCTCATCGTGGGCGAAAAGGGGGACGGGCCGCAGTCCGCGCCCACGTTCCCGGAGCTGTGCTGCCACACGATCGAGGACATGCAGATCATGGATCGGCGCGAGCTCATCCGTTTTGCCGTCACGCCGGAGGATCTGCGCATCCAGAAGGAGGAGATCATCCCCTACTGGGAGAAGCGCTCGATCCGGTACCGGATTCTGAACAGCATGAGCGATGAGTGGAAGGCCGCCTATGAGTGTGGTATCTTTACCGAGTTCATGGAGCAGCGCGGCCCGGGCCACACCGTGGGCTCGAACAAGATCTATCAGAAGGGCTTCCTCGATTACCAGGAGGACATCCGCCGTGCGATGGACGCGCTCGATTTTGTGCACGATAAGGACGCGCTGCACCGGAAGGAGGAGCTCTCCGCGATGTCCATCGCGTGCGAGGCCGTCATAATCCTCGGCCGGCGCTATGAGGCACTCGCGCGGGAGATGGCCGCGGCGGAGACAGACCCGCAGTGGAAGGCCGATCTGCTCGCCATCGCGGAGAACTGCGCCGTTGTCCCGGCGCACAAGCCGCAGACGTTCCACCAGGCGCTGCAGATGTACTGGTTCGTGCACCTCGCCGTCACGAGCGAGCTCAACCCCTGGGATTCCTACAGCCCCGGCCGCCTTGACCAGCACGTCTACCCGTTCTATCGCGACGACGTCGCCGCCGGGCGGCTCACGCGGGATCAGGCGCTGGAGCTGCTCGAGTGCCTCTGGGTCAAGTTCAACAACCAGCCCGCCCCGCCGAAGGTGGGCGTCACGCTCAAGGAGAGCGGCACCTACACCGATTTTGCGAACATCAACACCGGCGGCATCGCGCCGGACGGCTCCGACGGCGTCAACGACGTGAGCTATCTCATCCTCGACTGCATGGACGACATGAAGCTGCTCCAGCCGAGCTCGAATGTGCAGATCAGCCGCAAGACGCCGATGAAATTCCTGCTGCGCGCGTGCGAGATCAGCCGCAAGGGCTGGGGACAGCCCGCGTTCTACAACACGGAGGCGATTGTGCAGGAGCTTCTCGCCGCCGGAAAATCGCTCGAGGACGCCCGCCGCGGCGGCACGAGCGGCTGTGTGGAGACGGGCGCGTTCGGCAACGAGGCCTATATCCTCACCGGCTACTTCAACCTCCCGAAAATCCTGGAGCTCACGCTCTACAACGGCTATGATCACGTCGCGGGCCGCCAGCTCGGCCTGCCGCTCGGCAATGCGGAGGATTTCCATTCCTATGAGGAGCTGCTCGACGCCTATCACAAGCAGATCGAGTATTTTCTGGACATCAAGATCCGGGGCAGCAACCTCATCGAGAGCATTTACGCGAACTACATGCCCGTGCCGTTCCTCTCCGTCATCACGAACGACTGCATCGCCACCGGAAAGGACTACAACGCCGGCGGCGCGCGCTACAACACGAGCTACCTGCAGGGCGTGGGCATCGGCACGGTGACGGACAGCCTCGCGGCCATCCGCTTCCAGGTGTTTGACGGGAAGAACATCACGATGCGGGATCTGCTCCGCGCGATGCGCGAGGACTTTGCGAACGACCCGCAGATCCTGAACCTTGTGCAGAACCACAGCCCGAAATACGGCAACGACGACGATTACGCCGACGACATCATGCGCAGCGTGTTTGAGTTTTACCGCGACACCGTCACGGGCCGCCCGAACCAGCGCGGCGGCACTTACCGCGTCAACATGCTCCCCACGACGTGCCACGTCTATTTCGGCGAGGTCATGCTCGCGAGCGCGAACGGCCGCCGCGCTGGGAAACCGGTGAGCGAGGGCATTTCCCCCGAAAAGGGCGCGGACACGAACGGCCCCACCGCGGTGCTGCGCTCCTGCGCGAAGATGGATCACCTGAGCACCGGCGGCACGCTGCTGAACCAGAAGTTCACCCCCTCCGTGGTGGCGGGTGAGACCGGCCTGCGCCAGATGGCGAACCTCATCCGCGCGTATTTCAACATGGACGGCCATCATATCCAGTTCAATGTGATCGATCGCCAGACGCTGCTCGACGCCCAGGCGCACCCCGAGGAGTACAAGGATCTGATCGTCCGTGTGGCGGGCTACAGCGATCATTTCCGCAACCTGAGCCGCGCGCTGCAGGACGAGATCATTGCCCGCACGGAGCAGTCCTTCGCCTGAGGCCGAAACCAAAGCCCGCCCGCTTTCTCGAAAAAGACGGCGGGACACAGAGGGGGCTGTATCAGCCGCCTGCCGCACCCAACATTTGAAAAAAGCCCGAAAGGCAGCCGCACGGAATTTTGCCGGTGCGGCTGCCTCTTTTCTTTTTTTCCGTGGAATATTATAATGGGGAGGAAACGCGAAAAACTGCTGAACCAAGAAGGAAGGATGGACAAGATGAGAGAAAAACGGTTTCCCGGCGTGGCGCAGGCCGTTGCCCCCGTCTGCCTGGGCACGGCCCAGTTCGGCGACTCGACGGGCGAATCGCAGGCCTTCGCCGTGCTCGACGGCTATGCCGCAGCGGGCGGCAATTTCATCGACACGGCAAACTGCTACGGGAAATGGCTTCCGGCCGGCGAGAATGTGAGCGAGCAGATCCTGGGCCGCTGGCTGCGCAGCCGCGGCGGCAGGCATTCCCTGGTGATCTCCACGAAGGGCGGACACCCGCCGTTTTCCGATATGCACGCCAGCCGCCTGCACGAGCGCGAGGTGCGCGCCGATCTTGAGGAAAGCCTTGCCTCCCTTGGGGTGGACGAGGTGGAGATCTACTGGCTTCACCGCGACGATCCCGCCCAGCCGGCCGGGGCGCTGGTGGAGCTGCTGGAAACGCTGCGCCGCGAGGGCCGCATTCTGGCCTACGGCGTCTCGAACTGGTCGACTGCGCGGTTTGCGGAGGCGGCGCAGTATGCCGCCGATCACGGGTACACGGGCTTCTGCGGCCTGCAGAACCAGTGGAGCCTGGCGCGCGTGAACCGCGAACAGATCGCGGATCAGACGCTCGCCTGCATGGACGGGGAGGCTTACCGCCTGTTGCTCGAGCGGCGCGGCAGCCTCGGCATCATGGCCTTCTCCGCCATGGGCAAGGGCTATTTCAGCCGCGCGGCGGCGGGCCGCCTGGCGCCTGGCGCGCTGCGCGAATACCGCAATCCTCTCAACGAAAAGCGGCTGGCCGCGCTGCAGTCGATCGCGCGCGAGCGCGGCGTTTCCGTGGCCGCGCTGGTGCTGGCATGGATGGCCTGCAAGCCCATGGACGCCGTGCCGATCGCCTCCGTCTCCTCCGCGGCGCACCTGCAGGAGCTCACGGAGTCCTTTGACCTCGCCCTCACGGCGGAGGAACTCGAACGGCTCGACGCCGGGGAGGCATTTTGAGCGCCGCGGAGCGGCAGCTGCGGGGGGACGGGCCGCAGTCGCCCCGCAGGATGGAGGAGACGGCGCGGCGCGCCAACCTGCACCTGAACGCGCACGAGCGGGAGGTGTTCCGCGCGGAATTCGGGAATGTGCTGCATTTTCTCGCCTCCCTGCAGGAGACGGAGGACGGCCCCGCCCGTGTGCTGCCGCCCTGCCTGCGTGCGGACGAGGCGCGCCCCTCCCTTTCGCAGGAGGAGGCGCTGCGCTGCGCGCCCGCGGCTGTAGACGGCTTCTTTGCCCTGCCGGAACAGGAAGGAGGGGAAGAGGATGGCTGAGCTTCCCTCCGCCCTTGCGCTGGGGCAATCGCTGCGGAACCACACCTGCTCCGCGCGCGAGCTCACAGAGTCGTTCCTTGCGGAGATCGATCGCCGCGAGCCGGAGCTGCACGCCTTCCTCACCGTCTCGCGCGAAGAGGCCCTTGCTGCCGCGGACGATGCGGACCGGCGGCTCGCCGCCGGGGAGCCGCTCTCCCCGCTCGACGGCGTGCCCTTTGCGGTGAAGGACAACCTGTGCACGAAAAACGTGCGCACCACCTGCGCGTCCCGCGCGCTCGAGCACTTTGTGCCGCCGTATGACGCCACGGCCGTATCGAGGCTGCGCGCGGCCGGGTGCGTGATGCTGGGCAAGACGAACCTCGACGAATTTGCCATGGGCTGCGACACGGGCAGTTCCGCCTTCGGCCCCACGCGCCATCCGCTCGACCCGGCGCGCGTGCCGGGCGGCAGCTCCGGCGGTTCGGCGGCCGCCGTCGCGTCGTGGGAGGCGCCGCTGGCGCTGGGAAGCGACACGGGCGGGTCTGTGCGCCAGCCGGCCGCCCTGTGCGGCGTCGTGGGGCTGCGCCCCACCTACGGCCGCATCTCGCGTTCCGGCCTCACGGGCTTTGCCCCCTCCTTTGACCAGGTGGGCCTCCTGGCGCGCACGCCGGCCGATTGCGCCGCCCTGCTCGCGCTGACGGCCGGGTTCGATCCGCTCGACGCCACGAGCGCGCGCCGTCCGGCGGAGTCGTTTGCGGATCAGCTGGAGGCTGGCGTGCGCGGGCTGCGCATCGCTTTGCTGCAGGAGGGGCTGGATGAGGCCGGGCCGGCCGTGCGCCGCAGCACGGAGCGCGCCGCCGCCTGCCTCGAATCGCTCGGCGCGCGCGTGGAGCCGCTCTCTCTGCCCTTCCTGCGGGAGATGCTCCCGGCTTACCACATCCTCACCGCGGCGGAGGCTTCCTCCAACCTCGCGCGCTTCGACGGCGTGCGCTACGGCCTGCGCGCCCCGGGCGCCGGCTGGCGGGAATCGATCCGCGAGAGCCGCAGCGCCGGGTTCGGCATGGAGGTGAAGCGCCGCATCCTGCTGGGCACCTTCGTGCTCGAGAAGGAGCAGCGCGGCGCATGCTTCTCCCGCGCACAGCGCCTGCGGCGGCGCACGGCAGCCGATCTGCGGGAAGCGCTCGGCCGCTTCGATCTGGTGCTGCTGCCCACCGCGCCGGAAACGGCCTGGCGCTGGGAGGAAGAGCGCGATCCTCTCGCGCTCTACCGCAGCGATCTGTTCACCGTGCCGGCGGCGATCGCCGGGCTGCCCGCCGTCTCCGTGCCGTTCGGCGAGGAGAACGGCCTGCCGATCGGCGTGCAGTTCATGGGCCGCGCGTGGGAGGAAGCGCTGCTGCTGCGCGCCGCCCGGACATTGCTGCAGGAGGTGTGAACGGAATGGAGGAAAACAGAAACCGGCCGGCCGCGTCCTACGAGACGGTGATCGGCCTGGAAACGCACATTGCGCTCAAAACGGAGACGAAGGCGTTCTGCTCCTGCGCGGTGACCTTCGGCGCGGAGCCGAACACGCATTGCTGCCCCGTCTGTCTCGGCATGCCGGGGGCGCTGCCCGTGCTCAATGAGAAGGCGGTGGAGTACGCCGCCAAGGCCGGGCTGCTGCTGCACTGCCGCGTCTCGCTCGTCTCCCACATGGACCGCAAGCAGTATTTTTACCCGGATCTGCCCAAGGGCTACCAGATTTCACAGGACGACGAGCCGCTCTGCACGGACGGCTGGCTCGAGATCCCGGCCGCGGGCGGCGGCAAAAAGCGCGTGCGCATCGAGCGCATCCACCTCGAGGAGGATGCCGGAAAGCTGATCCACACGGCGGAGGGTACGCTGATCGACTGCAACCGCTGCGGCGTGCCGCTCATCGAGATTGTCACGAAGCCGGATTTCCGCTCGGCGGAGGAGGTGGTGGCTTACCTGCAGGAGCTGCGGGAGATCATCCGCTTCGCCGGCCTTTCCGACTGCAGGATGAACGAGGGCTCCCTGCGCTGCGACGTGAACCTTTCCCTGCGCCCACGTGGTTCCGAAGAGCTGGGCGAGCGCGCGGAGTTGAAAAACCTGAACAGCTTCCAGTTCGCTGCGAAGGCCATCGCGTTCGAAGAGGAGCGCCAGGCTGCCGTGCTCGCTTCGGGTGGTACGCTCTTCCCGGAAACGCGCGGCTTCTGTGAGGAGACGGGCGAGACCTATGCCATGCGGCGCAAGGAGAGCCAGGACGACTACCGTTTCCTGCCCGAGCCGGATCTGCCGCCTGTCGTCCTCACGCAGGATCAGATCGACCGCTGGCGGAGCGAGCTGCCGGATCCCCCGGCCGAGCGGCGCGCACGCTACGAATCCGAGTACGGGCTGAGCCATGAGACGGCCGCCCTGCTCACCGTGTCCCGCGCGGCGGCCGACCGCTTTGAGGAGGCTGCGGCGCGCACGCCCTGGGCCCGGCAGCTGGCCAACCTGCTGGCCGCCGATCCGGAGCGGCTCGAAGCAGGCGTCCCCGTGGCGGCTCAATCGCTGGCGGAGCTGGCCGCCCTTCTGGGCGAGGGCAGCGTGGGCGCCGCCGCGGCCCGCCGGATTCTGGACGAGCTGTGGGCGCGCGGCGGCGATCCGCGGGAGATCGCCGCGCATCTCGGCCTGCTCAAGCTGTCGGACCGCGCGTCGCTCCTGCCCTTCGCGGAGCAGGCGGTGGCCGCAAACGGGCGCGCCGCTGCCGATTTCCGCGCCGGGAAAACGGCGGCGCTGCAGGCGCTGCTGGGCGACGTGATGCGCCGCTCGCACGGCCGGGCCGATCCGGCCGCCGCCCGCGCGCTGCTGCTCGAGCTGATCGGCGGCTGACCGGGGCGCGCGGAAGCTTCAGACGGCGCGGGCCGTACCGCCGTCCCGGCGGCGGAGCACAAGCCAGATCCCGACGCCCAGCGCGTCCGCGAGGAACCAGCCGATCGGCACCGACCACCAGATCCCTACCACGCCCAGCGCGGGGACGGCGGAGAGCGTGTAGGCCAGCAGGACGCGCGTGCCGAGCGACGCCACCGTGAGCACCACCGACACGCCGGGCCGCCCCAGCGCGCGGTAAAGGCCGTAGAGCAGGAACAGCAGGCCGATCAGGCAATAGAACGAACCCTCAATGCGCAGGTAGCGCGCGCCCTCAGCGAGGGCGGCCGTTTCGGAAGCGTCGAGGAACAGGCCCATGAGCGGCTCCGCGCACACGAACACGATGGCCGAGACGAGCAGGCCGAAGCACAGCGAGAGGGCCGTGGCCGAGCGGATGCCGCTGCGGATCCGCCCCTCCTCCTTCGCGCCGTAATTCTGCGAGATGAAAATGGAGAACGCGTTGCCGAAATCCTGCACCGGCAGATAGGCGAAGGCGTCGATCTTCACCGCCGCCGCGAAGGCCGCCATCACCGTCGTGCCAAAGCTGTTCACCAGCCCCTGCACCGCCAGGATACCCAGGTTCATGATCGACTGCTGCAGGCATGTCAGCGCCGAGAAGCCTGCGATCTCGCGCACGCGGCTCCAGCGCAGCCGTGCGTCCTGCCCGCGGCGGAACAGCGCGGGGCAGCGCACGCGCGCATACACGGCGATCCCGAGGGCGGACACGTACTGCGCTATGACCGTGGCGGCAGCCGCGCCCTCCACGCCGAAGCCCAGGCCCGCCACAAACCACAGGTCGAGCGCGATGTTCAGCACGGCGGAAACGGCAAGGAACACGAGCGGGGCCGCCGAGTTCCCGATGGCCCGCAGCACCGAGGCAAAGAAGTTGTAGAGGAACACGGCGATCATGCCGGAAAAGACGATCAGGAGATAAGCGCGCGTGAGGCCCACCAGCTCGGCCGGCGTGCGCAGCGCTGCAATGATGGCGTCCGCACCGAGAAAGACGGCCGCGTTGAGGGCCAGCGTGACGATGCCGAGCAGCGCGAAGGAGGCGAGGATGCCCTCCCGCAGCGAGGGCAGATCCTTCTGCCCGAACCGGATGGAGAACACCGTGCCGCTGCCCATGGCCAGCCCCAGCAGGATGGAGTTCAGGAACGTCATGAGCGTGAACGAGGAGCCCACCGCCGCCAGCGCGTTCGCCCCCAGGAACCGGCCGACGATGAGCGTGTCGGCAATGTTGTAGCACTGCTGCAGCAGGTCGCCCAGGATCATCGGCACGGCGAAGCGCAGCATCGTTTTCGTCACGGGGCCTCTCGTGAGCGAACGGCCCGTCGTTTGCTCCATTATGAAACAGCTTCCTTTCGTTTCGAAATCAAAAACTTTCTTTTCGTAATTTCAGTATAGGCACACACAGCGGAAATGTCAAGACGGAACGGCGCCGGGGGAATTGCAAAGCGGCGGCGCGTGCGGTAGAATAAAAACGGGGGCGCGCCCGCGCGGGCAGCCGGGCGCGCCGGCCGGGAAAAGGGGGAAACCGGAATGTTTTTGGACGGCCTTGACAAGCTGGACCGCGCCATCGTGCAGCTTTTGATCGGCAACGCGCGCATGTCCTATTCCGAGCTGGGGGAGCGCACGGGAATCTCGCGCGTGGCGGCGAAGATGCGCGTGCGCTCGCTGGAGCAGCGCGGCGTCATCGAGGGCTACACCACGATTGTGAACCCGCAGCGCATCGGCGGGGCGCTCTCGTGCTATTTTGAGATTGAGACAAGGCCGGAGACGCTCGAGGAGGCGATCCGGCAGCTGAAGGAAAACGAAACCGTCACGCAGATTTACCGCGTCACCGGCCGCGACCGCCTGCACGTGCACGCCGTGGCCTCCTCGCAGGAGGAGCTGGAATCGTTCCTCGCGAACGTGATCGACCGGCTTCCCGGCGTGGTGGAGTGCTCCTGCGGGCTGATCCTCTCGCGCGTCAAGGACGTGAAGGGACTCCGGCTCTGACGGGCGGCAAAAAAAAGCGTGGACAAACGGCCGCCGCCGCGCTATACTGATTTCAAAACTGCATTTGGCAGGGAGGAGAATACGATGAAAAACGGAAGATGCAAGGTGGTGCTCGTCGGCCTCGGGTTCGGCGGTGCGTTCGCGCCCATCTGGAAGGATCACCCGGCGGTCACGTCGTTCGGCATCTGCGATCTGGATCGCGGCCTTGCGGAAAAGGTGGCGAAGCTTTACGGGATTGAGAGCGTGTACGATTCCTTTGAGGACGTGCTGGCCGATCCGGAGGTGGACGCCGTCCACCTCGTGACGACGATCCCGGATCACGCAGCCCAGACGGTGCGCGTGCTGCGCGCCGGGAAGCACTGCGCCTGCACGGTGCCCATGGCCACCAGCCTGGAGGATGTGCAGGCCATTCTGGACGCGGAGCGCGAATCCGGCAAGCATTTCATGATGATGGAGACGACGCTCTACACGTATCAGTTCCGCTATGTGCAGAAGATGCTGCGCAGCGGGGAGATGGGCCGCATCCAGTTCCTGCGCGGCTCACATTATCAGGACATGGAGAACTGGCCGGCCTACTGGAAGGGCCTGCCGCCGTTCTGGTACGGCACGCACGCCGTGGCGCCGCTGGCCGCACTGGCCGGCGCGCCGATCACGCGCGTGTCCTGCCTCGGTTCCGGCACGATGCGCGAGGAGCTGCGCGCAGGCTACGGCAACCCCTATCCCATCGAAACGGCGCACTTTGTGTTTGCGAACGGCCTTGCGGCGGAGGCGACGCGCTCGCTGTTTGAGACAGCCCGCACTTATCAGGAGGGCCTGTTCGTTTACGGCAGCAAAAAGAGCTTTGAGTGGGGCTTCGGGGACGGCGATCCGCCCTATGTGACCTCGCTCCTGCAATCGGACGGCCGCCCGCGCGGCCTGCCGACGCCCGTGGAGGTGATCGACAGCCTGCCGAACGACTGCGAGGAGCTGCCGGAAGCGCTGCGGCCCTACACCGTGGGCGGGAACTACGATCCCACCAACCCGCAGCTCAGCCTGAAAAAGGGCGCGGGCGGCGGCCACCACGGCTCCCACCCCTATCTGGTGGACGCGTTTGCGCGCTGCATCACGCAGGACACGAAGCCCGCGATCGGCAGCGGTTTCGCCGCAAACGTCTCCGCCGCCATCCTGCTGGCGCACGAATCCGCCCTGCGCGGCGGCGAGTGGCTTGACGTGCCCTCCTTCGCGTAAAAAAGGCGGAACAGGGAAGCTGCAAAGGAAGAGACGGCGGCAGTCCGCAGAAAATCATAAAGAATCAGAAAACCGGCTCCCGAAGAAAGCAGCTTTCTTCGGGAGCCGGTTTTTTATATCTTGTTTCGGGAGGCGCTGTTTGCGGCAGTCCCTTTTTCCGTTTTCTCAGAAGTTTTCGTTCACCGACACAATCGTGTAATATGATCGCGAGGTGGAGCGGTATACAAAGAGATAAAACACGGAGAACAGCAGGAAGCAGCAGGCCGTCACCGTGAGCAGCAGCGGCACGTTCAGCACGCTGAACAGCACGAGCAGCTTCTGGATCATCGGGAAGGCGAAGGCCAGGTGCACGCCCGCGAGCAGCAGCGGCAGGAAGAACACCAGCAGGATCTGCGAGTTGATGCTCTTGCGGATCTGGCGCTTCGTCATGCCTACCTTCCGCAGGATGAGGAAGCGCGCCTGATCCTCGTAGCCCTCCACGATCTGCTTATAGTAGAGGATGAGCACGGCCGCCAGCAGGAACACGATGCCGAGCAGCACGCCCAGGAACAGCAGGCCGCCGTAGAGCGCGAGGAAGGAGATGCGCTCCGAAGCGCGGCTCTCGAGCAGGATGTGCAGGTATGAGTCCTCGGAGATCGACTCCTGCACGGGCGCGATCGCCTCGCGCAGCGCGCCGTACAGATCGATCTGCGCGTCGTTCGAAAAGCCGGTGTCGAAGCCGTAGGACCAGGTGGGGGAGGCGATGCCCTCCGGCCCGAGCTGTTCGACCAGCTCGTTGAAGTTCGGAACGAAGAGGTAGAGCGAGGGAAAAATCTGCATCGCGTCCGTGCCGTTCTCCACAAAGCCGCCCTCGCAGGCCCGCAGGGAAAGCGTGACCGCCTCACCGATCTGCAGGGAGTCGGAGCCGAGCGAAGCGCCCTTCGTCAGGTAACAGAGCGCTTCCCCCGGCTCGAGCGTCTCGTTTTTTCCCATGAGGCGGTTGTAATCCTCGAGCGGGACGAGAAACACCTGCCACACGTCCGAGAGATCCACCGATTCGGTGTCCGGGTCGATCACAAGCGTATCACCCTCATGGATGCCGGCCAGCGAGAGAGAGCGGTAGTCGATGACGTTCCGCGGCGTGCAGCCCTCCTTCTGCGCCGTCTCCTCGCAGAGGATGCGCAGCTGGGCGGCCTGATCGGATTCAAGCATCGCCGGGTCCGGCGTGGTCACGGTGAGGTTGATCTCGCGCGGGTAGCGGCCGCGCAGGGAATCCTCCGCCCCGATGTACAGGCAAAGCGTGGAGGACATCATGACGAGCACCATCGTGCACAGGATGCAGATGGACGCCAGGCCCGCGCCGTTCCGCTTCATGCGGTAGGCCATGGAGGAGACGGACACGAAATGCTTCGCCGTGTAGTAAAACCGCTTGTGCTTCTGCAGCAGGCGGCACAGCGCCACGGAGCCGGAGATCAGCAGCAGATAGGTGCCTACGATCACCATCACGACGGCCACGAAGAACCAGATCAGCGTGGAAACCGGGTCCGCGATGGTCACGGCAAGGTAATAGGCGCCGCCCAGAAGCAAAAGCCCGAGCACCGCGCCCAGCCAGTTGGCCTTCGGTGGCTTTTCGCCTGTGTTCTCGCTGCGCAGCAGGTCGATCGGGTTCGCGAGCTGGATCTGCCGCAGGGCGTTGAGGTAGAGCAGCGCGAAGATCGCCGCGAAGAGCGCAAGCGTGCGCAGGATGGAACCGACGTCCACACTCAGCGGCAGCACGGCGGGGCTTTCGAGCATTTTCAGGATGATAAGCTCCGCCAGCTTGGAGAGAAGGATGCCGCCCGCCATGCCGCCCGCAAAGGCGATGAACACCGTGAACAGCGTTTCCCACAGCAGCACCACGGCCAGGTGGCGCTTGCCCAGGCCGAGGATGTTGTAAAGCCCGAATTCGCGCTTGCGCCGCCGGATGAGGAAGGAGTTCGTGTAGAAGAGGAAGATGACGGAAAACACGCTCAGCACGCCGAAGCCGAGGCTCAGGATGCCCTGCATGTCCCGCCCGCCGCGCAGCAGCGTGAAGGTGGGGCAGGAGCTGAGGAACGACACGATGTAGCACATCATCACCATGCCGGCGCAGGTGAGCAGATAGGGCACATACAGCTTCCTGTTTTTCCGGATGCCCGTCCACGCGAGCGTGCGGTAGAGCCCCTTTTTCATGCGCGATCACCGCCTGTCGCGAGCATGGTGAGCGTTTCCGAGATCTTCTGATACAATTCCGCGTCGGTCGAGCGGCCGCGGTAGATCTGGTGGAACACCTCGCCGTCCTTGATGAAGAGCACGCGCCCGGCATGGCTGGCCGCCTTCACCGAGTGCGTCACCATCAGGATGGTCTGGCCCATGCGGTTCACGGCGCCGAAGAGCCGCAGCAGCTCGTCTGTGGCGCGGGAATCGAGCGCGCCCGTCGGCTCGTCCGCCAGCAGGATGCGCGGGTTTGTGATGAGGGCGCGCGCCACGGCGGCGCGCTGTTTCTGCCCGCCCGAAACCTCATACGGGTATTTTTTCAGCAGCTTCGTGATGCCCAGCTCCTCCGCGATGGGCCCCAGGCGGGCCGCCATCTCCGAAGGGCTCTTGCCGGCCAACACGAGGGGGAGATAGATGTTGTCCTCCAGCGTGAAGGTGTCGAGCAGGTTGAAGTCCTGGAACACAAAACCCAGGTTGTCGCGGCGGAAGGCGGCCATGGCCGATTCCTTCACCTTGGAAAGATCCTTGCCGTCGAGCCGCACGGTGCCGGAGGTGGGCCGGTCCAGCGCGGCGAGAATGTTGAGGAGCGTCGTCTTGCCGGAGCCGGATTCGCCCATGATAGCCACATATTCGCCTTCCTCCACCGAAAACGTCACGTGGGAAAGGGCCTGCACCTGTGCGCCGCCGAAACGGGTGGTGTAAATTTTCTGCACGCCGTCTACTTCCAGTAAACTCATAGGGGATGCCTCCTTTTCTTTGCTGCCCCTATGATACCCGAAACGGGGAAGCGCCTCCATCGATCCGCCTTACAATCCGGGACGCAGTCCTTACACTTTTGTAAGAAGTTCATTCCGGGTGCAGCTCCTCGTGTGAAAGGGAGATCCACACCGCCGTGCCGCGGCCCGGCTCCGAGCTCACGCCGATGCGGTGCCCCAGCCGGGTGCAGATGCGGCGGCACAGATACAGGCCGATGCCGCTCGATTTCTTGTCGCTGCGGCCGTTGTAGCCGGTGTAGCTCTTTTCGAACACGCGGGGCAGATCCTCCGGCGCGATGCCGATGCCCGTGTCGCGGATGACGAGCGTGTCCGGCTCCTGCCACGTGATGGCGACGCCGCCCTCGTTCGTGTATTTCACGGCGTTCGAGAGGATCTGCTCGATGACGAAGCACAGCCATTTTTCGTCGGTGAGCACGCGGGCGCGGATCGGCTCATAGGTGAGCCGCAGCTTTTTGCGGATGAACTGGCCCGCGAATTTCTTCACCGCCTCGCGCACAATCGGGTCGAGCGCCTGCTCGCGGAAGACGTAGTCCGTCGTGTCGGAGTCAAGCCGCACGAAGGCCAGCACCATGGAGGCGTACTGCTCCACGCTGCGCACCTCCTCCGAGAGCTGGCGCGCCAGCGGGGAATCCTCGCCCTGCAGCATGAGGCGCATGGCGGCGATGGGCGTCTTGATCTGGTGCGCCCACGTGGTGTAATAGTCCGTCATGTCCTGATAGCGGCGGGCGCTCTCGCTGCGCAGCTCCGCCTGCTCCCGCCGCAGCGCATCGATAACGGCCTGGTAGTCCTCGTCGTCTGCGCCCGCGGGCGGCGGGAAGCGATCCATCAGGGCGGCGGGCAGGCGGCTCAATTCCCGCAGCCGTTCGTGCTTCTTCTTTGCCCTGCGCCAGCTCGCCAGCGCGAAGGCGGCCCCCGCCAGCACGCACAGCACCGTGGGATAGAGCACGGCGCCCAGCGGCAGATTGTAGAGGAAGAAGGTGACGAAGAAGAGGACGGCGCACAGCGCCAGCAGCAGCAGCTCCCGCCGCCGCTGGAGCAGGTAAGCGCGGAAAAAAGACACACAAAGCCCTCCTTACGGGATGAGGTAGCCCACGCCGAAGCGCGTGGCGATGAAATCGGGCAAGCCGGCGGCGTCCAGTTTTTTGCGCAGCCGGTTCACGTTCACGGTGAGCGTGTTGTCGTCGATGAAGCTGTCCGTCTCCCACAGCCGTTCCATGAGCTTTTCGCGGCTCACCACCTTGCCTTTGGCCTCCATGAGGGCCAGCAGGATGCGGTATTCGTTCTTGGAAAGCTCCACCCGGCTGCCGTTGCAGGAGAGGGAGTTGTCCGCCGTGTCGAGGATCGCGCCGCGGTGCTCCAGCACCGGCATGGCCGCGCCGAAGTCGTAGGCCCGGCGCAGCAGCGCCTGCAGCTTGGCCATGAGCACGTTCCTGTCGAACGGCTTGGCGATGAAATCGTCGCCGCCCATGTTCATGGCCATCACGATGTTCATGTTGTCCGACGCGGAGGAGAGGAAGAGGATCGGCGCGCGGGAGACGCGGCGGATCTCCGTGCACCAGTGGTAGCCGTTGAAGAACGGCAGCGAAATGTCGAGCACGACAAGGTGCGGGCTGAAGGCGGCGAACTCCGCCATCACGTTGCGGAAATCCTTCGCGCAGCGGGCGTCCATCGCCCACAGGCGCGCCTGCTCCGCCACCGATTCCGCGATGGTGGGGTCGTCCTCCACAATGAAAATCCGGTACGCAGCCGGGACGGGCTCCTGCGGCATGGAAAATCCCTCCTGAAATCAACTTTTCCTTATCATAGCACAGCGCGGGGGAGGAAAAAGGGAAAACGAAAGATTTTTGGCATATAGAATAAAAATGAGGCTTATAATATTTACTTTTCATGCAAATTTAGGTAAAATGAAAGAACAGAAAGGCGTTCAAAGGCCTTTCTGATGGGACAGGCGGATAATAGAGCAGAAAACCGGCCCTTTGGTTTCAGAATGAAGAACGGAGGGAAACAGAGATGAAAAAACCGCTCTCGTGCGCATCGAGGCTGCTTTGGTTGCTGCCGCTGCTCGCGCTCATAGGGCTGCTGGCCTTCCGCGCGGCGGACCGGCAGCGGAAGGAGGCCGCGTTCTTCCCGGTGGAGGAAGGGCGGCAGTACGCCGCGCGCGTGCCCATGGAGGAGATGGATCTCAACGTTTTCCATAACCTGTATGGGTACACGTTCCTGTTCCCGCAGTCCGGTTCGGTGCTCCGCTTTGCCACGGAGTCCCCCATCACCTATTACCGGCAGGAAAACGGCGGGAAAGTCCCGGCCATCACCATTCCGGCCGGGACGGAGGTGGAAGTCGGCTCCGGGATGCTGCCCTTTTTCTTTTCTTACCCCACGTACGAGAAGGGCTGGCGCTGGGCCCAGCCGGTGGTCGTCCCGGATGCGGAATGGAACGAGGTGCGGGGCGAGTATTTTTATGTGAAAACGGAAGAACTGCAGGCGCTGGCCGTTCAGTGGAAGCGTGAGTGGGAGAAAGCCAACGCGGGGCGGCCGTTTACCACCAGCCTGTGCGGCATCCGCTGGCCGCTCGACTATGACGCGGGGGAGATCCTGTTTGAGCTGGACGTGGCGCTCTACGTCAACCGCATCTTCCTCTCGCCGGACCTGCCGTGGCCGTTCTGGGAAACGGACTGCACCCTGCTGCTGTGCGCTGTCCTCCTTCTGGCCCTGCTGCCGCTGGGGCAGCGGGCGCTGCGGCGGCGGCGGCCGGGTTGGGCGCCGGTGTGCCGCCGGGCGGCTGCCTGGGCGCTCTGCCTGCTCTGGCTGCTGCCGTGCCTGGGGCTGGGTGGGCTGCTGGGTTCCCGCGCGGCGGAGCGGCAGCGCCTGCGGGACGCGTTTTCCCCCCTTTCCGATGAATCCTCGTACCGCGGTTACCTGGACGGCGTGCCCATGGAGGAGCTGGACGCGGACGCCTACCGGATTTTCCTCAACTGGTCCGCCCCGGCAGTCTTTTGGGATACCGCCGCCATCGCCGGCAGTTCGCTCACATATTACGAAAAGGAGGGCGGGCGGCTGATCCCCGTCCTGACGATCCGGCCGGGGGAATGGCTGGCAGCCCTGTCCCCCGGCGAGTTCGGGTACGGCTTTCAAAGCCTGCCGACGCAGGAGCGCGGCTGGCGGTACGCAAAGCCCTTCGTTCCCCGGGAGGAGGGGGATTCCGGCGAGCCGGAAGCGCTGCCGGACAATCTGCCGTGGTACTATGTCCGGCTCGAGGAGCTCACGGAATTCCGCCGCCGGCTGCTCAGCCGGGACGGCCGCCCTTCCTGCTTTGAGGAGGAAAGCCTGCTCTCCGTGGACGATGCCTTTTTCCAAAAGGGCGTCGCCCTCTCCCCGGATCTGCTGCCGCCGCTGTGGCAGGCGGACTGCACGCTGCTTGCATGCGTCGCCGGCGCGCTGGCGCTGATCCCGCTGGGGCGGGGGGCCGTTTTCCTGGCCCGGCGGCGAGGAAAGCAGCCGTAGCGGTTCGTTCCCGTTTGCCGGGCGTCTTCCATCTGCTTCGGGACTGGGAAGCGCGTTTTGCCCGCCGCCTGCCTGAAACCTGACATATTTTTTACACAGCCTATATAAAAGGACGATAGACAGGGGCGCACATTTTTTTTATCATTAAGCTGGAAAAGGTATCTTCAATACCCCGGAAAGCGAGGAATGCCGGATGAAAAGATGGAGGCAATGGAAACGATGGCTGGTTTTGCCGGTGTGTATCTGCCTGCTGCTGGCCTGCGCGTCCTGCGGGAAAGAAAGCGGGGAGGCCGACGCTGTTTTAGGCAGCGGAGGCACGGTGCTCCGCATTGTCTCCGGCTCTGAAAATGCGGAGCTGGAACCGATTTTGGAGGAATTTGCAAACCGGGAGCATATCCAGCTGGAGATGACGTATCTGGGCTCGCTGGACATCATGAGGTTGCTGGGGGAGGAGGAGATCCCTTATGACGCAGTGTGGCCGGCCAGCAGCCTGTGGCTTGACGTAGGGGACATAAACCACCGTGTGAAGCAGGCGGAGCCGATTTCCGTGACGCCGGTGGTGTTCGGCATCCGGCAGAGCCTGGCGGAGGAGCTGGGCTTCGTTGGGCGGGAGGTTTCCGTTTCCGATCTACTCGGCGCCATCCGAAGCGGGAAACTGCGTTTCTGCATGACGAGCGCCACGCAGTCCAACTCCGGCGCAAGCGCCTACATTGGTTTCCTGTATGCCCTGCTCGGCGGGCCGGACATGATTACGGAGGAGGATCTGCAGAGCGAAACGCTGCGTGAACAGATGCGCAGCCTGCTTTCCGGCGTGGAGAGATCTTCCGGAAGTTCCGAATGGCTCAAGGAAATGTTTTTGCAGGGCGATCATGATGCGATGGTGAACTACGAGTGCCTGATCCTGGCGGCCAACCGCGAGTTGGAAAACCGCGGGGAGGAAACCCTGTATTGTGTATATCCGTATGACGGGCTTTCCCTGGCCGATTCGCCGCTCGGCTTTTTGGACAGCGGCAATGACAAAAAAGAGGAGGCATTCCGAAAGCTGCAGGATTACCTGCTTTCGGCGGAAACGCAGGACGCGATCCAACGCACAGGGCGGCGATCGCCTTATACGGGCGTTTCCGAAGAAAATCGCGGCGTTTTCCGTGCAGACTGGGGGTTCCAGCCGGATCGCGTTCTGTCCCCGATCCGGATGCCGGCGGCGGATGTGTTGTTCGACTGCCTGAACCTGTACCAGACGGAGTTTAAAAAGCCGGCAATCAACGTCTATTGCCTCGATTACTCCGGCAGCATGTCGGGGAACGGGAACAGACAACTGGTAGATGCCATGGAGCAGGTGCTGATACAGGAAAATGCGGCGCGGAACTTTTTGCAGGCATCAGAGGAAGAGATCAACATTCTGATCCCGTTCTCCGATGTAATAATGGGTGTTTACATAGCGCAGGGGAACGGGCAGGATCTGGAGGATCTTTTCCCGCTTGTGCGGGATACGGCGGTGGGGGGCGGCACCAATATGTACGCCGCCGCCATGGAAGGCCTACGCCAGCTGGAACGGTATGACCTGCGGGAGTACAGCCCGGCGATTATCCTTCTGACGGATGGGATGTCCTCCGGGGCGGTGCAGCCGTTTGAGCAGGCATACCGGGAATCTGGGCTCGATGTGCCGGTATTCTCCATTATGTTCGGGGACGCAGATGCAACGCAGCTCGAGGAATTGGCGCAGCTGACAAATGCCCGCGTGTTTGATGGGCGGGAAAATCTGACGGAGGCCTTCCGTAGCGTCAAGGGGTATAACTGATGAAGGAGACAGGAAGGATGCTCTTCTCTGTGGGTGCGGCTGCCGCCGTATTCCTGGCCCTGTTTTTCGGCCTGCAGTGGCACATTGCTCTCTGTACGGTGCTGGCGGTGGGCGTCTATTTTGGCCTGTTCCTGCTGCTTAAGCCCACGCGGCGGCTGAAATGGTCCGGGACACCTTTCGCCCCGGAGGAAGAGAAGGTGGAGCAACTGTTTGAGGAAGCGGCGGACGATATGCGGGTGCTGAAGGAGGCTGCGTCCACTGCGAAAAGTCCGGGCATGCGGAAGCAGGCCGGCACCCTGTATCAGACAGGTGCGCGCATTCTGCATTATCTCATGGAAAACCCGGAGAAGACCGCTCAGGCACGGCGCTTTTTTACCTATTACCTGGATACGGCTGCCCGGCTGCTGGCCCGCGCACTGGAATTTGAACGGACGGGCCTGCGATCTAGGGAGGTGACGGATGTGCTGCAAAAGACGGAGGCGGTGCTCCCCGTGCTGCAGGAAGCCTTTGAGCGGCAGTTTACCAATCTGATGCACGGTGAACTGATGGATGTGGAGGCAGATATCTCCGTGCTGGAAAGCATGATCCACATGGAGGACAAAGGCTGAAATATTGCAATTCGGGCGCCGTTCCGAAAACGGATGCATCAAGCTGGGCTTCTGAAGGAGGGAGGAGCTGCGGCTGCGCGCAGCTATGAGGTATGGGTGGAGTTCGGGACGGCAGGACCCCGTTTTTCCCGGGCATGCTGCAGCCTCCCGGAGAGAGGGAAAGGGAACGGCTTTTTGTGCCTGTTTCCCCAAGCATATTCCAAAAATTACGGCTTGCCGCGCGAGAGGCGCCTGCGTTCCCTCTGGTGCCTTGCAGCGCAGCGGAAAGGAATGGCCATACGCATGAAAACAAAGCTGATTGGGTTAGGGCTTCTCGCGGCTGTCATCGTCGCGGCGGCGCTGTATGCGGTTATCTCGCAGAACCAGGCTGTAACAGAGATCAACGGCTATGTGGGCGGGGAGAAGATCGGCCTTCTGGACGATGATGAGGTGCAGGATCTCCTGCGCAGTCGGTACCATCTTGTGATCGACTATACCAAAGCGGGCTCCATTGAGATGATCGGAGCGGATCTGGAAGGGCGGGACTTCCTCTTCCCCTCAAACCAGACTGCGCTGGAGTTGTATGAGCAGGCGCACGGCAGCCCTATGCGCAGCGAGATCGTCTTTAACACACCCATCGTGCTGTATACCCGGCAGGAGGTAGCGCAGGCCATGCAGGAGATTGGCCTTGTCCGGGAACAGGACGGCGTGCAATATGTTGATGTGGAAAAGCTGGCGGGACTCATTGAGGACGGGGTGTCCTGGGCAGAGATTGGCCTGCCGCAACTTTACGGGAATGTGGCTGTTTCCACCACGGATCCGTCCAAGTCCAATTCCGGCAATATGTTCGCGGGCCTGCTTGCCAATGCATTGGCCGGCGGCGTGGCGGAGGAGGAAGATCTGCCGGATCTGCTGCCGCGGTTGAAGGATGTGTTCGGCAAACTGGGATATATGGAAAGCTCGTCAGCGGATCTGTTCGATCAGTTTTTGAAGACGGGTATGGGTGCCAAGCCGCTTATTGCGGGATATGAAAGCCAGCTGCTGGAATTCGCGGTGGAAGAACCGGAGACCTGGGAGCAGCTGAGCAGCGATGTGGTGATGCTGTACCCTGTGCCGACGGTGTGGTCATCACACGTGTTTATCGCGCTGGACGAGGCCGGATCGGCGGGAATTGACGCGCTGTTGGATGAAGATGTGCAGCGCCTTGCCTGGGAAAAGCATGGTTTCCGAACGGGCGTGTACGGCACGCCCTCGGATGAGGCGCATTTCGGTGTGCCGGGGGTCGCGCTGGATCTGACGCAGGTTTCGCCCATGCCGGGCGCCGGGGTGATGGAAGAGATCATCGCGGCGCTGGAATGATGCCGCCCGGCGGTTCCATAAGGAGAGAGGAAAACGGCAGGATCGGGTTGCGAGGACCGGCCGCTTGTGTTATAATGCTCCAAAAACAAAGCGTGTTTCTGGAGAGAAGATGGGAACCCTATGAAAAAATATTTGATTTTGACGTGCAGCACGGGCGAAGGCCACAACAGCGCGGCGCGCGCCGTGCGGGCCGCGCTGGAGGAGGAGGGCGTGGCCTGCGAGCAGAAGGACCCGGTTTCCTTCAAGAGCGAGCGGGCCAGGAAATTCATTTCCTCGTTCTACAACACGATGATCCGCTACAAGCCGGCCGCCTTCGGCAAGATGTATCGGATCGGCGGGCTGTATGACGCTTCGCGTCTGCCCTCCCCGGTCTATTGGGCCAACACGCTGTACGCGCGGCCGCTGCGGGCCTACATCGAGCAGAACGGCTTTGACGGCGTCGTCTGCACCCATCTCTACGGCATGGAGGCCATGACGGCCATCCGGCAGGACCCGTCGTTTTCCGTGCCGTGCTGGGGCGTGCTCACCGATTACACCTGCATCCCGTTCCTCGGCGACACGCGCCTCACGGGCTATTTCCTGCCGCTGGAGCGGACGAAGCGCGAGCTGGCCGAAAAGGGCGTGCCGGAGGAGCGCATCCGCGTGACGGGCATCCCCGTGGACCCGCGGTTCCGCATCCACCCGGACAAGCGGGAGACGCGGCGCGCGCTCTCCCTGCCGGAGGGGGAGGAAGTGTACCTCATCATGATGGGCGGCGTGGGCTGTGAAAACATGGAAGCCCTGTGCCGCACGCTGCTCGCCGCCCTGCGCGGCGCGGGCACGGTGCTCGTGATGGTGGGCCGCAACGAGGAGATGAAGCGCCGCCTGGAACGGCTTGACGGCGCGGCCGGCCGGCTGCGCGCCGTGCCCTTCACGCGCGAGGTGGAGCGCTACCTGGCCGCGGCGGACGTGCTGCTCACGAAGCCGGGCGGGCTCACGAGCACGGAGGCGGCCGTGGCGAATGTTCCGATTGTGCACGTGAACGCCATCCCCGGCTGTGAGACGTGCAACGCGCAGTATTTTTCGGAGGCGGGCATGTCCCTGTGGGCAAAGTCGGACGGCGAGGCCGCCGCCTTTGCTATGACGCTCGCGCGCGACGGGAAGAAAGCGGAATCCATGCGCGCCGCCCAGCGCCGCCTGGTGAACCCCTTCGCGGCGGAGGAGATTGCCCATGCCATGATGCAGGCAGCGGGAGGTGACGCGCCGTGAGGATGATGCCGGGAGAACTTTTTCACTGGCTGGCCGCGATCGGGGCGGGGTTCCTGCTGGGCAGCGTAATGTTCAGCGAGATCATCCCGCGCCGTGTCCTGCACATCGACATTGAGGCCGTCAGCGACGACGGCAACCCCGGCTCCGGCAACGTGTTCCTGCACTGCGGGCCGTTCTGGGGCTTTGTGTGCCTGCTGCTCGACATGGCCAAAGGCTTCCTGCCGGTGTTCTGCGCGCTGCACCGGCTGGGGCCGAACCACCTGCTGTTCTGCGCCGTGCTGGCCGCGCCCGTGCTGGGCCACGCCATCGCGCCGTTCAACCATTTCCACGGCGGCAAGTGCATTGCCACGGCCTTCGGCGAGCTGATCGCCCTGCTGCCCGTGACGTGGATCGTGCTCGTGCTGGCGGGCGTGTATATCCTGCTCTCCACCGTCATGAAGATCCCCTCCACGCGCGTGCGCAGCATTGCGGCGTTCTCGCTCTTCGGCATCATCGCCGCCGCGCTGCTCGTGAGGCGCAGCCAGCTGCCCATCGCGCTCGGCTGCGTTCTGATCTCCACCGTGGCCGTCGTGCGCCACAGAAGGCCGGAGGACGGCAAGACGCCGCCCCGCGGTGCGTAAGGGAAAAAGGCAGGCAAAAAGGTTCCCGGGCTCCGGCTCAGTTCAGCCGGAGCCCGGGAACCTTTTTGCAGATTCAGCCGGGAGAGACGGCGCCCAGCGCGAGGGCAAGCAGGAGCAGCAGCGCCAGCAGCCCCACGTTCCACGCGGTGAAGCGCAGCAGATAGCGGCCGCGCTCGGCGGGATACTGGCGGGAGATGAATTTGTAGGAAATCAGGCTCGCCATGGAGGCGATGAGCGTGCCGAGGCCGCCGAGGTTGCAGCCGATGAGCAGCGATTCCCAGTTCGACGTGAAGCCGGAGAGCAGCAGCGCCGCCGGGACGTTGCTGATCACCTGGCTTGCCAGCACGGACACGATCACCTCGCGCCCCTCGAGGGCGGAGGCGATCAGCGCGCGGAAGCCCTCGAGCCGGCCCAGGTTCCCGATGAAGATGAAGAACGCTGCGAATGTGAGCAGCAGCGAGTAATCGACGCCGCGCAGCGTGTCGCGGTCGAAGATCAGAAGGAAGAGGGCGAACACCGGCGCGAGCGCCAGCGGGGGCAGCACGTCAAAGATGGCCAGCAGGCACAGCACAAAGCCGAACAGGCACCACAGGATCGACCGCCGCTCGCCCAGCTTGGCCGTGACGGCCACGGGTTCGATGGGCTGGGCCTTCATGGCGCAGGCGGCCGCCAGCAGGCAGACGAAGGAGAGCGCCGCATACGGCGCCATAACGGCGCACAGCCCGCCGAACGAGAGGCCGGACTGTGTGAAGAGGTAGAGGTTCTGCGGGTTGCCCATGGGCGTGAGCATGCTGCCCAGGTTGGCCGCGAGCGTCTGCAGCACCACAATCGGCACGGCCAGTCGCTGCTGCCCGGCCAGGCGCAGCACGGTGAGCGCAAAGGGCACGAACGTGATGAGCGACACGTCGTTCGTCACGGCCATGCTGAAGAAAAAGGGCAGGAACACGAGCACAACCGCCATCTGCCGCGTGGAGCGGGTGCGGCGCAGCAGCGCGCCGCCCAGCCACAGGAAGACGCCCGCTTTCTGCAGCCCCCGCACGACGGCCATCAGGCAGAAGAGCATGGCCAGCGTGTCCCAGTCGATGTAGCCGGCGTAGGAAGCGTCCGGCGGCACGAGGAAGAGCGAGGCAACCGCCAGCACGGCGGCCGCGCAGAGGACGGTTTCGTTTTTCAGAAAGCGGAGGCATTTTTCTCGCACGAAAAGGCCCCCTTACAGGACGCGCTCGTGCCGGTCGCCGAACACGGGCAGGATGCGGCGCAGCGCCTCCAGGCGGAAGGCGGTGGGCCACGCCACAAGCCACTGCGAGGGGCTGTTTTCGTGGTGGGCGCCGATCGAAACGCTCACGGATTCATCCTGGCTGCCGGCGGGGCGGGGATCCTTGCCGTCCACCACGAGCGTGCCGTCGGAAATGCACATCTGCCCGTGGCGCCAGATGCCGTTGGCGCGCTGACGCCACTCGGCGTTCCCGGTGAGTTCCTCCAGATCGCGGATCTCATGCACATAGCAGAGCGCGAAGGGATCCATGCCGCCGTGGATCGACACGGCCGTGCCGCCGAACGTGTCGAAGCCCATGGAGTCCAGCAGGCTGCCGCCCGGATATTTGCGGGTATAATGCCACTGCCAGGTGGAAAGATACCATGCGGCCTTCTCCGCGTTCTCCAGGAACTCGCGCTCGCCCGTGAGGCGGTAGAGCATGAGGTTGCCCTTGAGCAGCGGGATGCCCGATTCCTTGTCGATCGAGAACACGTCGAGCGCGCCGGCGGTGGTGTAGCCGTTTTCGGAGAGCTCGCGGCTGTAATAGCGGCAGCTCTTCTTCGCGGCTTCCAGATATGCCTCGCTGCCGGTGCGGCGCGCGCCTTCGCACAGCGCCATGGTGAGGAATGCGCCCGTGGTACCCTGCTTCACGGCAGGGGAGAGATCGGCTTCCAGCCAGCTCTTGCCGATGCGGCCGTTCCCATCCATCACGCGCAGCGCGAAGTCGCAGATGCGACGCGCCATCTCGCCGTACTGCGGGCGCGGGCAATGGAGGGCGGCGGCGTGATCCTCCGCCTCGAAGAACTGCATGGCGGCCGTGCCAAGGTTGCAGGCATCCACCGTCTTTCCGAAGCCGTTCGTGTAGAGGTTGTCATCGTAATGGGTGGGGATGAGGCCCGTGGGCTTCTGCGCCTTGATCCACGCGTCAAGCACGGCAAGGCCCTTCTCCTTCGCGTCCTCGTCCCCCGTCATGCGGGCATGGGCGAGCAGCGAGTTGGCGAGCGAGGCGTTCTGCCCGCACCAGCCGATCTCATATTTCTGCGTGCTGCGCTTGACCCATTTGCCCTCCCAGGTGAAGCCGATGCTGAACCCCTTGAAGCCGTCCGGCTCTTCGGTGTAGAGCAGCTTGGCGTAGGAGACGCCGAGCTGCCACAGGTCCTCATAGCTGCGGGCAGGCGCTTTCAGCGTGTAATACTGTTTCCACGCGGCGGAAAGCAGGGCGCGCCACGCGCAGCGCGGCTCCGTCACGGGCGCGAACACGAGCATGGCGCGGAACACACGGCGGGCGCGCGGCCTCTGCACGTGTTCCTCCGGGTGCGCAAAGAGGCGCAGGCGGCTGTCCTGCTCCGGCCAGAGCAGCTCGTGCACCGTCTCCTCCCCCTGCGGATAGAGGGAGCAAGCGCCGTCGAGCTGATCGGGCGGCAGGAAGAGGCCCGTGGAAAGGCGCTCCCCTTCCGAATACGTCGCGCCCGGCACGCTGGAGCGGTGCCACAGGAAGCGCCATGGCTCGCCGGTGTCCGGGTCCGTGTTGCCGTGAAAATAGGTGGGCGTTTTCTCCTTGCGGCGCTCCTGCTCCGGCAGGGAGCTGTTGCGCACCTCGTTGTAATCCTGAATGAACAGGCAGTCGTTCCGGTCGTACTGCACGGCCGGCACCATCTGATACAGTGGGCGGTAGGGCGCAATAAAACGCATCGTCATGCGCTCCGTGGGCTCGTCCGCCGTGCGCGTCCAGCACACCACGCCGTCCTCCACCAAGGCGAAGGCGTCCTTCGCGCCGGGAGCGGCTTCGGCCAGGCCGGCCGGCTCCCCGTTCAGGGTGAAGGCCGTTCCGCTCGCCGTTTCGATCCAATGGCAAATCCGATCCATAAGAAAGCTTTCCTCCGTTTTTCTGCCCGCAAGGGGGCGGGCCGTTCTGCACCTTCTATTATAGCGGTCCCGCCGTCTGAATCAAGGGGAGGCGCTGCACAATTTCGACGCATTCCTCCTGTGCGGGCCGCCTGAAAGTTGTGGGCCCGTTCGCCCTTTTCCGGCAAAGGCGGAACAAGCGGCACAGCATTGTGTCACCCCGCGGCATTGATTTTTCACCGCAAAGCCGTTATACTAGGGTATACGAAACCGGGAGTTCTTCATCACGCGAAAGGGAAGGAGACGGAACACAGCCATGCAGGTGAGAAAGAGGAACGGCTCGATTGTGCCGTTCGACAGGGATTTTATCAGCCGGGCCATCAGCCTGGCGGCCGCCGCGGCGGGCGAGCACGGGGAGGAAGCCGTGCGCCGTGCTACGGACGCCATTGTGGAAAAGCTGAGCACGCTCGGCCGCGATATTGTGGAGATTGAGACGATCCAGGACACGGTGGAGGAATGCCTCTTTGAGCAGCAGCTCTTCCGCACGGCCAAGGCGTATATCCTCTACCGCATCGAGAAGGAGAAGGAGCGCGCCGGCGGGGCCTGGGAGGAGGGCCTGCTCTCGCGTGAATTCCTCAGCCCCTACAAGCATGCGCCGAACCCGATGGAGCAGCTCGGCTCCTTCGTGTATTCCCGCACGTATTCGCGCTATCTGCCGAAATACGGCCGCCGCGAATTCTGGTGGGAGACGGTGCGCCGCGCCGTCGAATACAACTGCTCCCTCGCGCCCACGAGCCGCGAGGAGGCCGAGCAGCTTTACGACAACATCTATCACCTGCGCCAGTTCCTTTCGGGCCGCACGCTGTGGGTGGGCAACACCCCCGTGGCGGACGCTTACCCCATGGCGAACTACAACTGCGCGTTTGAAGTGATTGACGATTACCACGCCTACCACGATCTGTTCTATCTGCTCATGGTGGGCAGCGGCGTGGGCGTCCGCGTCCTGCGCGAGGATGCGGACAAGCTCCCGAAGATCCGCACGGACGTGAAGATCCTGCACAAGGCGTATGCACCGCGGCCGGTGAAGGAGCGGCTCGAATACACAAACCTCGTGTTCGACGGCCCCACGGTGACGATCGCCATCGGCGATTCGAAGGAGGGCTGGGCCCAGGCGCTCGAGCACTATTTCCAGCTTCTCACGAACCGGGAGTACAGCAAGCTCGACACCATCATCGTCGAGTATGACAGCATCCGCCCGCGCGGCGAGCGGCTCAAGGTCTTCGGCGGCACGGCCAGCGGCTATGAGTCCATGATGGCCATGCTCGACAAGATCCACCGCGTCATCACGGCGGCCGGCGTGCGCAGCGGTGAAACGCTCACGAAGCTCATCCCGCTTGATCTGCTCGACATCGCCAACATCATCGGCGAGAACGTCGTCTCCGGCGGCGTGCGCCGCACGTCCGAGATCGGCCTCATCGACCAGGACGATCAGGAGTGCATCCGCGCGAAGAACAACCTTTACCGCCAGGTGAACGGCCGCTGGGAGATCGACAAAACGATCGCCCACCGCCAGATGAGCAACAATTCCATCTTCTACCGCCGCAAGCCCACGCGCGAGCAGCTTCACTGGCACCTGCAGCAGATGCGCTATTCCGGCGAGCCGGGCTGGGTCAATGAGGAAGCCGGTCTCAAGCGCCGGCCGAATTTCCGCGGCTGCAACCCCTGCGGCGAGATTCTGCTGGACAGCCACGGCATGTGCAACCTCACCACCGTGAACGTCATGGCCTTCGTGAAGGACGGCGTGCTCGACGAGGAGGCGCTCGTGCAGGCGCAGCGCCTTTCCGCCCGCGCAGGCTACCGCATGACGTGCCGCGAGCTGGAGATGCATGAGTGGAACACGGTGCAGCAGCGCGATCGATTGCTCGGCTGCTCGCTCACCGGCTGGCAGGACATGGTGAACGCCGCCGGCCTCACGCGCGAGGATCAGATCCGCCTGCTCGAGCGGCTGCGCAGCACGGCGCACGAGGCCGCGAAGCAGATCGCCGGCCAGCTCCATTCGCGCGAGCCGCTGCTCGTCACCACCGTCAAGCCGGAGGGCACGCTCTCCCTGCTGCCCACGGTGTCGAGCGGCGTGCACTATTCGCACGCGCCGTATTACGTGCGCCGCGTGCGCATCACGGCCACGGACCCGCTCTGCCGCGTGTGCGAGGAGCTGGGCTACCCCGTGTTCCCGGAGGTCGGGCAGGACGCCGCCACCTGCCGCACAAAGGTGGTGGAGTTCCCCGTGAAGGCGCCGGCCGGCCGTGTGAAGGCGGACGTCTCCGCCGTGGAGCAGCTCGAAAACTATAAAATGTTCATGGAGCACTATGTGGACCACAACTGCTCGATCACCGTGCATGTGCGCGACAACGAGTGGGACGAGGTGGAAGACTGGGTGTGGGAGCACTGGGACGGCGTTGTCGCCCTCTCCTTCCTCAGCTACGACGACAGCTTCTACGAGCTTTTGCCGTATGAGGCGATCAGCGAGGAGGAGTACCTGCGCCGCAAGGCGGCCATGCGCCCGTTCAACCCCTCGCTCATCTCGAAATATGAGCACGAGGAATCGGAGCTTGACATCGGCGACAGCGAGTGCGCCAACGGCGTCTGCCCCGTGCGCTGAGCGCCTCGCCGGCGCGATTCCCGCTTGACCCCCGCGCCGGCCGATCTTATAATGAAACCGGCAGGAAACGAAAGACCCTGCGGCCCGCCCGGGCCGGGGGCCTTTCCCGCAGGAGGGAAAGAATCACACAACAGGAAGGAGCCTTTTGCATGAGCTTTGCAGAGGAATATCAACAGAAACTCACCACCGCGCAGGAAGCGGCCGCGGCCGTCCGTTCCGGCGACTGGGTGGATTACGGCTGGTGCGTCGCCACACCGCAGGCGATCGACGAGGCGCTTGCCGCCCGCGCCGGGGAACTGGAGGACGTGAACCTGCGCGGCGGCATTCTGATGCGCGTGCCGGAGATCTTCAAGGTGCCCGAGCCGGAAAAGCACTTCACGTGGAACTCGTGGCACATGTCCGGCATTGAGCGCCACGCCGTCAATTCCGGTCTGGCCTACTATGCCCCCATCCGCTATTCGGAGCTGCCGCGCTACTACCGGGAAAACGTGGAGCGCGTGGACGTGGCCTTCTTCCAGGCTGCGCCCATGGATGAGCACGGCTTCTTCAACTTTGGCCCCTGCGCCTCCCACATGGGCGCCGTGTGCGAGCGCGCGCAGAAGATCTATGTGGAAGTGAACGAGAACATGCCGCGCTGCCTGGGCGGCACGGAAAACGGCATCCACATTTCGAAGGTGACGGGTATTGTCGAAGGGCAGAACCCGCCGATCGGCGAGATGGGCGGCGGCGGCGCGGCCACCGAGGTCGACGAGGCCGTGGCGCGGCTCATCGTGGAGCAGATCCCGAACGGGGCCTGCCTGCAGCTGGGAATCGGCGGCATGCCGAACGCCGTGGGCTCGCTCATTGCCAAGTCCGACCTGAAGGATCTCGGCGTGCACACGGAAATGTATGTGGACGCCTTTGTGGACATCGCGAAGGCCGGGAAGATCACCGGCGCGAACAAGAGCCACAACCGCTTCCGCCAGGTGTATGCCTTCGGCGCCGGCACGAAGAAAATGTATGACTATATGGACAACAACCCCGAGCTCATGGCCGCGCCCGTGGACTACACAAACGACGTGCGCGTGATTTCCCAGCTCGACAATTTCATCTCCATCAACAACGCCGTGAACCTCGATCTGTTCGGCCAGGTGAACGCCGAATCCGCCGGTGTGAAGCCGATCAGCGGCGCGGGCGGCCAGCTCGACTTCGTCCTCGGCGCCTATCTCTCCAGGGGCGGCAAGAGCTTCATCTGCTGCTCCTCCACCTTCACGGACAAGCAGGGCAACCTGCAGTCGCGCATTTTGCCCACGCTGGCCAACGGCTCCATCGTGACGGACACGCGCGCCAACATCCATTATCTCGTCACCGAGTACGGCATGGTGAACCTCAAGGGCCTCTCCACGTGGCAGAAGGCCGAGGCCATCATCTCCGTGGCACATCCGCAGTTCCGCGATGAGCTCATCGCGCAGGCGGAAAAGATGCACATCTGGCGGAATTCGAACAAGCGCTGAGGCGGCTGGACCGCAGGGAAAGGAAGGAACCCGCATGCGAACCTGGAACGCGCTGCTGCACGGCGGCGATTACAACCCCGGCCAATGGCTGGAATCCCCGGAGATTCTGCGCGAGGACGTCTCGCTCATGAAGCAGGCAGGCTGCAACGCCTTCTCCGTGGGCATTTTCGACTGGGAACGCCTCGAGCCGGAGGAAGGCCGCTATGAGCTTGACTGGCTGGCCGAAATCATCGACCGCCTCTATGAAAACGGCATTTACACCATTCTTGCGACGCCGTCCGGCGCGCGCCCCGGCTGGATGGCCGAAAAATACCCGGAGGTCATGCGCGTGAACGAGTATGGCCAGCGGGATCGCTTTTCCGGCCGCCACAACCACTGCTACACCTCCCCCGTGTACCGGGAAAAGGTGCGGCTGATGAACCGCGCCCTCTCGGAGCGGTTCGGCCGCCATCCGGGTGTTCTTCTGTGGCATATTTCGAACGAATACGGCGGGGAATGCCACTGCGAGCTCTGCCAGGCAGCGTTCCGCGAGTGGCTCCGCGCCAGATACGGCACGCTCGAAAACCTGAACCGCGCCTACTGGTCCTCCTTCTGGAGCCACAGCTATGCTTCGTGGGATCAGATCACCTCGCCGCTCGCCCGCGTGGGCGAAACGGCCCACCACACGCTCGTGCTCGACTGGAAGCGCTTTGTCACGGACCGCACCGCTGACTTCATGCGCGCCGAAAAGGAAGCGATCCGCGCCTTTTCCGATCTGCCCGTCACCACCAACATGATGGGCTTTTACGACGGTCTGAACTACGGCAAATTCCGCGATGTGTGCGACGTGATCTCCTGGGATAATTATCCCCACTGGCACAACGGGGACGAAGCGCTGCCGGCCCGCACCGCCATGACGCACGACATGATGCGCGGCCTGAAGCCGGACGCGCCGTTCCTCATGATGGAGTCGAGTCCGAGCGCCACAAACTGGGTGGACGTGGCCAAGCTGCGCCGCCCCGGCATGCACATGCTGGCCTCGCTGCAGGCGGTGGCCCATGGCTCGGACAGCGTGCTCTATTTCCAGTGGCGGAAGGGCCGCGGCGGCTGTGAGAAGTTCCACGGCGCCGTCGTGGGCCATGACGGCGCCGCCAACACGCGCGTGTTCCGCGACGTGGCGGAGGTGGGCGAACGCCTGAAGGCGCTGCAGGGCCTCGTGGGCTCCTCCTTCCCGGCGCGCGTCGCCGTGGTGCACGACATGGAAAACCGCTGGGCCCTGCAGGAGATGAAGGGCCTGCGCAACATCCAGCACCAGAAGGGCTATATGGAGGACGTGCTTGCCATGTACCGCCCGTTCTTCCGCGCCGGCGTGAACGTCGACGTGGTGGACATGGAGGCCGATTTCTCGCGCTACAGCCTCGTGGCGGCGCCCATGCTGTACATGCTGCGCGCCGGTGCGGCGGAGAAGCTGGCCCGCTTTGTGGAGCAGGGCGGCACGCTCGTGGGCACCGGCTGGACGGGCATTGTGGATGAAAACGACCTCTGCTTCCTCGGCAGCGTGCCAGGACAGGGGCTGGACACCGTGTTCGGCCTCACGGAAACGGAGATCGACGCGCTCTATGACGGCGACCGCAACAGCCTTTCGCTCACCCCGGAAAACGGCCTGCCTTTCCTGCGCCGCAGCTATGAGGTGCGCGAGCTGTGCCAGCTCGTGGAAACGACCACGGCCCGCACGCTGGGCGTCTACGGCAGCGATTTCTACGCCGGCACGCCTGCGCTCACGGTGAACGAATACGGCAAAGGCCGTGCCTATTTCCTGGCCTGCCGCACCGAGCAAGCGTTCCTCGATCAGTTCCTCGGCTACCTTTCCCGCACGCTCGGCCTGCGCTGCCTCGACGCCGATCTGCCCGAGGGCGTTTCGCTCAACGAGCGCCGCAGTGCGGACGGCCGCGCGTATTATTTCTTCCAGAACTTCAGCGATCGCCCGGCGGAGGTCACGCTTCCCGCGCCGCTCTCCGAAGCGGAGACGGGGCAGCCCTGCGAGGGTGCGCTCCACCTGCCCGCCTACGGCGTGAAGGTGCTCACGGAGAGATAAAAAGGACGCAGCTTTCCCGATGCAGGCCGTCCAGAAGGGCCTGCACACCAATACATTTGCATTTTGGCAGTCCTGCGCCGGTCCACGGAAAGAAAATTCCGCGGACCGGCGTTTTTTTTGTAACCCTTCCGGGGCAAGATACGTGTTACGGGCAGAGAGGGGGAGAACGAGGATGGAAAACGAGGCCGAGCGCGAGCTGGCCGAGCGGTATGATCGATACGGCCCGATGCTGTACCGCATGTGTCTTGTCATGCTGTGCAGCCGCCAGGATGCGGAGGACGCCGTGCAGGAAACGTTCTGCGCCTATCTCAAGCACCGCCCCCGGTTTGAGAACGAGGAGCACGAGAAGGCGTGGTTCCTGCGCGTGGCCACGAACAAATGCCACGACCTGCGCCGCTCGCCCTTCTGGAAGCGGCGGGCGGACTGGACGGGCGTGGATCTGAGCGAGGAGACGCCGGAGGAGCTGGGCGTGCTGGAGGAACTCCTGCGATTGCCCGGCAAATACCGGCAGGTCATCCATCTCTACTATATTGAAGGCTATAAAATTGCCGAGATTGCCGAGCTGCTTGGGCGGCGTGAGAACACCGTGAAGGTGCAGCTCCACCGCGGGCGCGAACTGCTGCGCCTCAGCCTCGAGGAAAGGGGGGTTCAGCCGTGAAGACAAGAGAAGAACTGCTGCGAGGTGCCGTGGGCAAGCTGAAGCCCGAATCCTCTTTGCGCGACCGGGTGCTCTCCGGAGGCAGAAGGAGTCGTGTGCGCCCCGCCGTGCGCCGCTTTTCCCTGGCGGGAGCCGCCTGCCTGTGCGTGCTGGCCGTGGCGATCCTGCTGCCGGAGCTGCTGCGGGTGGCCGTGGTGCAGCCGCAGAGCCCGGACGCGCAGGCCGCCGGCACGCCCTCGCTCTCTATCGCCGGGAGCGGGGAAAGTGAAGGCATGGATGTGGAAAGCCCGGTTTCCTCGCTTCTGGCGGCGGTGATCAACGGCAGCGGCGACGTGCTCGCCGTCTCCGCCGTGCAGGTGGACCGGCAGGAGCAGGTTGTGCGCAGCGCCTGCGTCGATCCTTCGTGCGTCGTGGAGGACGCCGTCTCCGGCACGGCAGTGCCCCTGCTGGATTTGTTCCGCGAGGGCGGCGCGCAGGGGCTGGAAGCGGCCGTGGAAGAGCTGCTCGGCGTTGAGCTGGACGGCGCGCTTGTCTTCACGAACGGCGATCTCGCCTCCTGCATCGACGCCGGGGGAGGCGTGGAGGCCTTCCTTCTGCCGCAGGAGGCAGAGATGATCAACAGCTACAGCGGCAGCTCCCTGCAGTCCGGCAAGCAGCGGCTCACCGGTGAGGAAGCGCTCTGCTTCCTGCAGATGGACGACGGCGACATGAGCAACCTCACCGGGCGCGGCGGCCGCCAGTCCGCCCTGGCGGAATCGCTTTGGACGCAGGCCGACCCCGATCTGCTCGAGACGCTCCTGCTCGAGAGCACATTGTTCAGCTCGCTGCCGGAGCTGCCGGATGCCGATGGGATCGCCGGGGTGCTCTCCTTTTCCTTTGAATCGGTCAGCTTGCCGGAAAACTGGGATGCTGTCGATTCCGTGACGACAGACGAGAACGGCGCCCGGCTGATCCTGCCCAACGTGACCGCCCTGCGGGAGCAAATCCAGTCGTTCTTCCGGGACGACGGGGGAGATCAGGCAGCCTCCGATTCCCTGCCGCCGTACTATGCGGAGGGGACATCCACCCTGTATGATACCGTGAACCAGGCGATGATCGACCTGTGCGGCCTGGCGGAGCAGTCCGAAAGCGAAACCGTCATTCCCGCGGTGCATCTCTTTGCCGAGGAGCCTGCGGATCAGGAGGGCGGGGTGGAAGTCGTGTGCGTCGGCTATGCCGCGCGGTTTTCCCTGGAGCAGGAAACCGGCGTGTGCGGGTTTCAGATAGAAGGCGGCCAGCTCGTCCTGCAGGAAGCGCAGGCGGCCGCCGCCCGGCTGCTTCTGACCCGGCTGGAGGACGGAGCCTGGGAACTGGCGGCGGTGGAGGAAGTGCTCTATGGCGGCGACCCGGCGTTTTCCGACGCGGACGGCCTCCTTGGCCTGTCCGGGGGAGACGAGGCCCTGGCTGCGGAGATAGCCGAATGGGGCGCCGGGGACGGCACGGACATGCTGGCCCAGACCCTGGACGAGTCGATCCGCAGCTACTGGGAGCAAAACGATCTCGGGTCCGTCGCTTCGTGGTATATGGGACCGTATCTCCTGCCGATCCCGCTGCGGGATGAGGTTTCTTTTGAAGAATTATGGGGCTTGCCGGAGGGGACACAGCTCAGTCTGTCTCCCTCTTTTCCCGTTTCCAGCGCCCTTTTTTCCCTGGAGAACACGACGGAGCTGCTTGACCTGATCCGCGTCGGCACGGTGAACGTCAGCGAGGGGCTGATGCCCTATTCCGGCTCGGGTGTTCCCGTGATCTTTCTCACCGATGCGGACGGCACGCTTCTGCACTGGCTTGCGTTTCCCGGGGAGGACGGCGCGTTCTGGCTGGACGGCGTCTGCCTCTGCCAGATGGACGGCGCCTCCTGGGAGCTGTTCCGCGCCGCGGCCCTTTCCGCTTGACAAGCGGCCGGAAAACAGGGATAATATTTATAAGGGAAGAAAAGCCCCGCCGGGTCCCCGGCGGGGCTTTTCGTTCGGATAGACGGGGAAAAAGAGGGGAACCCTTCCCCGAGGAGGGATGAAAGTGAAAAAAGTAGCTGTGCTGATCCCGTGCTACAACGAGGAAAAGACTGTGGAGAAGGTGGTGGCGGATTACCGCCGCGCCCTGCCGCAGGCCGATATCTATGTGTATGACAACAATTCCACAGACAGGACGGCCGAGCTGGCCCAAAAGGCCGGGGCGATCGTGCGCCGCGAGTACCGCCAGGGCAAGGGGAACGTTATCCGCTCCATGTTCCGGCAGATCGACGCCGACTGCTATCTCATGACGGACGGCGACGATACGTACCCGGCCGAGAACGCGCCGGAAATGGTGCGCATGGTGCTGGAGGGGGAGGCCGACATGGTGAACGGCGACCGCCTCTCCTCCACCTATTTCACGGAAAACAAGCGT
>ERZ1090869.119-NODE-119-length-42820-cov-18.425020_pt1 | contig 42820 bp, 40 predicted proteins | sample MGYA00478474_ERZ1090869 | MGnify/ENA primary metagenome ERZ1090869 (study PRJEB33644, sample SAMEA5815748) | chicken gut metagenome | biome: Chicken; feature: Gastrointestinal Tract; material: Caecum | place: Ireland | collected 2019-01-01 | study: A study of the... | reverse complement strand
CAAATAGTATTATATAGATAAAATATTTACACTAAATGTATTAGAAGGTGCCCCATTCAAGAAGTCCCTCTGCGTACTCCTTAGCATTCGTCTCTGCTCCGCTTATCGCATCGGAAAGACCGCTTATGTCTGAAATTACGGGCTGCGCACGAACAACTGAGATTACACCGTCAGTCTGAGAAACAGCGGTTACAAACTGAGTGGATACGGCAGAATCAGTGTGGTCAAGCGCATTTACAGCGTTGCTGATTTTAGTATCGACGCCGCCCAGAGCATCCTGCAAGCCATTAACCTTTTCGATTTCAAGCGTGGGGATATCATCTGCAACAAGTGCCCTCCTCGATACTGCTATCTTACCGTCAGTTTCTACAACTGCACTTACGAGCTGTCCGTCGACTGCCTCGTCGGAAACGTCAAGCTCTCCTATAGCGCTCGTAATGTCAGCAGGCGTTGCTTTTCCGGCGAGTGCCGCAGAAAGCCCGGAGATCTTAGACTGAGAAATAGCGGCATCGGCGGCAATATCGGAATCCTTTATGCTGCCCTTGACGGCGAATGACGCCTCGTCGCCGAGTTCACGCCAAGACGAACCGTCATATACATATTCCTTGGCAGAGTATGTTACTACGTCGCCCTTCTTAAACTCATCAACACCGTTTACCGTTGCGCTTGTGCTGGGGTCGGTAGAAGACTCGCCAACATAATGCATTGCACCGGAAAGACCTGCGACCGCATTTGTAACGTCGGTCATGGTCGCGGCTTTATTGGTTTCGGCATTGTATGCCGTATTAAATACAACAGTATCCTGCTTACCTGCAAGAGCATCGGCAAGCCCTGTCACCTTGCTCTGAGCAATTTCAGGAATATCATCTGCGATAAGGGCACGGCGAGTAACCGCAATCTTACCGTCGGTTTCAGAAACTGCACTTACGAACTGAGTCGCCACAGCCGAATCGGAAACGTCTAAGCCCCCAATAGCACTGGCAACCTTTTCGTCCGCGTACTTCTTAGCCCCGTAAACAGTGCCGGCGCTTGACTCATCGCTTGCGGTTCCTACGTTCGCCTTACCATTAAGCTCAGCCGTGAGCGCACTGTCTAAGTCATCCTTGGATACTTCGTCCTTGGATGCAAGAGCGCCGAGTCCTTCAATAGAGCCTGCAACGACATTGGCGACACTTTCGTCAACATACTCTTTTACAGTTCCATCGCCTATTGCTCCGACCTTTGCAGATATCTTGCTGTCGATGTCGGCAGGTGTTGCAAAAGTCGTACCCATAGTGAGGGTGAGCTTGCGAGTGCTCGGATTGTAACTTGCAGATGTCACTGCATTGCCTGAGCCGGTTACCTCTATAGAGGTTGCTCCGGTATCAGGATTTATCTGAACATAAGCCTCTCCGTTCCACTTAGCGAGGATATTTGCATCCTTTATGTAGTATAACGCTGTGGTACTGGGATTCACATTGTCCTGCAAAGCGGCAAGGTTTTCAAACTCCTGAAAATCTCCAAGCCTTATTCTTGTTGAGCCATCGACATCAAGGTACATTGCCTTTTCATCGGTCGTAACGTAAAATCTGCCCTCAACGTGTTCTGACGGAAGATTAGCAAGTAAACCTTTCTTAAATGAAATCATAGCCATAAATATTTTCCTCCTCAATTTAAATTAACTGCGTACTGAAAATCTTAAATTGTACCCCAAGTGAGACTTTCTGCAACGCCCTCTACGGAGGATTGAATCGCAGCAACATCTCCCTTTGTCGCTATCTCGCACTCGCTCGCGTTGTTAGCCTTTCCTGCCTGCTTATCCGCAAGGCTCGTGTAATAAATGTGGTCGTGGTACACATTGATTCTTGAGCCAACCCACTGCCCATCGACCAGTTTGTCTGCATAAATCTGAGCCATCATACCACCTAAGCCGCCGTCATTCACTCCGACAAATGACTGACTGCCGTCGGGCGCATGGTACTTAGCGCCGCCGCCTGTTGGCTCGTTCTCGATTATAGCTTTACCGCCGTCAGGGTTCACAATCTGCTTGACTACAAAATTGCTGGTATCAATCAAGCCTTTTGTAGGCAAGTATATGTGGGATACAGCGGGGTCGTTAAACACCATATCTATATATGTATCTCCCACAACAGCGCCCTCATATGGCTGGTCGGCATCTGTTACAGTCTGTATTGTTGCGCTCTGTAGCACCATGTCCTTGGGTATGTTTATTTCGTCTCCGACATACGAACTTGAGGTTCCGTCTGTCTTTTTGAGCCGATATGTAGCAGCATATTCCTCTGAAGCCGTTCCAAGTTTCTCAATGGTGTACTCAGCGTTCGACGCAGACGCAAACAACCCGTCATTCTTTACAGAAATGATGTTGCCGGGCTCCTTAGATATCTGTACGCCTATTGTCTTTGTGCTATCTTCGCCCTGCTCAATAACAATAGAGGCGTCCACAGGCACAAGTCCCGCGACGCTTCCCTCTGACAAACTATTAAGCTTTTCTTTATCTTCTGCGGACATAAGACCGCCGCTTGACTCAGTGGCGTATCTGCCGCTTCCGTACAGCTTGTCGCCTTTGTATATCTCGTTAGTATCAGTTATCCAATACAAAGCGTTTGGGTTTTTCTGCTCTAAGGCGTGATATTCCTCATACGTACCAACTTTAAAGAGTACATTGTTGTCCATTACTTATCACTCTCCTTCCTTGCCTTAAAAGTTTATATTATATGTGTTCCCACACATAATCAGAATTTGTTTTGCCCTCGCTCTCATCGTTGACGCCGCTCCATTCATTAGAGGGATTTAAGTCAACGGGTTCGGGTACGGTAGTAGGCTCCTTTTCAACAGTAAACGTCAGAATCTTTTGCTCTGATACGTGCGGAACATATACCGCTCCGTCCTTACCTAAAACACTGCCTAAGTTCTCCTGTTTGCCATCGCTAAAGGTTATGATAAGCTCCTTGTCCTCAGAAACGCTCACACCTGTTACAGTTGCATCAGATGTAGTATTTACAAATATTTTCTCTCCTATAGGCATTCCATTTGCTGTAAGCTGAATCGTGCTGTCGTCAGAATTATAGATGATGTTATCAGCTTTCTGAGCCTTAGTTTGTTCTAACTCTCTGTGCATCTGATATACAGCCGTAATGCTTTCGTCACATATGTATGCATCCATATTTTTAGATTCGAGGACGTACAGCATGCACTCGCCGCTCTTAGATATCTGAGGATTAGACGGAGTGCCGGCATAGATTTGTATCCATGAGCACACTTCCCCGGGGTATCTTGTCAGTTTGCATGTAATAGGGAATGTGTACTGGTAGTAGTCTTCGTTATACTTGTTGTCCATTTTCTCAAGTATGACCACATCGGCAGTTCCGTCCGCTCTTATATAGCTTAGGTAGATAAACGCCGTCTCCGTGCTTATCTCGCCTATTACAGCGGGGATAAGATATATTATTTTTCTGTTGAGATTATCCCCTCTATATATCGGTTCGTTCACAGTTACCGACAAATTCATATCGCTGTCAAGCTTAATGTACATTGATTCACCACCTTTGCATTATAGTATTATGTAATCTGTATCTTCGAGGCTCATGTCGTCATGCATCGATAAAGCGCTGTCGTCCATATCTGAAAGCAGTCTATGTCTCTTGAGTATAAACTCACAGCTTGCACCAAAGACAACGGCAGACGACTCAGGCTCTATATAGCTTTGGGCGGAATCTGTTATCGTTACTCCAAGTGCCACGCTACTATCTACAGATATTTTCTTCTCTGCATTAGTCCCGGTCAACTCAGCTCGCAGGGTGATAGAGCTAAATGCATTTCCAAACGAATAGTGCAACTCCGTATTGCTCACAATTGCGGACAGTTCAACTGCGCTCGAACCCGCAGTTGTCAATCTATATAAAAGATTTTCCAACTCAGCAGTAGGCTGTATGTCTGTCGATACCTCTGCGTAAGACGTTTTAAATGTTTCTATATCTTTAACCCCAATATCTAAGCCGCTGTCGCAAGTGATAAATCCTTGTTGGCTTAAACCGTCAAGTTCTTGAGAAAGCGTTAGCTCGGTTTCGCCTCCGCCCAAAGATACTGCGGTGTATGCTTGTAAAGGGGCAACTCCAACAGATATTTGCGAGTTTGCATCTGCATACATTTTTATAAGAGCTGTCAAATCATCGTTAGAAGGCACTATACCTGCATCATCGAGGTGTAGTGCATACCATACGTTAAATGCCACAACCGCATTTAAATCAATATTGTTGTCGGCTGTCTCAAATACGCGCTGCAGTGTACCGGCAATATTGCTGTTAAGAGCAATAGATGTATGCGCTTCTGCCGATTTGAGCGTTTGTATTGACTTGAGACTCTGCGTCAATAGCAGTCTATTTGTAACCGTGATTCCGTCTCTGTAGGGGAGAGAAATGACATATATATCTAACTCGTGCGTCTGCCCTTTTAAATACATGTTAAAGTTGATTACCTCTGAGGAATCCTCTTTCAGTCGACTAACAAATATGTCGCAAACGTTAGTCCATCCTCTTAGGTATACATTAAAATCTTTGGGCATGTCTTTACACCCCTTATCCGTCACACAACTAAAACGGGAGTTATGGATTCTGAACCGAAAGCTTTAAGAAGTTTTCTTTTATCGTCATTATCGTATTGGCATCGACAACTCTCGGTGTTGTTAGCGCACCATACATAAGGAGATTGCCATCCCCGACAACCGACGAATCATAGATAACAAAGTGAGTTATCGTTCCCCAACTTGATGTGCTCTCATTAAAATTTATTGCCGACTGATTAGTTACTACGCCTGCGGATGGCTGGCTAAGATTAGTTAGCTGTACTCTTGCATACCCCGCCGAGGTCGACGGTTCAGTTACATTAGTACCCCCTATATTCGGGGCGGTAGTGCTCAGACCTATATAGTATGACGTAGGAATGGCTGGGTCGTCTTTTGTCCCGTAAAGATTGCCCGCCACACAATTAGTAAAATATGTAGTGTTCATAATATCTCTCCTTTAACTGTTTTGTTTTAAGTAGTCCTTGTTGATATTATTATGTATATATATAACCCCCTGTTGCGGGATATCGACCATATCCTCTACGTCTCGTATGGTTACCTGATAGATGAATTTACCGCATAGGTCTACTGTATCTGCTGAATTTAATTGCACGGACAATATGTTATAGAACTCATCCTGAGAATCCATTTCGACAGTCATAGTCTTTGAAATTATCGGTGTTCCATTTTTATTGACATAATCAATTATTGCGAAATTAGCCTCGCATCCTGTCAGCCCAAATGGCTTCGGATTCTCCTTCCCAAAGTAGACGTGAAAAAGAAAGCTTTCGGTCGAGCCGCCTACAAAATCAATTCGGGGAAGGGTGTACGTATCATTTATCATAAATTTCAGCCTATCCTCCTACATTAACAGGGAACTCGCATATGAATTTTACTTTTGCTTTTCCCGTCATTTTTAAAACATTATCACCTCGAACGAGCCGCATGAACTTCTTGTTAAAGTTCGGATATATGTTTAAATCCATGTTATCGGTTATAATTTGATTCTGATTGTCAACCTGTATTACGAGCGAGTTTGCCGTAGGCAGGTTAGTAAAACTAAAGGTTCTGTTTCCGTCCGATTCATTTATAATTGATAGATTCTCGTCTCCATTTAAAGTAATTATCATCTTGGGTTTGTAATACCCATTATAACTACTGCGGTTGAAAAGACGTTCGCGGAGTTCGCCATTCACATCGTATTCGTATTCGTATGGCATTGTATACGCAAATGGAGAGTCGCAGCTCACTGTACACGAAAACGCCCACGGCAAATCTCCGTATGTTATCAGTTTAAGCCCGGATATTAAGCACTTGAATCGTACAGTTTCCATATCCTTTTGACATATCATAAGCCACTTTCTTTCGTTGTGTCCGATAAGCCACGCAGCTATAGCTTCAACATCATATCTGTCAAGGTGCGAGTATGCATCAAGCGACTGCATGTTTGCCCCGAAGACGAGTGTATATGTCAACGCTCCGTTTTGGACAACGCCGTATGTCAAAGCGTCATATCTTGCCGTCAGCCTGTCTTCTATTATTTCCCCGGCTTGAAAATCTACATCGTCTTGCCCTTCGGAACCAAAATGATACACCATCATGCCATATTCAGAACATGGGATACCATCAAAAACAAATTCACATCCCCAGTAAGCCATAGTTCACCTCCATATTATAGGTTAAACGAATGTGACAAACCCTTCGAGATTATAGATATCGGCAGGGGAAATTGTCTGTCCGGCAAGGTCGTCCTCTGACAGCTCGACAGGAGTAATCTCTACGTCGACATCCATATCGTTCAGCTCATTGAGTTCCTTCTTGCATTCGACACATTCGTCTTCGTCTTTAAATTTCACCATGCCATCACCATTCAACTCCCCAGAGTGTCGGTCTATGCTTTTTTTGCTTTCGCTTGATATAAATTGGTATTGCGTATCAACAGTCTTAAAAAGTTTGTATATCGCATATGCTTTCTTTACCGGCAGTTTGAGAGCGTTAAGCGCAATAAGCGACGAATAGGCTCTCAATATATCTTTCTGTTTCATTTTTATTTCTCTCCTTTTATACTTAGTCTCTAATTAGAGTTAATTAGCCCATATGCGCCGTTTCCAAGAACACGTATTAGCTCGTTTATTTTGCTTACTATCTGAGCTGTAGCCACGTTATTACTCGGCAAGATTGCGACTGATTGTCGCGAAGCGGCATGCCCAAAGAACCCCACTTTTCCACTGGTGGTTGTTTGTATAATTGTTGTTCCATTGACCCCAAGATTAACTGCGCCGCTGTTTGCCCCGAGTGTCACGTTTCTTGCATATAGATAGTAAAACGGATAACTCTCCGTTCCCAGATATGTGTAGACGTTAGTATTGGTAGGTCTAATTTCGTCGCCATCTATGTATATATAACCCCCAATGTAAAGACCATTGGTATGTATAACATTGGCATACGAATAATCAAATGGATACCTCGACGTCCCCAAATAAGATGTGCCTGCAGCGCTTAGAGGTCTGACCGATTCGTCATCAATCAATATTCCATAAGAATTTAGGCTTGAGCCTCTTATCAACGTTATAGATTGGAAATATCCAGATCTGAATGGATATTGAGTAGTACCAAGAGTCCAAAGTCCATTAGTGGATTGCAGACCGTTTCTCATGGTCAGATTCTGCGTGTCGAAAATCAGCGCCATGTTATCGGTGCTGCCGTAACGCCTGATTGAGACCTGAGAACCCGCGTATATGTATGTGTTGCTAAAATTCCAACTACCATCTCCGCCGACATATAAGGTTGTATTTCCTGAAGAGGTGATGGCTACAGGGTTTGATGAGTGGTCGGCATACACAGTTTTTACTTTTAGTTCAGACACGTCTATTCTATCAGACGACAAATATCCGGTGGTTATCTTATCGGCCGATAAGTCGGGGATTCTGCTCACGTTGAATACTCCAGTTGTGACCTGCGAAGCATTTAAGTCCCCAACGCGCTGTCCGTTCAATGTGCCGGTGGTGATTGAATCCGCACTCAGATTTGTTACGCTTATATTACTGCAATTCAATACGCCGGCTGTAATTTTGCTCGCGTTTAAATCAGTTATATTTGCGTTTGAGACCCTAAGCACACCGTTACTTATCACGCATCCACCTATGTTTCCGCTTGTCGCAGTAACCTTTCCAGTAAACTCTCCGTTTTCTGCGTATATAGTTCCTTTCAGCGTTAAGTTACCATTACTGTCGGCATAGAAAGTACGGTTTGCACTGTTTACCGTGCCGTCGTTTCCTATTAGGGGATACTTGCCTATCATAATGCCGTGTTCGGGGTTCAAAAGTATCTGCGAGTTTGTGCTGTCGCTGGTTATGCTTATATTGCTGTTGTGCAAAAAACATCCCTCAGCATCAACCTTAAATACTGCAACTCCGCCGTCTTGCTTTACGCTTTCTATAACGAGGTTGTTTCCGGCAAGGAGTGTTCCCACAATGTTAGGAGCTACAATTCCCCAACACTCTCCGAGATTCTCGTCATAAAAATTTCCTATTGCAATTTCAGCAGACGACCAATTATCTTTGGTCATCATAATGCAATTATTATTCATCCAAACCTGTTTGGGGTCATATTCCGTCTTTGCCTCGTTTCGCCACTTTCTAAGGCGTATGCCTGTATCATCCCATGTTATAGCTTGTTCCTTAGAAGATATAATTGCATTCTTTGAAACATCGAGGGCTGCGTTCATAAAATCCCTGACACTTGTGGATGCTCCGCTGTCAATGAACGCCGAGTAGTTGTACTTACTGAGGTCTACATCCTTGCCCATTGACACACTCTGTTCCAATAGGTCTGCAAGTAAGAAGGAAGTGTCCCTTGAAGTGTAGCTATTGCCAAATTCTAAGACGAGATTGTTTAACTCTTCATAGCTGTATTTCACTCCTATGCATATAGGGGCTAATGTCTTTTCTTCGCTTAGAGCTATATACACTTTTTCACCTAAGCTCAGTGAGTTCTTAAACTTTATAAAGTCATCAAGGCACAGAAAGTTTGCACTTGTTATGTTAAAAGTATAAGAGGGTTGAGATATTCTATCGAGTATTTCGGCTCCATACTCGTATAAGTCCCATGCAACATAACGTCTTTCATACTCGCTTGTGTCCATTGTAAAGTATAAGTAGCCGCTTTCGATAACAGTTGTAACGAATGTTCCGAGAGTATTACTTCCCGCAATGTCTGTTGTAACCTCACTCATTGTACCTGTCATCGAGATGCACGCCTTGGGAAACGCATGACTTGTATCGTCTTCACTTGCGTTCATATAAGATTGTCCGTTGCTTAAATAAGCCGTAAACATAAAGCTTTTGTCTTGGGCAACCTCTAATACCGCACTTATTACTTGACCGCTGACAAACGATGAAACTATATTGCCGCCCGTCATGTCATATATCCTGTCGCCGGACTGAGTGTCAGTGTATGTTGCACTTGAACCCGAGACAGTCAATCCGATATTCGCAACTTGATTGCCGGAGTCCGCATCCTTATACGACTTGGTCTCCTGTACAACAAAACTGCTTTCCGAAACAGAACCGTCCTTTAGATACTTGTCAAACTGCAAATATTCATCCTCGGTAAAATAGTCCTGGAACCTCAGTTCGTCGTTTATTGACACCATTTCGTCGTATAGCTGTTTTGCCTGAAGCTCTATGCCTGTAATCACGGACTTTTGATTGCTTATCTCAGATTTCTTTGCTGCTATAGTATTATTGATGGCTATTAAGTCACCGGGGGATTGAAGGTTAGATGCAATCGCCTGTATCGTAACGGCTTGTTGATTTTCCGCCGACGCGAGCTCTGCTTCAAGCTCTGTCAGTTTGGCCTCCTCCGTTGCCTTTGATGTCATTCTAAGCGCATACTGTATCGACAAGTTGTAATAATGCCTTTGGGAATTGTCGAACGCATCTTTCCACTCGTAGTATTTGTCAATCAAAGCCTGACTAAAATTCGTCGTGTTCATAAAGTAGTCCAGATTGATTATCTGATTCGTTCCCGTAGGATTTACCTCTCTTATATTGACGCCCTCTGCGCCGTTCACATCAAGACGTGTAACTATATCCTCGGTGTTTTCCTCGATACTGAGCTCTTTTCCCAAGTTTTTATCCGATATAAACACCGGTTGTTCTGCAACAATTGATGCGGCACTTATTACATTTATCTTACGGTCATATGTGTCAAAGTCGAATATGCAATTATACGACGTTTGTATTGTGTCCTTTAAGAAGTTATATAGATTTTCGTCCGATACATCGAAAGTGCGATATTTTCCTATCAGTGCATCATCGACATATCCTAAGCTCCACGACGGCATCAAACCCAATACTATCCCCATTAATGTATTACTTGGCGTAGTCGGGTTCCAAAAGTTATATGTAGACGTTTCAAGCGTGATGTGCTTGTACGTGAACTCATACTCAAGGGAGTACCCTTTACAGCTTTTAATAATCCTATCCCCGTCGATTTGTTCTGAAGGATTCATTAAAACAAATTGCCCCACATCTACGAGTTCCACTATCCTCATTCCTATGACAGCATCGTAGTATGGGGTAGGGGAGCCATCGGATTCCGCGGGCAAGTCAAACTCAAGCACAGACGTTTCATTAAACTTTATGTCTACGTTGATGTTCATTGCTTTGCCCAAAGTTCCTATAGGGTCTCCCGATGCATTTTTCAGCATCAATACGGGCTGCTCTCTCAAATCCAAATTAACAAAGTCAACTTGCATATGTTCTATCCTCCTTTCCTTTGCGGTGGCTTAGGGCGCAGAATATCTGCGCCACATAGCCGAGTTAGCAAGCACTATCCATTTGTAGGGCGAAGCCTTGCGCCTTTAGTGCTGCTTATACCGCGTCTGTTAAATGCATCGTACATCTTTTCAATTGCGGCATCCGCAACCTTTTCGCCGTATTTCTTAGCGTCGCTGTCGGTTGTGCCTGTATTACCGTAAATAGTGACATTTATATTGGGTTCAAAAACAGCATTAGAAGTGCTTGTGCTGTTGCTTATAGGCTGATTGTTATAATCAAACAGTTTCTTCAAGTTAGAAAGGAGCCCACTGTTATATGAACCAACCGTACTGTTAAGCCTATCCGCAAGTTCGCTCTGAAAGTCTATCATTTTGTACATTGCAAGTTTGTTGTCCTCGGTAAGTACATATTCGCCCTCTTTCAAAAGAGCAAGCACCTCGTCGTTCCCGAGATTGCTATTATTGACGACGCCACCATCGTGATACTGTGGAATAGAATAGGGGAGATATCCGGGAGAAGAGGAAGCACCCACGCCGATCAATAGTGAACTTCCGGTATGGGACAGGCTATTCACTGCGTTACTGTAGCTGTTGACTGCTTGAGCGGCGTTAATCCACGCAGAAGCGATTTGATTGTTTATCATACTGCCAAGATTTGCTGTCTGCCCCATCAATGTTTGATAAAATCCGTTCCATAGAGCCTCTGAACTGTTTACACTATTACGCATTGCCTCTATCTCATTTTTCTTTTGTGCTTCAAAATTTTCGGCAAGCTTATCCAAGGCCTCAATCTGAGAATCGGTCGAGTAGTCCTCTTGGGCGTTTGCAAGTTCTTTTTGTTTTTCGGCAAGCTCCTCGAGCAAAGCATTTCTTTCTGCCTGCGCCGAGAGGCTGTCGTCCAACGACAGAAGACTTATCCTTGTCTGCAATTCCGCTATCTCATCGACCATATCGGCAACGTCCTGCTCGTGGTCAAGCTCTTCCTTAGTCGTCTCAATGTACTCTTTTTTCATGTCGATTATCTTTTGATACGACTCAATTTGCTTGTTGTATATTTCCTCTATGCTGTCTATAGCGTCCTTTTTGGCGTTTATTATCTCATCCATAAGATCCTCTATTGCAGACGCCGCGTCCATATTTTCACTGTTGAGGTCTTCGGTAGTGTTAATAAGTTCCTCAGTATCCTGCCGTAGCGAATTTGTAGCATCCTGCAAGGATTCGTATTCCCCAACAGACTTTGCTGTTATTTCGTTGAGGTGTTCGAGATTTCTTATGTAAAGATTATTTGTCTGTCTATTGTACTCGACTTCAAAGCCCAAGGCACGCAGGGCAGATACATTGGCTTCTATAGTGTTTTTCTTAGCTTCAGCAAGCTCTCGCTCCGCAGCTATTTCTTCGTTATACGCATTAACAAGCTGCCCTGTAAGGCGTATTCTCTGAGATAAATCGTCAGTTCTGTTTATCTGCCTCTCGATATCCGCCCTGCGCCGCTGTATCTCCTCAAGTTTTTTCTCGGCAGCATAATACTCGTCTATTACCGCCTTATATTCTTCGACGCTTTTGACCGCACTGTCTGTTGTTGAGGAATCCTCTCTGGCGGAGCCGTAAATGCTAACTAAATCGAGATTATCTCTCAGGCTCTCGAGATTAGTATAAGCATTAACTACTCTTTGGCGGTAATCTTCAAGCTGAGATATCCTTTGTTCGCTTGCCTCTGTTTGCTTAGATACCCAGTCATCAAGAAACTCTTGAGTGACGTCGCTTATTGTATTTCCATTTTCATCGACAATTTGTATATTAAGAGGAACGTCTATGGGGTTATCATCTTTCGATGTAGCGTTACCAATAGCGCTATCCATATAATTTTGCCATGAGGTGGCGTATTTAGACCAGTCTATTGACCCATCAGGCAGCATTGACTCCTTAAAGGCGCGGTTGCTTGCATCTGCTATTCCATAGATTTTCTTGGCTAATTCAGCTTTATACTTATCAGTGGCATCAAGAGCGCCCTCATAGCCTTGTGCGTGAGCAGATATAATAGCGCTACCATATGGAGCCCATATGCCCTCGGTAGACTCTACAACGCTGTCCGCCTCCTGCTTCATTTTATTCTCGAGCGCTTCGTCATTGACCTGAAGCTCTCCTTCCTTCAGAGCAACATAATTTGCGCCCTGAAGATCGTTGAGCTCGTTCATATATTTTACGAATTCCTGCTCCTGACCAATAATGCCGTTAAGGCTTATTCTTTCCAGCTCTTTTATAATGTTGGCTTTATCAGTCTCCATTTCGAGCTGTTCATTTATCACTTGCTCAGTTGCTTTGAGCTCAGCTATCTTTTCATCAAGAAGCGCGTTGTACTCAGCCTGCCTTACTGATAAAATTGTATTAAGCAGCGACTTCTGTCCTTCAATAGATCCGTCTGTAAATAGATTTGACTCCTTGAGGAGATCAGGGTATTCAAGCGCAAGCTTGGCAAGTTCTTCGCGAGTAAGTGCGGTGCCTTCATTGAGCTTTTCCATCGCCGAAACTATGCTGCCAATGGTGTTTGTGATTTCGTTGAGCCCGGACACCATATCTGAAAAGTCGAGCGTTTTATTGCCAGCAATGTCACTATACAGCGAATTGTATATTGCAAGCAATCCCTGATTCTCACGAATCAAATCCGAGTTTTGCGCGAGCGTTTCATTATTGTTTTCGATTTCGTTTGTGGCGTCAGAAATCAACTGACTCCACATATCACTATCATTACCAAGTTGACTTTGTTCGTTGTAATATTCAATGTTATCCTCAAGAATGTCGTTTTGCTCAGCCAACAACCTGTTCTGCTCGGCAAGCGAATTTATTTCAGACTCGATCTCGACCATCTCACGATGCATTTTGGCGTTTGCGTTTTCTTTCCACGCTTCGGTGTTGAGCATGACAACGCCGTTTTCTTCGTATAGAAAGTCAAGATAATTTTCCTCAGCATCGGCAAGAGCCTGAATAGTTTCAGAGGTAAGACCACGATCATCTGCCATGTCTTTCTCTGCGGCTTCTAATGCAGAGTATGCCGACTGAAGTTTGGACAACACATCTGTCAAAGTTGAAATTTGTGCTTTGTAATAATTTACAGAGCCACCGGCCTCGACAAGTTCGTTTGCGTAGAAGTCTGCAAACTGCGTCTGTCCTTTAAGAATGCTGTTGACAGCATTTGCAATATCTTGGTCTGTGCCAATAAACTCGCCACTCTCAACAGCGGCATCAATGATGCTCTGACGATATGCATCAAATTCATCTCTGGTCTTAGGGACTTCCTTACCAATCAACCCCTGAAGCATATACTGCTGTGCAAGGTTGCTGTTCAGAGAATCAATGCTGTTGGTATAACTGCTGATCGCTTCTGTGCATCTATTATATTCTGCATACAAAGCAGACCAAACCTCGTTATTCGATCCTGCTTCTGCTTCAACGATATCCAACATCTCACCAAGACGCTTATGAGCATTGATGGCTCCTTCAACCGTGCTGAGGTCATAACCATCATCTGGCAGATAGAGTTCCATACCACGCGAACCAAAAGATCCTCTTGAAATATAGCCAGCGTCCACCAGTGCATTCAACGCCTCGTGATTTACCTCGGTATCGCCTTTATCCCACGATGTGATAATATGGTTCATTGACCAATTAGGCAAATCATGCGGTGCAGATTGGTCTAACAGGTTGTCCTCTTGGGCTTCAAGACCACCACGCAGATCGCGCTCTGCTTCTTGCAAAGATTCAACAGACGCAGCTTTAATCGCATCGGTAAGATTTCCGTATTTTTCAACAAGCTCATCAATACGGCCCTTCTCCAAGTCAAGCTTTTTGATAAGCTCATCCTGCGTAGAAAGCAAATCGTCTTTGGCAGTTGCATCTGTTTTAACAGCTTCAGACAGCTCCAAATACTTGTTGGTAAGATCAACAATCTCACCACTAAGTGTTTCAGCAGAACTCGCCGCATCAATGGCAGCATCCCTCTGCTCCTGAAGTTTCTGTTGATGATGCTGATAAATAGCAATAGCTGCTGTAATAACAACGGTTAAAGCGCCAATAGCAAGCTGAGCAGCAGAAGCAGAAATACCAAGAGCTTTGAGCGCAGTTGAAAGTCTGGATGTACCGGGGATAGCTAATGCCGTTCCACTCTTGAATGATTTGAACACGGCTGGAGCTCTGCCAATAGCGGTAACGACTGTCGTAAGCGGCTTAATCAGTTTCATAAAAGCCGCAGGTAATGTTACGGAAATAAGCTTAATAAGAGAGTCAAGCTTAATTGCAGCAATAATTCCAGCTGTACCAATCAAAACGGTATTGAGACCACCAATGGAATCAATCAATTTTGCAACAGCATTCAACACATTGAGAAGCCCAGTACCAAAGTCAACAATTTGTTTCACAGACTCGGAATTGATGAGCGTAACAGAAAGCTCTTCAAATGTTGCCTTAAAGGTGGACACCTTACCGGCAATACTGTCCAGATATTTCTCATTTTCCGCAAGGGCAGATCCGGCTGCATCAGCGGAAGTAACAAGAACCTCTTCAACAGTTTCAAAGTTATTGATCAAAGCTGAAATGACATTGGCATTACGCACACCGCCGCCAATCAGCTCAGTGATGTTGGTACGAGAAATATCGGTTAAATCATCCCACACTGTAGAAAGCTCACGGATAATTTGAACAGTGCTCTTAAAGGTGTTTTCATCAAGCATAATGTCGACCTTGTTACCTGTAAGAGCAAGAATCTCCTCGCGAAGTTCGGACACGCTATTTGCCATGCCATCCGTTGCAACACCTGCTTCTTCAGCCTCGGTCTTTGCGGCACGAATGTACATAGACATTGTCTTCATTGCCGTACCGACTTTTTCGGGATTCTGAATAACTTCATTGGCTGCGGTGATAAGTGCAATACTTTCGTCCAGTGTATTGCCGGCAGCAGCAAGTGCAGCGGCAGAGTTCAGCAAAGCTTCACCAATACCGGTGGAGCTAATCGCAAACTCGTTGCCAATAATATTGAATTTATCAACAATGGCCATTACGTTTGTTGCTTCGATACCAAACGCCTGCATGGTAGAGATAATACTTTCAGATGCCTGACTAATATTCTCAATGCCATCGCCAACATTCTTGTAAACGATAGCGGCATCAGCAAGCACAGACGCATCTGCAATGCTATAACCAAGTCTTGCAAAGTCAGCTGTTGCATTTACAGTATCAGAGATTGTTGCACCAATAGCTTTGGCTCGAACAGCAGCAGTATCAAGGAACTTGGAATATGTAGCTTCTGTCTCATCGGTAACCTTGCGGAGTTCGGTCATCGCCGCGTCGACTTCTGCAACAACATTAACCATTTCCTTCATTGCGCGGTATACCTGCATGATGACTTGAGAAATGGTCAACCAGGAAGTAAACTTGGCAGCAAGTCCGCCAACATGCTCTGTAAATGTTTTCGTGTTTTCTCCCGCTTCTTTAATTGCGGCAGAGGAATTATTTATCTTTGTTTTCAGGTTACCGAATCTATCTCCAAAATCATCTGTTGCTTTGCCTGTGAGCAGGAGCTTAGAGCGAAGTGCTTCGAGTTCCGCAATATACTCTTGAATCTTAGCGTACTCTCCGCTTGTCTTACCGACCTTGGAAGCCCCCCACGAATCGAGATTCTTCTTTGTCTGAAGAAGCAAAGAATTTACTTTATCAAGCTGGGCGCGATACTCTGCCTGAGCCTGTGCTGCAGCAGTGTCAGCATCTTGTTTTGCCTTTTCTGCCTGCTTTGCAGCAGCGGCATTTTGCTCGCGAGCAACACGCTCCTGATTAAGCTGTGCAATCTCATTCTGGATAGCAACTGCTTCATTCTGAAGCGCTGCCATCTGCTCTTGAGACGCAATGCTATTTGCACTTCTGATTTCTTCGATTTTCTGCTTGAGAGCAGTATATCGCTGAGTAAGTGCATCAAGCTGTGTGGGATCGGTAATGGCGTTTTTGCCACCCGGCAGCACACTCTTATAAGAAGTCGCCAGAGAACTCATGGTTTCTTTCAACACGCTCATTTGTGCGTTGAAGCGATTTACCTCATTCTGACCACGAGCAGCGGCATCTGCGATGTTATCAATTTGCGTTGCAATCGTGCCGGCACCAGTCGGATCGACAAGCCCGGTGATTGAGACGCCGTTTTTAATGCTGAGGGAATTGATTACATTCTGCAGATCTTTTCTCAGCTTTGTCACCGCTTGAGAACAATCGATGTTTGTAATCTTGATCGGTGACTTATTAAGCATGGTCTGTGCGCTTGTTCTTACACGATCCATGTCTTTCTGCAGAACGACAAACTTGTTGCTGATTTTGATTTGTTTGACTAAACCGTTTATCTGGTCATTGAACTCTTGCCTTGCAGCAGTTGAGCGATCAACCGACAGTTTAACCTTTGCGCCAAAACCCGCCATCTTCTCACCGTCCTTTGCAAAACGGGCAAGCTGTTATGCCTGCCCGTCAGAATTATTTACTAAGTTCCTGTCGTATCACGCGACTTATCTGGGAACTCTTGTTTATTTCCTTTTGTGCGTTTCCAATAGCGGGACGAGGAAACCCGCCGCGCCAAATACCCATATTGCCAGTTTCAAGCAACTTCAAAAAAGCACCAGGGTATCGGTTGCGGAAGCTCCATCCCTTAACGACCGCAGGGGAAGCGGTCGCATTGCTTGTAATCATAATCTCATCAACCGCAGAGAACTTATGATAAATAGCGCCGCGCTTTAACAGCAATCTCCTGCGCTTATATGTGGTTGGTGTACCATCGGTTGTAACCCACCCATTCTCTTTTGGCGTATAAGCCCCATATATATCGGTCTCAATATGTTTTCTTACAATTTCTTTTGCAATGGGAGCGACACTCTTGTCCAAAATCGTTGCACATCGCTGTTGCACAACATCTGTCAGTATCTCCCAGCTATCACAACTCTTTGGCATACACGCTCCTCCTTAGGCATTATTTCTTAGGAAACGAAACAACCCTGTCCGCATCTACAGCATCAGCCTGAATATTGCTGCGCTGAACATCCAATACAGCCTTGGCGATAGACTCTTCGGTCATAGTTCCCATCTCAGAAAGCTTCTTCATAACGCCGTTAAAATCGTCGCTGTTGATACCGCCAAACGCGGCCTCAAACTGTTCGACCATAGCCTCAATACGAAGCATCATTTCGTTGGTCTTAGCCGCCAAAACGGTTTCGATCATCTTCACCTCGTGATCGATGCGGGCATCAATGGCAACCTCAATCTCACGAAGCTGCTTCTGATTGATATGCTCCATGACCTGACACAGCACATCCGTGCAATACAGCAGCTCATACTGCTTCTCCACATTGGAGGGCAGGTTGAAGTTCGCATATGTAGTCAGAATCTCGGAGCGAATTGCAAACTCCTTAATTTCGGGGGTATAAGAAGCTGTCTGTGCATCCACACAGGAAGACACGACATTCTCAACAAACTGCATCATATCCTTGAGAGGAAGAGTGCGACGGATAGTGATGCTGACATCTTCGTTGTCGCGCATAGGAACAACAACTACATTTTCTTTCAAAACGCTTTCCAGCTTATTGATGGAAATACGAGACTCTTTCTTTGCCATGATAATTCTCCTTTACTTCTTCTTTTTGCGTTTGCTTGGAACCTCAAGCTCCACAATATTTACAACATAAAAACCCATAGACACAGCGTCTGCGAGATTGTCATTTTCCGTTTCAATGCCAAACTGGTCTTTCACGAACTGGATAGACAAAATCTTGGACTCCTTTTTGCCATTGGTCTCAACTGAGAGCACTTGGCTCTTGATTTCTTTAGAGTTTCGACCTCGTGCTTTGCAGAAATTCTGCCACTGTGACGGGGCGACATATCCATACAAGTATTCGTTCTTCTCAAAGAGATTCACGAGTACGCCCTGTAGCTGTGCCAGTTTCTTAAAAGCCTGAACATTAGCGCGAAGCTGAATGTCCTCAACAAATACAGCGGAAATGTCATACGCTTTCAGCAGCGACTCAACCAGCTCCTCGATGTGCTGGATCGCTTTTGCATATGTATACTTCTTGCTGTCAAAAGAGAAAGTGCCGTATCCAATCAGCTCTTTCTTTTCATAATCAAAAACAGACCATGCGCCATTTCGTGCCTGGTCAATCGCTAAAATATTCAGATTTCATCACCGCCTGATAATAGAGAAAGGGAGGGGAGAATTGCACAACCTTTTCTCCTCCTCCCATATTTGGTTATTCAGTGACTTCAATGTCCTCCGGCTCTGTAGCTTCTGCTTCGGGAACAGCAATTTCCTCAACAAGCTCCAGTTCCGGCTCAGGTTTCTCAACTTTCTTTTTGCGGGGGAAACGCATTACTGCAGCTTCCTCCACGGGCTCCACAATGCTTCGTGAAGCAGTAATTCTGTAGAGATATACCATGCCGCATTCAGGAGAACATGCCACTTCACGCCAGTTAAAAGCATTGCTTCCAGATCTTGCGCTGTTGCAAGCTTCATAGGTGGCGCCGCATACTCTGCAAGTTTTAGTCTGCTTCGGCATTTATATCACCTCAAAATTACTCAGCGTCGGGAGTGTCCTCACCGAAGATAGTATAAGTCCACAGCGCACCGCTGGTGCCGCAAGCGCCTGCCAGAGAACGAGCCTCGAAAGCATGAACGCTCTGGCTGTCGCCCATCTGAATGTCAAAGTTGCCGTTGAAGTCAGCCTTGGGAACGAAGAACTGAACACGGTACACATTGGCGCACTTGTCCTCGGCAAAGGCATCGATGTACAGGGCGACCTTGTCGGAATACTGGTCAGACAGGTTCTCCAGAACATTAGCCTGAATGTTGCGGAAGTAATAAACCGCGATTTCAGCACCGTTCTCAACATCGCCCTCAGCGAAAGTAATGGTCTTGGTGGCGGGCTCATAAGTGAACACACCGGCAGCAGCGGCCTCACCCTGTGTCAGAACATCGCCCAGAGTACCATCTGCATTACGCAGATAAACGGACTCGATCTCGTTACCAGCAGTACCAACCGCCTTGTAAGTAGTAACAGCCCTGCCATCAGCAACAGTCAGATAGTCAGGGTACATGATGGAAGTAATCTTGTTCTTAAAGGTGTTGCCGACCTGAGTCTCCAGCATACCACCGGACAGCAGACCATTGTTACCACTGATGGTAACGGCCTTGTTGCGCTTCAGGGTATTCAGCAGACGACCCTGCTTACCGGTGATGTCGGTAGTCTCCTGTGTGTTGGCAATGGTAGCATTCTGCAGTTCATCCAGAACCCACTTGAACGCGCCGGAGACGATATCAAACGCAGCGATAGTCTCAAGGCTGGTAATGGTAATATCGTTGACATTAACACTCATTGTTTTCATCCTCCTATTTTGATGTTAGCCAGTTCAACTGATCCTGGCTTAATTCTTTTGCGTTGATCGTGCCCGCATAACAGCCAATCATGGTGTTGTCATAGTTGATTTTCTTTACGATCTGATAAACGCTTGCGTTGAACTGATATATTGTAAGGTTCAAGGTTTCCTCGTACCCGTACTTATACTGTTCAGTGTTCACCAGCGCGATAATAAGATCCTCAAGCTGTGACTTATACGGTCGTCTTGCAGCACGGCGCTGCTTGATTCTGGCACGCTCAATCATATATTTTTTGGCTTCTTCGTTAGCCGGTTTACGATCATTTTTCTCGAGGTGGTTGATCTTACGAATTACCCTGCAAATCTGATCATGGATAGCGCGGTCGATTACAATATTGTTCTTCTGGTCTACCAAAACAACATTTCCGTTTTTCTGATTGACCGCTGTTACGAACTTTGAAAGATCAAGGTCTCCGAAGACAAGACTTGTATCTGATTTCTGAATCTCCTTAAAGAGCATCAAGAAAAGTTCAAATGAAGAGATTTTTGCGAAATCAACTCCAATATCGTCAAGTTGAACCATAAAATCTGAGGGGGTTGCCGTAATTGCGGTAATTAAACCGTAATAAGCACTCTCATCCCCAATGATCTGTCCAACAGTAGGTATGACAACAGAAATCGAATCGTTTATAGGGTATGAGCGAGAATAAAGATAACCTTTAGGCACGCTGTTTCCGGTTTGCAGGCGGGCGCTTAGACGGACTTACGCGATTAAAGTCCTTAGCAGAGTAAGTCAGAACCCTGCCTTGATAGTCTGTAATCGGGGAAAACCTACCCACTGAATACAGATCCAGTTCACCAAGTCCAAAATAACGGCTGCCATTCAACTCTTTATTGATCTCTAAAGCCAGTTGATCCGTCCGAATGCCACCCTCACTCAGACGCATCTTGCTTTTGTGTGTAAAAATCCAAACATAAACAACCGGCAGATAAAATGTCTTATCTTCAACCTCAGCAATATCTACGTCAAAACAGATGAATGTTTTACCGTCATCAACTGTTTCGGGGACAAATTCATAAGGATAGATCTGCCTATATGCCAAGTCATAATTTGGTACAGGAGCCTTTTCACTATCCGTCACAAGGTGTACAACCCTATCGTTACAGCATAGCGCTTTCATAAGCTCATTCTTGTAGTCAAAAAATTCGTCAAGAAGCATTAAAGCCACACCCCGCTTTTCTTAATCTCCTCTGGGGCGTTCTCCTTTTTCTCTTTGGCATTAGCGACGATCTGCTCAAGCGTATCATCAACCCAAGTGTCAGGTTTCGGAATTTCCATACTTGGCCTCCAACTGTAATAGTCAGCAATCCGAAGACTCACATTATCATTGTCGGTCAAATTGACTTCGTTCAGAATAAAGCGGAACACCCCCTTGCCGTTATATACACTGAAAAGCTTGTTTGGTTTCGTGATCTGATAGGCAAGCACTTCGTCAGAGTCCATATCATCGATCAAAAAGCGTCTGCCACGGATCAATTTATTTGTGTCTTGGTCTTTGCCAATAGTAATAGCAATTCTTGCATCACCGATAGTCATTATATTGCTGGTCTTTTCGCCAATCAGATACTTTGTGCCATCTTCAACTACACACCAACGACCGATAATATTGCCGCTTTCGTCAATCCAACGGAGGTAATAATTACACCTACGCATCAATCCTTCAGAATAGATTGCGTGGTGTGCATCTACCTCGGTCACAAGCCACATGGAATTTTCCCACCCAATCAGTTCTCCGTGCGGAAGCGATTCTCCCGGCATAGAAAAAATCTTCTTGGTGGTATAATCTCCGGTAACATCCTTGATTGACACCTGCTTATCTACACCGTTTACTTTCACGGTATTGTAGGACAGCGAGGCTGTAATTTTTCGACTAATGCGACCCTGTGCGTGATCCAGCGCAGAGTTTCGCTTTGGGTCGCCCACGGAATTGTTGGACGCGCCAAGCCGCGCCTCATAAGTGCTCCACACACTCATGCGATCACACCCCCGTTTCGCAATATTTACTCCGCAGTTTCTTACATACTGAAATTGCCTTGAACACCTCGCGCTTAACAATGGGTGTTTCGCAATCATTTTCAATCAAATACTGCAGGATAGAAAGCAGAGTCAGATACATAGAGTCATTGCCGATCTCTGCCATAAGTCCCTTGAACCCAAGAAGCTCTACCTGAAGGCTCTTCATAAACTCATTCAGTGAGGGCTCGCCACTCTCCTTAATAGGGAGAATTTTGAAGAACTGATTTACAAGTCCGTTCAAGTAATTATCGACTATCTCAGCCGGCACATCATATCCGTTTGTAGTAATCATAGGGAAAGATCACTCAAATCTCCGTGGTTATACGAATACTCCCTCATCATATTCGTAAAATCCTTTTTGGAGGTATTGTAGGCGTTGGTCAAACGATACAGAAGCTCTGCGGGAGAATACTGCGAGAAGTCTGATGTGTTCAAAACATTTTCCAGATTATCTGCCCGATAGAAATAAGGCTTCATCCACTGCACCAACATACCCTCAGATACAATGTCAACGATTTCATCGATCTCATCGTCTGGGATGTTTGTCTGAAGCTCACGCACCGCGTCATCACCAGTGACCAAATCATATTTACAGATCTTGTTGAACTGGGCGCAGGCTCGCTTCATATATCCGTCAACCGTACTATTCCGGTCATAGTCATCGAGCTTCAAAAAATCGTACTCGGTGACCTTGCCAAGAAAGGCGGCAGTAAATAAATTGTAGGAGACGCTCATATAAACACCTCCGTTAGTGCTCGATCAGTTCCGCAGACAGGCTTTTTTCCAGAGCGGCAATTACCTTGATGGAATCAATCGTGCCCTCAGCAATAAGCTGCTTTGCACGGAAAGCAACAGACTTCTTCTGTCCGTTAGACAGAGCGTCGACGGTCTTTTCAATCTCCTCGGGGGACTTTTCAAACAGCTTATCAAAAGAAGCAGAGTTCAGCGCATACTTGTAATACTGGTTCATACCCAACCATTCGATGACCTCGGGATCATCAAACAGGAACCAGTTATTTACGAAGAATGACTTGTAGGAGTTCTTCGCGGCCTTCAGTTCAGCCAGTTCAATCTCTTGTTCGTCACCAAATGCCTCCCAAACAAAACGCTCTCCGGTTTTCTTGCTCTTGTAAACAAGGGTGCCGTTAAAGCCGTTCTTTACGGTGACATACATACCGGGGTCAAGATTCTTCTTTACCTTATATGATTTCTTTTTTGCTTCCTTATCAGGTGCGCTTTCAACAACCTGCTCAACCATATCAACCTCTGCGGTATTTGCAGTTCCAAAAACGGCTGCGGTTTTCCGAGCCTTAGTGTTTGTGTTAGCCATAATAGTACAGTCCTTTCATTCATAATAAGTGGCAGCTCCAATCGGGGCTGCCACAGAGATATGGTTCAATTACGCTATCTCGTAGCGACCGATACCAGCGTTACCGCCAGCCAGAACGATACCCATACCGTACTTCTCACCGTACAGGTACTCCTGAGTAAAGTCGCGGTTCTGAGTAGGATCGCCCAGCAGAACAGTGGACTGACCCTCGTAAACAACCTTGATAGGCTTGTCGTCGCCGGCAATGACAGTCAGCACATTGTCAGGGAAGATGAACTCAACAGAATTGACCTTATGACGCTGAGGAGTCACGACAACAGGAGTACCGAAGAACTTGCCGTAGTAACCCATGTTATGCAGCTCGTCCTTGGCACCATCAGACTGGATGGACTCCTTTAGGTTACGAATAGCCTTCTTGGTGCCGATGATGGTAGCAGGCTTGCCACCGGCAGCAGCCTCAACATGGGCGATCAGGTCAAGCAGTGCATCCTCGTCGTATGCACCGGCAGCGGGGAAGTAAGTAGCGCCACCGAAATTGTCGGCAGTAGCAGTGCTCCACAGAGCATAAACATCGTCCAGCAGCTTCTTGCGGAAAGACTCAGCAACCTTGTTGATGAAGTAGTTGAAGTCAACCTGACCGGACAGAACACGGTTCAGCTCCTCATAAATACGCACAACCTTGAAGGAAGTGGGAATAGAGGTCTCGCTGACCCCGCCCAGTCTCTGACGACGAATACCCTGAGTACCGTCAGCAGCATCAGAAACCACGAACAGATCGCAGTCCTCAACCTTGAAAATGTTCTTATCGCCCAAAGCAATGTTGCGGAAGTCAACCAAAGAGTTGAAATACTCGTCGCCCTGGAAGCCCTCAACGATAGTGCGGGTCAGGATCTCTTCGACCAGGGTAAACAGACCGACGCACTTGCCGTCGCGGATATCTTTGTAATTCAGAGTAGTAGAGCCATTGTTGGCAGCAACCAGTGCCTGACGCAGAGTGTCCATAGACTCACTCACGCTATACTTGGTAGGCGTGCCATGATAAGCATCAATAGCAACTCTGACAATTTCATTCATATCAGCCATTGTAATTTTCCTCCTTTATCAGATTTTTACTTAAGCTTCTGTGTTGCCAATCTTGACAACATAGTAGGTGTAGCGGCCAGCGATCTCGACAGCCATAATAGTGCCCAGACCAGTGCCAGCAGCGTCAATCTTGCCGCCCTCGCCAATGCCAACCTCAGCGCCCTTATCAGCGACAGTGCCGCCAACAAAGCCATCCTTGGTGACAGAGTACATATTGCGGCTGCGAGGAACATAACCACGGCAGATAGAACCGGCCTCATTGATAAACTCATCCAGATTCTTCTTGCGCTCGTCGTACATAACCTCTTCGGTGCCAATGATGGCACAGTCAGACAGCTTGCTGGAAGCGGTAGCCAGAACGGCCTTCATCACTTCGCGCTCGCCCTCTTCGTAGCCCTGCAGCTCAACGATAGTGCCGTTCTCAACGGCGATTTCATTGCCATCAGCGTCATAAACGCGGCAAGAAACCAGATCAGCAGCCACATCAGTGCCGCTGAGCAGGTCAGATCTAAACACGGTATAAGCCATAACTTTTTCCTCCTTAAAATTTATCGGTTGGGCGGAAACTCAACGAACAGTCCGCCGTAAGGTTCGTCTGCCATCTTGTTCTTTTCAACGGGCAGGCGAGGTGACTTCTGTTTCTGAGCAGAGAATGTATAAGTGGTATTGCGTCCGCGAATTGCGAAACACTTGTCCTCAAGCTCATCAATAGAAAGCTCAGAACAATTACTCTTCAGAGTCTCAAAAGCTTCAATGCCATTCAGGTCTGCAAACATAGCAAAAACTGCGTCTTCGTCAGCAGTACGCTTGTTATCAAGCTGTTCCTGCTTATACTGGCGCAGTTCCTCAAGTTCGGCATTCATATTCTTGATCGTGTCGGAGGCGGCATTGTATTTTTCCTCTAACTCGGTTTTTGTGGCTTCAAATTCAGCGTTCAATTCTGAAGCCTTAGCGGATACGGAAGCCTCCACAACAACATCAAACATTGCCTTGTAAGACAGCTCAGCATCGCCCTCATCGAAGTCTACGATGGAGAACTTTTTGCGCTTCTTAGATTCAAAGTCAATTACGACATTGTCGCCGTTCATAGAATAGTGGAAACCATACAGCTTCCAGTCTTCCATGTCGTAGCAGAATACTTCCATAGCATCGGAGTCGTAGTCGCAATACATATAACGACACATTTCGCCCCATTCGGTTTTCACCTTTTCATCACACAGTGCGCCAAGCAGTTCATCTCTGAACTGTTCGCCAGACAGTGCAAACTGACCTTCCGCTCCGCCGCCATCGTTGGGATCGGCGTAGACAGGTATATCAGAATGACCGTTGTTATTGAAGCGTGCATTCAGTTCTGCCTCAAGATCCTCTGCTGTCATCGCATCAATATCAAAATCAAGCTGATCCACACTCAGACCAAACTTTGTAAGCAACTCCATCTTCTGTTCCAAGTGCTCTTCTCCCCCTTTCATCGGATTATGTGGGTGTATGTCGACCTCAAGTGAGGTGTTGACCTTTTTGAAATTTTCCTTAAACTCTTCCATCATCTCTGCGTACTTTTCCTTGAAATTGTCCATGCCAAACATAGCAAGACTTGCGGATTCGTAGCAGGGTTCAGCGGCTTCAAGCAGGCAAAAAGCCAAAAACTCAAAAGAATCAATTACATAAATACCATCTTCCATGCGACCGCTCTTAACACGAATCTCCATAGACTCATCGGTAATTACATTGTTCTTGATTTTTTCGTAGGCTTCCTGACGCTTCCAGATAAGAGCTTCTATGCACAGATATTCATGTACGCCGCTGTCATCTTCAAAGCACTCCCACCAATATTTCGCACTTTCGGGAATAACGCCGATCGGCTGAGTAATATTGACGATCCTTGCAGAACCATCTTTCATCACGATCTCAACATCGTGGCCGCCAATCTCATCGCGTTCCCGGTTGTAATTGCAAACAATGGGGCAGTTGTAAATCGTACTCATGCTGCGCTCGAAAGCCTCTTTGGAAATACTGGAACCATTTCTGTTCCTGCCAACATAAGCAACCTTGAGCACGCCTGCATCAAATGAACTGTTAACCTCGCACAGTTTCTCGACAAAAGAGCTGTATGTAATCTTCATGTGTTCGTCCAATTACATCACCGCCTCTTAAAAATATAGTGAGAGATGGGATGTGACTCCCACCTCAGAATGTAAGCATATCCGACAGAACAAAAGAGATACCCGCATTGGTGATTTCGTCCTCAGATGCAAATGTGGTTACATCTTTGTTCTCAAACACCCAAAGGTTATTCTGCTTGTCTTCCTTGATAAGTGAATAACCCATTGCGACCATCTTGTCCTTGTCTTCTTTCTTCATTACATAAACGAAACGCATGATCGTTTCCTCCTTTTATTCGTTGTTGTCTCCGTCCTCAGCTTCTCTGGATTGTTCACCGGAGTCACTTAGCTCGCCAATGTCCTTTTGCGGAGCACCAGCAGCATCATCAGAACTCATAGTTGCAGAACTCATAAGGGGTCTGAATCGAGATTTCAAATCAAGCACGCTGTCTTCTAAGAAGTTCATGCAGTCCATTTCCGCCTGAGAAACACCCTGCGATGCACAATAATAAGATATGGTGGGTAAACCATACTGAGCAGCTTTCAAATACTGTTCGCCAATTTCCTTGCGGTTGTAAGGGCTACAATCAAGGAATGTAACCTTGAAGTTCTTACCATGTGGGTAGCTCTGAATGAAACGATTTACCACGCCTTCAAGGCTTTTGACGATACCATAAGTAATCGCCTGGTCAGCCTTAATAGACAGCAATAGAGCATTGCTTGATGCCTTGTTGTTGTTAAACAACAGCGTGGAGACACCCGCTGCGGTAAACAGATTCTGTTCAGCCTCTGCGATCGTATCGCTATCACCAGCGGTAGAACGATCAAAGCTGATTTTGCTGATTTCCATCGGCGACAAAACGGCGCCAACTTCTTCAGGCAGAACATTATCCAGATTGCGATAAAATTCTTTAGCCTTGTCCAAATCCATCTCCCACTCGCCATCAGAATTGATGCCAAGCTTCATCACCAGCATTGCGTAATTCTCCAACTCGGTCTTTGTCATCTTGAGCTGCTTATAATCTTCAAGGTCATAGACCTCTCGGAACATACCGGCGAACGGGGGGATAGAATAATTAAGAATGTCCGTATTGCACTTCACGGCAAACGAAGTGGGGGAATCCAACTCCTGCCACTTCATCTTTGTTCTGTCGTTTTGATACAGCTTGTACTTTCTCTCAAATTCGGGCGGATATAGCGCCAAATACTCGCTGTTTGAGTCAAAATATGAGAAATCAAACGAAACATTCAATACATTTCCCTCAACAACTGCAATGTCGCAATAGTCGGACGGCAACTGCTGAATGGTAATGTTGTCGTTGGTCACCCACATAGTTCCGTAAAATGTATCCTCACGCAGACAAACCGTGATAATCTTTGGAAACTGGTTCTTAATATCCATCGCAGAAAGCATATTCAGAGTTTTTCTGTACTGCTTTCCAATGGTTGCAGGCTTTACGGTGCTTGTGTCAATTTTGTGCGGAGACAGCACGTATGACAAATCGGTCAACCCAGTAAAATACTGGATCAACCGACGGAAGTGTGAGCTTGCACCATAAATATAAATAGCAGCATTCCGCAGATTCTTTTGGTTGCTGTAAGGGTTCTGCAGGAATGTCGTAATTTGGTCTTTGGTATATAGGTAGAAAGTCGGGTTCCTCGAAGTGCCGTTCAGATCTCTGGTAATCAGTCGATTAAGTGCCGCAAATCTCTGTGGCAAATGGATCATACCATCAATATTGAAATTGGAACTTGTCGCCGCCGACCCAGAAGTGTTCTCAGTCACTTCAACAATCTTTTTCTCCACTTATTTCACCCGCCTTCCTTGTTTAACTTTTGGCCCCCTGAACATAAACACCTGATCGCTCTCAGAAGAAGAACTGTTCCTTTTCTTAAGCTTGCTCTCAAGTTGGCAAGCAACCCAATAGCTATAACTCAAACTGGAATAGCGGTCTTTTCGAACACCCTTTTTACGGGTGATCTTAACAAAACCGCTCGTCTCATCATGCTGCAGATTGATCAGCTCGTTGATCAGAAGCGTTGTATTGATATACGGCATTTGAAGCTGCAATTTGTCCGAAGCATCAAGCGAACCGTAGCCACGGATACCCGCAAGGCTTGTTTCACCATCGTACTCCGACATCAACAGTCTTACTCTGCCGGCTCTAAATCCATCTCGAAGCAAAATTGCACACTCGGAATTGAATTTGTCTGTTGCGTTAATAACCCACAATGCCTTTTCAGCACCATGAGGAGCACGGGCAGCCCACTCTGCATTGTTGCAGCAGGAGAGAGCGGGGTAAACTTCACCAGTATCTGGATCGTTAATATCTCTAACCAAGCTATCAGCAACACCAAAGCCGACGCCCTTAACATCAATTACGATGTAGTCGCACATATACATTTCGTACAGTTTTCGAACGCGCAATGCCTGATCTGCAGTGTGTGCGCCCTCGGAAGATTCCGTATATACAAGATTGTTCGTATATCGTCCTGCCTTGGTAGGCAGCAACTGGTTGATGAAAATAGCAGATGCGTCATTTTTGTTTTTCGTACTCGCCATCAAAGCAAGGTCGACCGAAAGAATACGCTTTTCGCCATTCTGTTTCGGTAGAATCTTCACCTTTTTGGAGTCCGTCAGTTTGATCGACACATCATCTGGCAACATTGGGTAGGCGATCTTCCTGTTCTTTGAAACCGTGTCAAAATCGAAGAATGTACCGTCCAAGTCACCAAACCAGAGGCATTCCATCTCCCAATAGAATACCTAATTTTTATACCCCCACTTTCGTGGTATTTTAAGGGTTTAGACTATATCACACTTGTTTGAATTTATACTATAACAAGCCCTATTGCTTCCACCGGTGCTTATCTCCGGTGTACTCTACTCGGTTCGCATACGCGCCTTTCGATAGTCGTTGCACCTTCTAAATTAACTCACATATTCAAAATGCTTCCCACAGCAACTTTTCTGATGGCCGTTCAAATGCCCGCATATAGTTGATTTGGAAACACCGTGCTCTGTGGCTGCGACAGACATAGACGCATATTCAGTTCCATCTTCTATACAACGAACGGATCGTAAACCGACCGTTTGCCCAATTTCCTGCATACGGCTACTGAGTTCAGCCCTGCGTTCTGCGGTAAGATTTAGTTTCTTGCCTTTAACACCGCTATTTTTCTCTGTGTTTCAGTCCATTTAGAACCGAACATAGGATTGTTCTCACCCAGTTTCTTTTGCCGTTGCTTCTCAATGGCAGATGCAGAATGCGTGCGACCACACATTGGATTAGCCGTTTTATCTACATAGCGCTCTTTTGCCTTCGAGGAAATTAACCGCCTTGTCTCATCGGTCATTTCTTTGTTATCACCGCCAGGCAATAAATTGTAGCCACATTTTTCGTCCATGCTGTTGTATAAAGATATGTAGTACGCTTCACGCTCATTTGCCTCATCAACCGTCTCAACGGTTTCGAGAACATACGGAATAAATGCATCCCACGAATATTTCTTTATCGCAGCATAAAAGCGCCTGCACTCACGGTAGTTCCTACCGTTTGATTGCGCTCTGTCTGCAAGAGAATTGCGGGTCTGACCTATGTACACTTTCCCGTTCACAGAGTTCACATATTTATAAATCGTATACACGGCCACACCTCCTCTGAATATGTTTAATTTAGCTTGGCACAGGGTTGTCATATGCAAATAGCACTTAGAGTTTCCCTGTTAGCATTGCAACTAAGCAACACACCCCGCAAGCTACGGGTTCAATAGGTTTAAGGAGCACAGAAATGTTTATGCTCCACTTGGTCTCATTAAAGCCAGCCTCTGACATTTCGTCGGCAACCGCATTATTATCAAGCAATCCCTCTTTAATGGAAAGCTGATATGGCAGACCGCAGACAAAATACTTTGTCGTATCATCCAGCATTTTATCTTTGTAGTCCTTAACCTTTTCATATGACCAATGGCTCTTAAAATAAGCACTGGAAAGATACACTTCCTTGTTACGCTCTTTTAGATGGGCATACTTTGGATTATGAAGATACCCAGGCATACGAGGGGCAGTCAGGAAGCGACGCAGAACAGTCTCGATGGTATCTTTGTTAACCATACGGAACTCGTCCACCAACAAAATGTTGGCACGGTTGCTTCGTGCAGAGTCAGATGCGGTAACGACCTTGATGGAGGAACCGTTCTTAAAATCAACATACGCGTTCGTACTTGAAATGACCAAGTTCTCAATCTCATTTTTCAAAAGAGGAGAGTTTGGCAAAAGCTCAATCTTAATCTTTTCAAGGATGTTGATACTCTGACCTCGTGTACCGGAGGCAATACATATCTTTGTACCGGGGTATAGAATACATCGAATACAGCAAAAAACAGCCAGCAGCCAGGATTTACCCTGACCACGAGCAGCGATGTAACAGAAGAAGTAGCAGATATTCATCATATAAAGCAGGATCTTCTGGAACAATCGCAAATGAACATTTAGGTAGTCTTCCGCAAAGCGATGTGGGTTAGCCCTATAAAAAGAAGCCCACGCATCAACGCCGGCTAAGATTCTACCCTCTCTTGTTTCACTCGCCATCTAACTCACCGTCAAAATCGGTTCCGTTTTCATCTGCTCTGGCGAAAATATCTTCAAACACAGCTTCCTCGTCCTCACCCTCATATTCAGGGCGTTCAACACGAAGTCGTGCCATCTCCTCTTCATAAAGACGGCTATATGTATTTTCGATTTTCATCATCTTGCAGAGATGACCAAGGAACCAAACGGAAACATATTTTGCGATACCGTCAACATCCTTAAGCTGTGGATCGGGCTCAGCGATAGGCCGAGTGTTTTCGATCTTACGAATCCACACACCAAACGGAGTTGACTCTGCTGCTGCATCGAGATTTTCTTCTTTCTTTTTCTGGACAGGCTTTAGATTCGCACTGCCCAGCAATGTGTTCAGCGCATTGACAGACTTATCTGTTGACTTGCCTGCGGCTGTGTCACGAGTAATCGTAACCTCCAACATACAGATCTGTCTGATGATGGCGCACTCACTGACATCCATAGAATATCGATCAGTATCACCACACCAATACTTCAAGCGTCTCTCCAAATCAATGTAAAATGAAGGAGCGAAACCGGCGCCCCAGAACTCGACGATTTCGCTTGAAATGGTTATCTCTTCATTGACATCTGCAATAATTTCATCCAAAGCCACATCGGACGATCTCTGCATAAGTTCGTTTTCCTCATCCAATGTATCATCAAATGTCTTGCCGACAAACTGATATAGGTTGGATTTGCTGATATAACTTAGGACACGAGAGTTTGTTGTGCTGCTTTTATTAAGCATCGCATAAATCTTCTCGTTCCAATAGATATCAAACTTCATGCAGATGCGGCGGATCGCAGACTTTTCGTCACCAAGCACAGTCTTGTAGTGCTGGTACATCTCGTCTACACAGTGCCGACAAACAGGTAAGTAGCCACCGTTCTCACGGTAGATCGGGCTTTGGGAAGCAGGGAAGTTGCCTTTCTGCTTTGTATAGTCACGCGGACACCGCGTGCAATAAAATTTATCGGGAGCATCCTTAATAGGAGCCGCCACACCCGGACTGGATTTGGTTATCTTACTCTGCTTCGGCATACAAGATCACCTCAGTCTCGGATGATACCCTCTTTTACCTCGCGCTTCAGCAGCTTACCGGGGGTAAACTTGGGAGCACGGTATGAGGGAATCACAATGCGTTCCTTGCTCTGAGGGTCAACGCTCTCTCTCTCGGAGCGTTCGCGCACATCGAATGTGCCGAAGCCACGGAACATCACGGACTCACCCTCAACCAGAATCTCTTCCAGTGTGCGAATGAAATCATCCATGATAATTCCAGCCTCATGCTTTGTATAACCCTTTTGGGCAAGACGCGTAATAAAATCATCTCTTTGTAACATATAAACACCCTTTCATATTCCTGTTATCACAAGTCGCTCAGCTTCGTCGGCTGAACAACCTTGATACCTGTCTCATCAAAATACTGATCCAACTGTTCTTCCGTGGTGAGGTCTTTATACAGACGCACCATATCGCTTGAAGTCCAGCCTATGATCTCCTGAATTACGCCATCCGGCAAACCGGAACGGGCGAGGTCAGTCGTAAAGTAATGTCTGAGACAATGCCAATAAAAATCGACACCCAGCAACTTACCGAATGAAATAGCCCAGCTATTCAGTGTTTCTGGCTTCATCTGCTGTGTCGGATTGCCTTTAAGCGGGAACAGCCATTCACTGACAACGCTATCTTTTTCGCGCTGTTCCATCCAACGGTCAAAATATGGCTTAAAGTCTTTCGCCAGTGTATAGCAATAAATGTACTTACCATGTCCAAAACCCTTGGTTTTGATTGTGTCGCTTGTCTTGTACAGTGCGCCGCCGCAAACCAAATTCTCATCTTTGAAGTCGTCGACCCTAAAACGCACAAGCTCAGACTTCCGTCTGCCAGAATGCATAGCCAATGCCAGCATACAAGCCTTTTCATGCTTGCCACTGTCGGTCAACATCTTCAGCAACTTGTTGAGTTGCTCCTCGGATAAGATAGTCTTATCTCGAACGGGCTGATTAACAGGGGACTCGATCTTACGCACGATAGAGCGGAAGTTCTTAAATTCCTCTTCATCGTCCAAAATCGCTTCAATAAAGTTGGACAAAGAAGAAATCGCGGACTTAATACGCCGCACTCGTGACGGAGAATTTCCGTTCTCGTTGATAAGCCAGTTTTGGAAGGAGACAAGATCTCGCTTGCTCACGCTCGCAAAATTCTTGTTACCAAGATTCTTCATGCAATACACGAAGAAAATATCAAGATCATTTTCGTACCCGCGAATTGTACCGGGACTTCTCTGAACAGACTTTAAGTAGTCCAGAAAATCCTTTTTTAATCGTAGGTTCTCGGGGTTGACCTGTGCGACAAGCTCGGGGCTTGTCAGATCATTCATCTGTGTGCTTCTCGGCAAACAAGCCACCTCCTCGTCGTAGTTTTTGAGAAAAAGGAAGCGGGATGGGGTTGTCAACCCCTCCCGCTCGCTATAGCACATCTAATCTAATTTAATTCAAGGGCACCGGATAAGAACACCGGACGCCATTACCATCACAGACACAAACCATCTGTTCGGCACGCCCATAGATTCTCTTCTGGACGCAATAATCATCCATGCCGAGGAAGGAACCTGCCATAATTGTTTTGACACCCTGCACATCATCAATCTTGTTATGATGCAGATGGCCAGACAGAACGGCATACAAAGGCTTCTGTGCCATTGTCTGCAGTGCTTGGATCTTGGTTGCACTACCATCAAAGTCGCCATGTACTCCACAGTAGGTCTTACCGCGAACATCAATAAGGTACATAGTGCAATCAACTTTTTCGCCGCCAACAACCACATTATCGAAGTTCTGCAATCTTGCAGCAAGATACCACTCAACAAGGTCGTCAAGACGCTCTGACATTAGTGCCTTATCCTTGTTGGGGTCAATACGGCTATGGTTGCCGGCAACACTTACATAGGTTACCTGTCTGAAATGTTTGCTCAGCTCCGCAAGGAACTCAGCGATCAGCTCCGACACGCCCTTGATTTGTTCAATGACATTCTCTTTGTTGGTGATAGCAATAGACTGGTGGATGTTGCCACTGATCTCATCGCCGTTTGCCCACACAATACAGTTCTCACTGCCGTGTGTCTCACCAATAGAAATGATTTTGTCAAGGTATCTGCACATCATATCGCGGCAGATGTCGGAATTATATGTATTCCAGTAATTCTGAACATTTGCTCCATAGTGGATGTCGTTCAGACTTACCAACAGATCGTTGTCCGAGGGTTCAATCTCTGTCCTCTGATAATTTAGACGGGGAAGATTGCCGGACTGGATTGCCTCGCACAGGATCTCATTTAGCTCTTCCTGTCGCGAACGCTCTCTGATTACTTTGCTCAGGGCATTTCTTTGATCAAAGACCTTTTGACGCTCCTTACGGGACTCAATAATCTTTGCATCCAGCTCGCTCAAAATTGCGTCGGATGTAATCTGCGATACTGCGTTTGCATCCAACAGTTCCAGAGTTCGTCTGCTGCCATACATCATTCTTCGCGCAACATCAGAACTGTAGTCTTTGCCATATACATACGGTGCAAGTTCGGAATAGTCCTCATCGGCAAGCGTCCCATCAACCAACTTACCAAAGATCAGACGCTTGTGATACGCCAACTCTGTTTCGTTTGGCTGCCTTGAAAGCTTGTCCATGTGTAAACCTCCTTACTTAGCTTCAGTCTTGTCAGTGCGAAGCTCTTTCAGAAGGCGCATGGCGTTCTTGTTCTCTTCCATATAATACTTATGGCGCTTGGACTTCTGCCTAACCGTTCTACGAATGTGAACATTAGGCATACGCTCCGCAATAATCTCTTTTTCCTGACTGGTGATAGTAATCACAATAAACTCCCTTTCGGTCTGAATTTCGCTTCATAAAAAAGCGTTGACATATTTTATATACATTTTAGATATACTGCATCCCATGCCGTAAAGCCCGTGTTTACAGGCTTTACGGATATAGTTAAAACGAAAGTTTTTTGAAATGGCTACTTAGTATACTGAGCCCTGTTCTTGAAGTTATCACGCGCTTTTTGGCGATGAATATCCGCAGCACAGTCACTGCAATACTTATGGTTCTTTCCAGTGCGCTTGATTACGATCCCGCACGATGCACACTCAAAGTACGGTTCCCCACAATACTTCATGTACTGATATCCAAGATTGCGATAGTCAGTAATAACAAGCACAGGGTCGCCAATATTGTCAATGCACAATACATTGATATTGATGTTGTCCACCTTTCTGCTGAAGCGGATAAGGCCGGCCTCGCGCAGATCATTAAGCATTAAGGACTGCCGCTTGATAGGAGTCACTACATTTGCCATTTTGAAAATTTCTTTATCCGGTCTGTTGACCCAGTTGTTGTTCTTGGCACTAACTGCGTTGCAGAACTTAGCCAGACAAATCAGAGTAAACATCAACCGCTTCATCTGCTTGCTGGGAAGGCTGTTGCAGACATCCAGTTCAGCTTGTGTAATGGGGATGCCATCAAGCTCTATCAGAGGAAACTTGTCAGCATCTTTGATCTGTCTGTCAATAGCATCCTGCCATTTCACAATATTGATAGTGGGGTCGCACTTTAACATAAACGACTCCAGCATACTATGTATCTCGGCTTTCTTATAGCCCTCTGCCCGATAATACTTTGCCACTCGACCAAGTGTCTCCAACGGCTTCGTATCGAGCACGCATTTCTGCAGCGCTTCTATGGCGCATTCTCTCTCATTCAATACAATGCTCATCCGCATCTCCTCCAATCTGCTTAATAGAGAATGAGAACCGCTCTCCGCCAAACTCCACATCGCCCTCGGCATCAAGCACAGGGTAGGAAATGTACCTGTCGTTTCTGTTCAGCAGATTCTCAATGATCTCCTCACTTGCAATATCCCAAACAAACTGTTTAGAACCCTCTTTACGGTAACAGATATCAAGAAGAATATCGCACAGTTGCAGATTGTTAGAGCATACACTCTGACACTCACTCTTAAATTCCTGGATCATCACGCTCTTCTGGTTAGCGTTTTCATCATCATCAACGCGCTCTTTTTTCGCGTACTGCATATAGTCCTGAGCACGACGATTATAAGCGTTGTAAAGCTGCAGCACAGCATTATACTGCGCGGTCGTATATTCTTGCCCGCTTTTCATAATACGGTAATCAAACTCGAAATCACCGCTGTGGCGAGCTATATACCCATCGAACTCCTGCTCGAAGCGTCTGCAGATCCGGTTCATCGCACAATCATGTACGCCAACAGGCATCTTTGCATGGTAGTAATGGATAAAGTTACGCTCGTCGTCTGTAAGCTCATCTTCGGGTTTCTCCAACAGCTCATCAATCGTTAAGCGGAACTCGCGGATAGCTTTCTTGTTGGTGTTGGAGATATATGTATTGTACTGCTTCATCATTGTAGGGTAGATATACCGCATGAAGTACGGCTTCTTGTCTGCAATGATCCGCAGATTAAACTGACGTAACCCCTCATCCTCAATATCACAGCTACGATTGGAGTCCCTGTCATACCACTCTTTAGGCATAGGCTTGGCGATAATACCCTTAGCCTTATCAATGGCATTCTGCTGGAAAAGCTGACCACACTTGATGCGGTAGTCCAGCACTTTGTACTCCTCAGACCCTTTTTCAAACTGTGCGATCACATCGAACATGGAAGTAATGCGGTTGGTGATCTTGCCGATATCGTCACCGAAGCTGTCGATGTTGGACTGGATCATATCCTGTTCGGTGGGTACACGCTTCTTCGCTTTGCGCTGTACACACATAATAGCCGGCAGTTCCACGAGATTTTCTACGAGGATCTTGTTATCAGTCAGCATCACAAGATCACCGTCAAAATCGCAACCGTTCAGCGCCTGAGAAGATGTATCCCAAGAATTAAGTATAGTGCAGGTGGTCATATACTGATACCACTTCTGGACCGCTTCGCCATGCGCCACACGCATTAGACGAATGTTGTTGTGACAAGTCATCGGCGCTCGGAAACAAGCAAGCTTCTCAGAACCGCTGTCAAGCCAGTATTTGTTGTAGATCTCTCCGGCCTTCAGCAATCCTGTAACCTCAAGACCAAACATACTCTGGCACAAAGCATAAGGGTCACCAGAAATAATGGAGTAGTTGCCATGAACCTTGATAACGCCGATCTTAGCATCAGTGATTCGCTTCTTAATAAGAGCAAAGATCTTCTTTCTGACGAACGGGTCTTCCATCATCATACGGTCTACCATAATCGCTTTTGCAAAGTCAGCATCTACATAGTCAATGTTTTCGTCTGAAAGACCAACGCCCTTTAAAAACAGGACGGACTTGCGCCAGTCAAGGCTCAGAATGTCGTGGATCTCATTGATAGTAGGTGCAATTAGCTCCTCAATTTGGTTGTCCGTCAGTTCGTAGCTCTGGATGAACTGGTAGTTCAGATTGCGCTCACGCTCCAACCGCTTAGGGCAGGTTTTGGCAATACCAAAGGTGTATTCGTTCTCTGCACAGTTCCTCAGATAATCTTCGCAACTCTCGTAAGAGTCCCAGAGCTTGAGCATTGATGTGGTCAGAATGAGTTCCACATTGGTCAGGTCTACATCATTACCCCACGCATCCTTGATAATACGGGTGCCGGCAACCTCGTCGGCAAAAGCAAGGAAGTCAAAGGTAAAGACCATGCCTTTTTCCCAAGAGAACCGAGTGTTGACGCCGCTTACCACATAGTCAAGATTCAACTCCTCAGACCACTTTCTCGCCAAAGAAGGAAGCATCAGGCCATATCCATCGGAGGCGTTCAGTTCAATGTCCACATTCGGCGTAAACTGCATCACGGGTTCACCGGCAGTCTCATCGTTCAGATTGACCATATCGGATTTGAAGTGGGTGATGCAGTCGTTTACTACCGCAATACCCGTAGGTATGGATACTGGATTAGAACCACTGCACACAAGCGCTTGATACGCTTCCAGTTTGGCGGGGACAAGCTCCATGCTCTTGTTGCGCCCGTTATCGATCCGGCGCCGCAGTTCGGGTGCGAGACGCTCACTGACGAACACGATAGTGGAGTTCTTGATGCCACCGTTAGTACCAAGCAACCGCACATACTTCAGACCGTTGATCTTGAAGCCCTTGCAGGCACGCCAGTAATCCTTTTCCTTATCAATAATCAGACACATATAGTCTGGTTTGTACTGGATTTCGTCCAGTTTTTCGTATAATTTCTTGATTTTTCTGCGATTTTGCAAAGAATTTGGCTCTTTTCTAAGCATTTTTATCTCATTTTTGATACCTTTTGCAATCGCATCTCCGTTTTCAATACCGTTCAGCTTATCTATGAAGCGCAGCATCTGGCTATCGCTAAGGGAAATAACCTCATCGTTTCTTCGTGCTTCGGAGATCGGTAAAGTCAAGTTCCACCTCGCCTTGCGTAAGCGTGCGCTATGTATCTTGTAAATAAACTTCTGGCAAGACTGTTGTTTAGAAATGTTGCTCACCGCCTCATAAATAAGTATTGAATTGTCAAAAAAATAAGTTACTCGTCCTGGCTGATGTAAGCAAACCACTCTTTACGGAACTCGTAGCGGCCTTTTTCGATCATTTCGTCGATATATTCATCTTCATCAACTGGGGTGTAGTGTTCACACACTTCATCCGACAGGCACTGTTCGCGCCACAGACACTTATCACACGCTGCCACCATTGCTCACCTCCTCAATCCAGTTTGTAAGCAAATCGCGCATACGCTTGCTGGGCACATACAGCCAAATCTTTTTGCCGTCACGAATGGCGCTTCGCCAGATCCATTGCACCATGATGGACAATGCGTAGTCATCTTCGTACACATCCACACCGTTGTTCTGGTAGAAGAGCTTCTGCCCGACATTCATAAAGATGTTGACGCAATATGCCGCCGCTGTCCGATCCTTAAAGTTGTTGGTTGCTTTTTTGTTAAAAGGAATAAACCCGTTGGAATATCCCTTGCCGCGCAGTTTGTATTCTGCATCGGCGTAAGTGCTCCACATTCTCTCAGAAGAGCTTGCGGCACAAATGTGGTTAAAAAAATTGTAGACATTATTCTTCAGCTTCTTAATGTCTGACTGTTCCTTGCCAAACCAACTCAGCGACAAAGCGAAATTATCCTCGCCAATCTGGTTCAGCTTCTTGTTGTCGATAATATGTATCATATCTTTCAACGTATGTACATAGTCCGGCACATATCTGGAGGTATCGCTGAAGCGGAACACGCCGTCAGTCTTTTCAATCCCGATGAACTCATAAGGAATATCGTGCATCTCCAAGAAGTGGTGCAGGCTCTGACCGTTGAACAGATATGTAAGAATGAATACTTCTTCAAAGGAAGTAATCAGTTCCGGCGGAAGTTGCCAGTAGAAGAAGGACTCTTTCTTCTCGCCGGTAACCTTAATAAGATCTCGTGTACGCAGAACGCGGAACATATCTCTGTGAAGCTTGCCGGTGTACACATCCTTTACAAGATGGTAAACGCCGCTCCGTGTTTCCTCAATATACCCTGCGTCAATCGCCATTTGGATGTCGGCGGGGTCTTCGTCAAGTGTCTCCAGCACATCCACATTCTCATCGATAATAAGGGTGTACTGTTTCTCTTTGACAAGGTCAAGCAGTTCCTGAGGATAAAAGCGGAATGCTTGGTGGGTGGTGGCGATGTTTTCTCCGCGAGACACCAGATCAATGGTGTGCAGTGTCTTGGAACCGGAGAACTGAGTAATCTTCTGGGGTTCAAAAAACTGCGTCTTGTCGCAGGAGGAGGCGATGCGGTTGGCTTCTTCCAGATAGGGGGTGATATAAATAAAGCGTTTTTCTGGATGCTCGTTCATGTATGTGATGGCAGCGGAGCTTTTACCGGCGCCCATGATAGCGTCGCATACCTTTACCAAAAGATCACATCTCCTGTCAGTTTATTAAAGAAGCGTCCGCTGGCTTCGTCCTCAACCCATTCATAACCGATGCGGCTGACTGACCACGAAGCTGACCCGCAGGGGTCGCAGACAGTTACCTTGTCTGGAGAAATGTAATCGAAAACGCCAACCGTGTCGTTTGCATCCGTGCGACTCACCACCTTATAGCACACAGGGACGTCGTAGATATTGCGAATGATGCCGACTACAATACCACTCTGGAAGCACTCCTTGTCATCCACGACGATCTCGTCGCCGATAGACACAGGGTGCGTACCGCCGTATCCGTAGTCATCATAGTCTCCTCTTGCGGCAGCGATGTTGTCCTCGTCGTCCTGCAAGATCCAGTTGTTTCTCATTGATTTTGCTACCTCTTTTCTAATTCTGCGACCAACCCGGTCGCAAAATGAATTTTTCGGCCTGTGAAATCCGGCCTAAGTAGGTGATGCCCTTAAAGAGAATCTCTGTCAGACAACAGTGAAAGAAAGAGCTTCCCAAGAGCATTATAGATAAGGAATTGTGATGGTCATATGAGGCGATAGACGCCTGTTTGTCAAGGTACAATGGTTGGTGGATTAGCAGGCAGCCGTCTCACCGATGGTGCTGTCCACCAAGTAAGGCTTGCGTCTGGCACCAAGGTTCAGCTCCATGTAGGCAGCTTCGATCTCCTCGCCAGTAATGCCGATGTAATCCAACGTCTGAGCCGAGGTGCTATGTCCGAACATCTTCTGCAGAAGCAGCAGTTTACGAGGATCGTTGTTGCTGATCAGCATTTGATGGTAGGCAAAGGTCTTACGAAGCGTGTGTGTTGCCATGTGAACCTCAATGCCTACGGCTGTACCAACCTCTTTCAGAATTCTCTCGACGGAGTTGCGGTGCATAGGTTTGTTGTCGCTACCACACCGGTTGCTCTCACCACGAAACATATAGTCACTCAGCTTCACACCCTTTGTGTTCTCAAGATAGAGCATGACTGCATCAACTACAGCATCATTAATAGTAATGTATCTGTTCTTCTGAACCTTTCTGGTGTTCTTGGTTTTCTTCTCCAAGATGGGGAAGGTGGTCTTGAACCTGAACTGTTCATCGATCAGATGAGAGAACCGTAGCGTGAGCAGATCGCTGACACGAAGACCGAAGTTGATACCAACGATAAAGAGCATATTGTCTCTGTACCTACCCTGGTTGATAAACCAGTCGGAGATAGAATAGATATCATCAATGCTCTTGATAGGATCACTGGTGTGTTCGCCAGCAATCTGGTAAGAAGTATCCTCGACAGCCGGGGCGATCAAGCCATCTCTGATAACTCTTCTGGACTGTTTGACTGCTGCGGTGTTGATAACCACCCCTTCTCTCTTAGAGGTGAAGTCTACCATAATGATCTTGCTCATGCTCTTAACTCCTCTCTGCCAAATCGCTGCGTAAATAAGTATTGACTATATCTCTATTATACTCATTCCGAAGAGTTTGTCAAGAGCTTCTTCATAAAAAATGTTGATATTTTTTGCACCAATGTTAAAGTGCGTTTTTAAGCCATTACAGACAGGCGGGCTTTTTATTCTCAAAGAGATCATCGTGGTCAAACGGCTTGATCACAGCACTCTCTCCGACAATAAAAAGCCCTATCTTCCTTGTGTTTACAGGCATTTTGGGTGGTGGGCAAAGTTGAGGGAAAAATGCTGTGGATATGATGGGGCAACTACTCGGACAGTCTGGTCAATAAACTTCCATAAATATGGAAAACACGCCCCCATGTTGCATAGTGCCATTTTGCAACATAGACATATGACCGCACACGCGCCTCCGTTCCATTTATGACGGTAACAGCCGTGTGCGTATTATCGCCGTGAAAAAAAGTGTTGACAAACGGAAAAATCGGTGATATAATCTTCACTGTCAATGGGGCATGGCTTGCAATCTACCACACAAGCAAGTCAAAAACTATATTCACCCATGACAGAAAGGAAAGACCTATGTTGTATCAAATCTGTGTATTGAACAAGGCAACCGAAAGCAAGAAGGCAACCGTCAAGCACACCGCACTTGTGGAGGCTGACAACATCATCAAGGCAACCGAACAGGCGGAAGGCAAGTATGACCGCGCCTCCTTCCGTGTATATCCGTACTGCACAGCGCAGGACGGCGAAGGACAAATGGAGCTTGCACGGCACACCCTCCGCAGCGTGGAACACTGGGAACGGCGAAACAACAACGCTGTTCTTGAACCGTTCAAGCGCACACCGGAAGATAGGGAGGACTTTATCATGTGTGCTTGTGTTGCGTTCGCTGTCATTTTCGCAGAGAACCCCTCCGCCGATATGCACACATTGAAAACGGCGGCATTTTCCGCAATCCGCGCAGAACAGGCGAAACGCGACCGCAACAGCGAGCGTGAATATTTGCCGGGGTGGAGTGTGTGCAACATCACACCGCGCACCGCGAAGGCAACCTTCCCCGCGCTTGACCGCTTGACGCGCAAGGCAGTAGAAACCGCCGATTTGACGGAAAGACAAATGCAAGTATTGAACATGGCATATCAAGACGGCGCGACTACAAGAGACATTGCAAGCGCGTTAAACATCGCACAAAGCACAGTGCGCGATGCACTCGCAACAGCATATTACAAAGTACTCTTGCAAATGGTTGAACTTGACCGCAACCTCCGCGCCTTTACGGAGGCAGGATACACGGCGGAGGACATTGACGAAACAATAAGCATTATGAGAAAACGCGCACGAATAAAAACAAAGTAAACACACACCGCAGGAGGGGCAACCGCCCCTCCTTTTTTTGCGCTCTGATGACAGATACCATATACCGCACACAATGCCACTCAGCCGTGTGCGTGTATATGGGGCAACCGAACGGACAGCCACACCGCACACAATGCCACTCAGCCGTGTGCGTGTATATGGGGCAACCGAACGGACA
>ERZ1090869.118-NODE-118-length-43040-cov-59.202140_pt1 | contig 43040 bp, 34 predicted proteins | sample MGYA00478474_ERZ1090869 | MGnify/ENA primary metagenome ERZ1090869 (study PRJEB33644, sample SAMEA5815748) | chicken gut metagenome | biome: Chicken; feature: Gastrointestinal Tract; material: Caecum | place: Ireland | collected 2019-01-01 | study: A study of the... | reverse complement strand
GCCCGCTTTTGACCAGATCATAGCCATACGGGGCAAGCCCGCCCTTGAAGCCGCCTGCCTCAACGAGCTGACCCAAGGCGGTCTTGGTACGGATGGAAGTCTTTTCGCTCTCTCCGTCGGCCTGCCAGAAACGGATGTAATTGGTGAGCTTGTCGGTGTGGCTGTCAAAACGCTGCTGGCCTTCCTGGGTGCTCCATACCTCGATCCCCTGCTTGACGAACCATTCCACCACAAAGGGCGTTTCATCTGCAATGCGCCCGATGCGGTCAAACATGAACACCAGCAGGATGTCGAACTTTTTCTGCCTGGCCAGATTCTTGATGATTTGCAGCTTGTCACGATTCTCTGCTCGGACTTTGTGGCCGGAAACACCTTCCTCCTGTTCCTCATGGACAATGGTCCAGCCCATTTTGTCACAGAAGGCGCGGCAGGCTTTCCGCTGCATGGGGATGTCGGCCTGGTTCTTGTCGTTGTGGTCCACCTGCTTATCGGTGGAGACGCGATACAATGCGCAGACTCGGTTTTTCATATCCGTTCATCCTTTCCAAAATCCAGCGGGCAGAGAAAGCACAATTCTCAACGCTGTCTATCCAAATTTCAAGGTGCGCGGCGTCTGCCGTCTTTAGGATACCATCCTCCGGGCGCTGCTGCAAGGATGCCGCCACTCACAGCCGCATTGCCGGCAAAGGACGCCAGTAAAATCTGTTTCAGATGACCGGTGATGGCGGCGTTCCGGGCCTCAGCAAAGGTTGCGGTGACTTCGTATCCGTTTACCGTGAGCGTAGTCGTATGCTTGGGCATTCATTCCCTCCTCGAAGATATTGTCGCTGGTCTACTCACAGTTTGATGGGCAGCATATTCTTCTTGCTGCATCCGTTATAGAGGATCAGGATCTGCATCATGTACCGGTAGGACGCCGCGCCGCTCATGGCGTCGGCGTCGCGGACCAGCTTCATGGGATAGATGGTTGCCAGCCGCTTGACCAACCGGTCGTATTTGTACTCGTCCTTGTAGAGGGCAATGAAGCGCATCATGCCCTGGATGATGCCCGACCGCAGAGAATCAGGGTCTCCGTCCCATGCTTCGGCAATGGCCCGCAGGCCCTCGGTGTAAATATCCGAGCCATACTGCCGGAACTCCTTAAGGGCGGTGCTGACGCAGACGATCTTGCGGTTGGCGCGGACGTTGTCGGTACCGAGCTGCAAACCTGCCGCTTCGGTGGCGGCCAGGAAAGCGTGGGCCTCGGCGTCTTGGCCCACCAATTTAGCCCGCAGCTTTGCGCCTGCGGAGAGGGGCGTGGATGCGCCGGTTTGCTGGGCAAACACAAGGGCTTCTTCCTCTTTGGTCAGACCGGTGTAGACTCGGCAGACGATGGACAAGTCTTCGCCGCCGTTCAGAACCTTAAGGCCCACGATGGTGTGCTGGCCGTCGATCACGATGTAGCGCCCTTCCCGGTAGCTGACCTTGGGCGGGTTGACTACGATGCCATTAAATTCGGCCACCATCTGCTTGACCTTGCTCATTTGCAGTTTGCGCTGGTACTCAGCGGGAATCTCCAAAAAGGCGCTGTTGATGGCGATTTCTTTATAAGGATAGGTTCTCAGTTTCATTCAGTTCGTTCCTCCACTTCTTTTAGGTAATCCATCAGGCTCTGGGCGATCTTGGCCACCGCGGCCCGATTGTCAGGTTCGGTAAAAAGGTCGGGGTAATACTGGAAGGTCTGCTCCCACCGCTGCTTCAGGTTGTCCGCTGCAACTTCGATCTCGCACAGCATATCGCTGCCGGTGGCCCGGCGCTTGGCGTGATACCGGCTGGCCGCGATTTCCAGCAGCTGCTTATTGTCGATTTTCACCGGCGCAGGTACTGCAGGCTCGGACAGTGGTTCTGCAAGAAGCTCTGTCGGCCCGACATCTTTCATGGCCTCAGTTTCAGTGGCTTTCGTCTCGATTTTGGGGGATACCACCTTCTCCTTTTTGCCTGCCTTTTTCTGCTCTTTTGGCTTGCAGAGTTCAGCGACCAGGGCGGGGCGTTCCTCCAGCGAAGCCTTGGCAATGGCGGCCACCGCCCGTTCCGTAGGTTTGATACTCCCGGTAAGTATCTCCTGCTTGATGCCAGGAGACACTTCTTCTGCCGCATCTACACCTTTTGAAAATTGACCTGCACGGCGGACATATCGCTCATTTGTATTGTTTTCGCGGGCAATTCGCTCAGCAGTCCTCTCCGGTTTGTAGGTGTGGACATTTTGTCCACACCTAGTTTCGTCTCCTGAAGTAAAGCGGTTCCCGTTAAAATTTGTAGCAAGTTTTTCCGCCTCATACTGTTGTCCCAGCAAATATTTGAACTGTTCTGGCTTGAGATTTCTCCTGCCAAGCTGGTTTTTGCAAATCCAGACAATCGCTTCATAGCGGTTGTCAAACTCCTTTTCCAACACGGTGTACTTGATCTCGGGGTGATTCTTCAGAATCGCAAAGCGGTTGTGGCCGTCCACGATCAGGCCGTTCCAGACGATCAGAGGGCTGAGGATTCTGCCTTCTTCCAAAATGTTGGTTTCCAGCAGATTCAGCTCCTCAAAGGTCAGGGGCGGAATCTTGCTCTGGAACTCCGGATCAATCTTCAGCTGTCGCAGCATAGGCTTTGGCCTCCCTCCGGGTCGGGTCCCTGTGAGCCGCAGGCTGGACATAGTAGTCAAACCCATAGCGGATCTGGCAGTAGGTGCATACATCCTTGGTCCGCTGGCGCAGGTCGGCACGGCGCAATGTCGTGCGCTTGGCATCCTGGAAGGAATGCAGACAGACCGGGCAGAGCGTAATAAGGGACGCGGTGTTGAGATTGCGTGTGTAGCTACGGCTCATCATTGACCTCCGTTTCTTTATAAATAGTGAATATAGGAAAATCCACCGGTTCGGAAAGCGTTTTCCAGCCGGCGGGCTGAAATCTTGTTTGGATTTCCTTCCCCCACTTGTCCTCGACGCCCCGGGGAGGTTGGGAACCTTCTGGCGGCGGATTTGCACCGCTCCATCGGCATTTCAGCCGCCCCGCCTTCTTTGTGGCCGGGCCGCGAGTTACGGAAGTATCATTGTCTGGAAGTACCAGAAGGCTGTTTATTCATTTTTCAAGGTCCGCTGGCTTCGGGCTTGTCCTCCGTTTGGGGAGGCCCTTGCTGTGACTCTATGATACCTTAGAAATTTTCGTTGCGGGAGTGACTGGTTGTCACAGTTTACTGTGACAGATTGTCACACTCTTTATAGTTCACGCTTAACTTTCTCTATCATTTCAACAGCTCTTTGCAATTCTGTTTTAACCGCGTCCAACTGTGAAGTTTTTCCAAGGATCAAATAATCCAACGACACATCGAATAAAATATGCAAATCCACTAACAATTCAATAGAACAAGTTCTTCTGCCATGCTCGATTGCCCTTAAATGGTCAAAACTAATTCTAACTTTCTCCGAAAGTTGTACTTGAGTATATCCTTTTTCCTCACGCAGGGATTTGATTCTCTTTCCACATTCAACAGGATCAAAGCGCATAGGTTTATCCTCCAGATTTTGACGTGTGTGTTGACGTGCAAAATCTGAAGGTCAGGGGTATCTAGCAATGTACGTTTCCCAATACTGGCGCATCTGTCACTCCCGTGGGGCGACGGAAGCGACAACCAGAAAGCAAATAAAAAGGCCGGCAGACAGCCGCAATTTCCCTAAGGAAATCGCTTCCGTCTGCCGGTCTCGTCCGGCCTATAGCCGGTTCAGTCCTTGTCTAACAAACTTTTGACTCCCGAATTCCGTCCCTAAGGGCAATCTCCCAGTCCGACGCAGATACGGTATGTCTCATTCCATATTCAGTTTTACAGGTTCACAAAAATCAGGAAATTTCCTCCAATGCTTCAAAATGAATAGACGCCCTTGTGACGGTGACTTTGTTCTTCTCCATTTGGATCACCCAATGGCGGTCGCACTTCGAGCATTTGAGCAGCCCTGTCACAATGATTTTGCCGCGCATCAGGCGGGTGCCGCATCTTGGACAACTGGAAACATTCAAGTCTTTGGGTAAGTCCTTTTGCATGTCTCTGAACATCGTGTTGACCTCCTTATCGTTGGATGATGTCAAATGAGGGCAGAAAGCATTGTTCATTACAATGCCGCGATAAAGTGTCTGGCCTAAAATTTTATGCCTTTGCCCTTTGCCGGAGCATAGGCATCTTGTAAGCCGGTCCACATCCAAGCCGCCTTCTGATATTTGTTCAACGTTAGCGTGCAAAAACAATCGTATGAACGCACATTTTAGCGGAAGGCAGTGCTTGTACGTCTATTATAGCATACAGTTACACCAAAATCGCACCAAAAAAGCACCAAAATCACACCATTTTTACACCAAAATCGCACCAAAGCAAAAACCTACGCAAGTATGCCAAATTCGTCGATTTGAAATGCAGAAAATTTTTCTTTATGTGCCAGAAAAATTTCTCTTGCTTCTGCGAACATCTGCATTCCCATCTTTGCCTTGATGTCCCAGTAGTGAAGTTCTCTGTCCCAGCCTCTGTATACTGAAGTGCGGTCAATGAAGTCGTGCATCCTGTCAAACTGCTTCAAAAGAAACATGAGCGACAAGGATACGTTTTGAACGTCTATCCGCTTGCGGTCATACTGGTTCACGATCCTCGCAATGACCTTAGCGCTGTGCCGGGGCAGTACGACACCGTGGAAAGAATCCAGCGCATCCATATAGTGCTCCAGCTTAGACGCAGTGTCTGAAATTTTGTCTGCTTCCCGAACGCGAAGCACAAAGCGGTCAAAGTCCGTTGTTATCGTGTATCTGCGGTTAATCGCATAACCTGACTTGTGGATCTCCAGGAAATTATTCTCTGCAAACAACGGCTCAATCTTCTTTCGCACATTGTAACTCAAATTTCTAAGCGCTCTCTCTGGATCATCCAATGTCTCAGGATCACTCCATAAAGAATGCAGCAGCGATTGTGCCGGCAGCAGCCTTCCCTTTTGGAACAGGAGGATCACAAGAAAAAGGATCCCCTGCTTTCTCCCGATGGTCTGTTCTGTGGCAACACCCGCATGGGTGCGTAGTTCAAAACCGTCCAGCAGCTTGACATATACTTCATTTTCGTGACCTGACGGTGTATCTTGGCTGCTAGAAGGATACGCCGTCTTTCCTGGCTTACTCTGTGCCGCCAGCTCAACAGATACCACATAGGAAGCCAGGCGAAGAAAACTGCTGCAAAAAGCATATCTCTTGGTATTACATACGATAAGTATGCCGTCTCCGGGCACGCCGTAGGGGACCGTATGGACTGTCTCAATACCAGCGCTTGTCATTTCCTGGTATGCTTTTGGGCTTAATTCAGATAGCGAATGCAGATCCCACGCTGTGACTGATTTGGCCTGCATCATCTGCTGGATAAGCGCCGGTGTGCCCGGCATGAGCATCCCTTCCAGTACACTCATAACAAAGCCTTCGCGATACGCCTTATCAATACACCTCAGCATGGCGGAATGTGGGCTTGCCGCAATCACAAGCACGCAGTCTGCATCATAGAAATCCCGAATGGCCTGGATCACATAAGAAACTGCATTTTCACAGATGCGTTCTTCGTTGAGCCTGGCCTCCAGTGCAGACATGGCGGCTTCGAGGTCCAACGCAAAGCGGATCTGGTCAGGTTGTACATCATGGTGCCGGGCGGCACCGCCATCCGGCATAGTCTTATCATACATGGGCGGGGAAACCTCCTTCCCTGGTGGAAAAAATAAAAAGCGCAAAGTCTGCTGCACGCCAGCAGATTCCTTGCGCTGCGGAACTATTCCGGTTTTTCGACCAGCGCTTCGCTTGGGATATCCTTCGGTTCTGTGCTGAGCATATGCTGGCAATCCAGTAGGGCCTCCAGTATTTTGCTTACCGCAAGCAACGTGGGTGGGACGCCGCGCTTCAAGCCTGCGTCTGCTGCAAAGACAACTTTCCATCCAAGCAATGCTGACGGTAGTCCAAGGGCGTACATTTATAAGACTGGCGAAAATGCCGGGCAAAGTAACTTCCATCCAAATAACCCACCCGCTCCGCAATATCACCCACTGGAAGCGTCGTATAACGCAAAAGGATCGCTGCGCGTTCCATTCGTTTGATGCGAATATACTGCACTAGGGAAATACCGCTTTCGGCACGGAACTGCCGGGATAAGTGGCCGGCAGAGATGCCCATTGCCTGCGCAATAGACGGCACACTGAGCCGACTATCCAAATGATCCCAGATATAGGGTTGGACCTTCGCATAAAGCGTCCCGATGCCGGAGGCATTCTCCTGTCGGACAAAGCTGCAGAAATGGGTAATTGCTTCACAGAGTACACGCTGCAGCTGAGACACAGTTCTGGCCTGCATTGCATAAAATTGGAACTTCTGGACGATATAATGTGCCGGGGCAGAGACACCATGTACCAGAACCGCCGCAGTGTATGCGGTAGAAGCAAGAAATACAGCTTGGACCAGAGCCTGGGATCGGGTGGACAATGCCGACCCACGGTGAAAAGACATCAGTTTTTTCACCAAATCCAGAGCTTGGACCGTTTGCCCATTCGCCACATATTGCCGAAGCAATGCTTCCTGGGTGATCCACAGAGGAGGAGCTTCCTTGTCAACATCAGGGGAGGGCATTGTAGCCCGCGACAGCTGCTCCTGATATAGATGAAAGATACGGGGAGTTTCCGGAAGACCGAGGGCCGAAAGCAGGATATGGGCCGCCGTATAGATGTCGCTTTGGCTGATTTGTGATTGAATGCCGGGATCCTCTATAGACAAAACAGACGGTTGGCTGCTATCCTGATAAGGTCCTAGGACGACCATTTGCGGGGGCAGGCGAAAAGCGGTACACAATGCTCCCTGCCGGTTGTGCAGGCAGAGAATGTCACCTACAGGGATGGTGTGCAAAGTAGCCTGCAAAACCTGCGGCGTGCCGAGAAAAGACTCCAGATCTGGCGTCTGCTCCACCAGTTTTGACAGCGGAATGTCGGCTGGTACAACAGCTACTGGCAGATGAAGCAATCTTTGAAGAAGTTCCAGCGCAAGATCAAATTTGGATTCCATAGCAGACGCCTCCTATTGTAAATTTTGTATAAAATTTTGTATGTATATCACTTTTTTACTAACAGATTTGTAATATACCAATTTATACTATAGCCAGAAGACCCAGATCTGGCCTCAAAATTCAAAAAGCAAAGGAGCGACACAATGATTAAGGAAGCAATTTCGGAATTTCTTGCCTGCATCATGCTGACTTTAGGCGGAAGCGAAGCAGCTTTACCTGCCGATAAGCCTCAGCCGGAACAGACTTCCGCCAATACAGCCATCATTACCATCGATCCCAACTATGATGGCGCTCAAACTGCTGAGATCACAGCTGCCATAGGAGAAGTCCTGCCATCCAGTCGGCTTGTCTCGGCCAACTGGCGGTTGACCTTCCGGTATGGCTACGATCATGCCGGCTATTTCTATGACGATGCATGCACACAGCCCGTAGGGGATCAGATCACTGTCACAGGAGATACCACAGTTTATGGCGGTTGGACGCCCTGGTCTGCGGAAGACAAAGCCCTGATGGACCTCTATCTAACAGAGCGCGATTCTTATGAGCGGATCACATCCTATCCACTGGCTTTTGAAGAAAGCGGATTTGTCAATTATTTCAAAACTGCCAAAGGTTTCTTTGACACACGGATCACCAAGTTCACTGCCGACCAGATGCCTGCTTTGGAACAGGTGCAGCAGGCGCGTGAAGCCCTGCAACCTTTGACAGATGACTGGGATTCTACTGTGTGGTATATCTGGGGCGAGAACATGCCTCAGGCCCCTGATGCTGACAGCTATGATTACTACATGAAGTTGGATTATCCCGGCTTCCGCCCCTTCCTGGTGCCCTATATGGCCGCGGACCAATCCGTTGTCAAGGGCAATATCATCGTGGTCGCCGGAGGCGGCTTTACCAACCGCTCAAATCTGTTTGAAGGATACGCCACCGCCAAATACTTCCAGTCCCAAAATTACAACGCCTTTGTTCTTCAGCGTCGGGTCGATCCTTCTGAAGAAATCGACTCGTCTCTGGACCTGCAGCGCGCCATCCGCTATCTGCAGTGGAATGCAGATGCGCTTGGCATTGCCAAGAGCGAAAATATTTCGGCCTGCGGCTATTCTGGCGGCGGCATGACCGTCACCAACTTTATCCAGAATTTTACTGCTGACAGCCTGCCGAACGCGATCTATGCTGATTATGTACCGGATGCCATCGACCAGACTCCCGCCGAGCTAGATGCTATGCTGATCATTTATGGCGCACCTGCTGGCGGTTTCACCAATGTGGAAAGCCTGGTTTTGCCGGACACTTTCATTGCCTGTGGTGAAGATGACACAGCCCGCAAAAACTGTCTGGAATTCTACCAGCAGATCGTGGATCTGACCCGTGCTGAACTGTACATCTATGCTGACGCGGGACACGGCATCGGCTTGGGCGAAACCCGTGCCGGTACTTATACCGCTGCCAGCCAGTGGCCAGATCTGGCAGTCGAATTCCTTGATATTTCTTACGGTTATGATCCTGCCTTTGTAGCCTCTAACTAATTCTTTTTCCTTTTGTCGTGTATCTGAGATATAGGATTTTGCCCCGGCTTTTCAGATGATACCACACGGCTCATGGTAAGATGCCCTGCGCAGCCTCCACAACGGAGCGGCGCAGGGTATCCTGCTGTTTCAGCAAAGTTCACCCTTCCAAATCATTGGCTTGCAGTTGGCTGCTTTGTTCCATCCGGCGGAGCATACCAAAGCAGTATATCGCCGGGATGATACTGCCAGTGATGAACGAGAGCGGCCAGCCCAGCCAGACAACCGCCAGATCGTGAAAGCCCCAGGCCCCCGCAGCTACCACCAGGATTTTGGTGCCCAGCTGCACCAGGCCCCCGGCCAGGGCTTTGCCGGGATGACCCGTGCCTCGCAGAGTCTGCATGAACACGTTCATCATGCCGGCCAGTAAGCTGGGGACCGCCGTGATGAGGAGGTACTGCCGCACTACGGCCAGCAGTTCGACGGATGGGGCTTCAAGAAACAGCTTTGCCAGCTGCCCACCTGCGGCCACCAGCACAACGGCGATCACCATGCTGACGGCCAGGCAGAGCCGCAGCGCCGCAAAGATTCCCTGCCGGACGCGGTCCGGCCGGCAGGCGCCGTGGTTTTGACCGGCATAGATGGAAAGGGCAGACGCGATGGTCTCCACCGGCATGAGGGCCAGCCCGCCGATCCGTCCGGCTGCAGTGTAAGCGGCCATGACAGTCTCTCCAAAGGTATTCACTCCGCTTTGCGCCACCAGATTGCTGAGGTTATTGAAAGCGGACTGCAGTGCAATGGGCAGCGCCAGGACCGCAATTCCATGGAATAGCCGCGGATTCAGCCGGCAGTCCTCCCACCGGGGCCGCAGCTCTGGGAAACGCCGGATCAACAGCACTGCGGCAAGCAGGGCTGAGAGCGCCTGTGCCAGTGCTGTGGCCCAAGCTGTGCCGGCGATTCCCCAGTGGAACACCGTCACGAACAGTACATCCAGCCCCACGTTCCCCGCTGCCGCTGCGGCCAAACAGTACAGGGCGGTGCGGCTGTCTCCCATCCCCCGGAAGACGCTGGAGAACAAATAGTAAAACAGCGGGCAGACCGATGTCATAAAGTTGATCCGCAGATAGGTCACTGCCCCCTGCAAAGGGCCCTCGGGAGTACCCATCCACCGGAGGATCGGTTCCGCCAGCCACAGGCCAGCCGCCGCCAGGGCTGCGGCCATGGCCAAGCCCAGATAAAGGCTGTTGACCAGGGCGCGGCGAATGCCGGCCTGGTCTTTCCGGCCGGCATACTGGCTGATGAGGATGCCCACGCCGGTATTGATCCCAATCATCAGCGCGGCCAGCAGCATGGTGACAGGGGCGGTGCAGCCTACAGCCGCCAGAGCTGTCTGCCCAAGGTAACGGCCCACCACGATACTGTCGGTGATGGAGTAAGCCTGATGGAGCAGGTTGCCCGCTACGGTCGGCAGTGCGAAACGCCATAACAGGGAAGTGGGGTCGCCGGTCGTCATATTCCAGCTTTTGCGCATAAAGCCCTCCTTGCAGTTCAAAAAAATCCCCCGGCCATGCCGCGCACGGTTCCACCCCATAAGACAGGGGGGTCCCTGTTGCACGGCATCCCGGGGGATGCACACCTGATTCAATTGACTGTATTATAGCGGCTTTTTGACCCGGCTGTCAAGCAAAAAACACCATGGGAGGCCTTTTTCCAAAAAACGGAATAGGAAGTGAAAAAACTGCCGGGCGGCCCGTTGCAAGAAAAGCAGGAGATGGCGGACATTCCAAAAACATGCCGGTGGACACCGCTTTGGCCGGTCGTTATACTGAAAATCAAAGAAAGGCCGGGCCGGACCCGGCCGGCCAAACGGCCACGGTAAAAAAGAACGGGAGGAATTACCACATGGCACACCTGGCTACAAAAAAGGTAGGGGCTGCGCTGCACCCCAAAGAAAAGTTCAGCGTCCGGCTGCGGAAAGATCTTCGCAACAACTGGATCCTGTATTTGATGGCACTGCCGGCAATCGTGTATTTCCTGGTGTACTGTTATGCCCCCATGGCGGGCCTGTACATCGCCTTTACAGATTACAAGATCACCGACAGTATCTTTGGCGGCGAATGGGTGGGTCTGCAATGGTTCATCCGCTTTTTCAAGGGGCCATACTTCGTCCGTTTGCTGCGCAATACCCTTTTGCTCAGTCTGGAGACCCTTGTCTGGGGCTTCCCCATCCCCATCATCTTCGCGCTGGTCCTCAACGAGATCCGCTCCAAGCCCTTCAAACGGGTGGCGCAGACCATCACCTATCTGCCCCACTTCATCAGCCTCATCGTCATCTGCGGCCTGGTGATCGACTTCTTCAGTCTCGACGGTCTGGTCAATACCATCATCCAGGCGTTCGGCGGCGAGCCCATCGCATTCCTGGCAAAGCCGGAATGGTTCCGCACCATCTATGTGGGTTCGGAGGTCTGGCAGACCTTCGGCTGGAACAGCATCGTCTTCCTGGCGGCACTGAGCAGCATCGATGTGCAGCAGTTTGAGGCGGCCCGGCTGGACGGCGCTTCCCGGCTGCAGCAGATGATCTACATCTCGCTGCCCAGCATCCTGCCCACCATCGTCACGGTGCTGCTGATGCGGATCGGCCATCTGATGAGCGTCGGCTTTGAAAAGGTGTTCAACCTTTACAGCCCCGCCACCTATGAGACGGCGGATATTATCTCCACCTATGTGTACCGGCAGGGCATTCTAGGTGCCAACTACAGTTCGGCTGCCGCCATCGGCCTGTTCAACAGCGTCATCAACCTGCTGCTGGTAGTTATAATGAACAAGATCAGCCGCAAGCTGACCGAAACCAGCCTGTGGTAAGCAAAAAAGGAGGAAGTCTGTTTATGGCCCGCACAAAAACACAGACGCGCATCCGGCTGACGCGTGAAGACATCGTCTTCAACGTCATTTCCTATACCGTCGTCACTCTGTTGATCTTCGTCTGCCTGTATCCCATCTGGTATGTCGCCTGCGCCTCCATCAGCGATCCGTCCATCGTCGCGGCATCTAAGGGGATTATGCTCTGGCCCCAGAATATCACGCTAGACGCCTACCTTGAGGTATTCAAGGACGCGGAGATCTGGACCGGCTACCTCAACACCATTCTTTATACCGTTGTGGGCACCTTCTTCAATGTGGTGCTGACGGCCATGCTGGCCTATGCACTGGCACACAAGGATCTGCTGTTCAAAAAGCCCCTCACCCTGCTGGTCACCTTTACTATGTTTTTCAACGGCGGCATGATCCCCACCTACCTGGTGGTGCGGAACATGGGCCTTCTGGACACCCGCTTTGCCGCATTGCTGCCCGGCCTGGTCAGCGTCTTCAACTTCATTGTTATGCGCACCCACTTCGAGTCCATTCCTGCCGAGCTGGAGGAGAGCGCCAAACTGGATGGCGCCAACTACTGGACCATCTTCACCCGGGTGGTTCTGCCAGTCAGCGGCGCTACCATCGCCGTCATGGTCCTGTTCTACGGCGTGACCCACTGGAACAGCTGGTTCAATGAGATGCTCTATATGCCCAACGACCGCAGCATCTGGCCCCTGGCGCTGATTACCCGTGAGATCATTGTGGCCAGTTCTTCGGCCGCGGTGAGCGAGGGCGGCGTCATGACCCAGGAGCAGGCCGACGCCATCAAATATGCCACCATCATCGTCTCCACCCTGCCCATCCTTTGCCTGTACCCCTTCCTGCAAAAGTATTTCGTCAAGGGCGTCATGGTCGGCTCTGTCAAGGGCTGATTGCCCCTCTATTCAACCAAAAGCCGTCCCGGTTTGCCGGGCCGGCTTTTTGGCGTATCTGCATCCTTGGCAGTGGCAGACGCCTCGACAATCTGGTATACTGATTTTATCTCTGCTTTGCGCCCAGGGCATCTGATCGGTCAAAGGCAGGGGCACAGTTCTGTTACTTGCTTCATCTTGCACACAGGAGGAATCCAATGCACACCTTTTTCCGTTGGGCAAGGCGGATTGTCCGCCAGCTGCAGCTGCCTCACAGCGGGCCTGCTTTTTACCGGCTGCTGGCCAGTTTCCTGGTCATGCTGGTTCTGCCATTTGCCACCCTGCTGTTCAACTATGTTTACGCCCAGCGCCTGCTGCGGCAGGAAAACCTCAACTACCAAAACGCCGTTCTGGTGCAGGCCCAGATGGTGGTGGATGAAAAGTTGCAGAGCCTGCAACTTTTTGCCCTGGATATGCAGAACGACCGGACCATCAGCAGCTTTTTGACCAGCGACGACCTGGCCGGCGGCGCCCTTCAGACCGAAATCTGGTCTCTTTCGCGGTATCTCAGCAGCTATACGGCCACCTACCGCAATCTGTGCCAGAGCTATGTCTATTCCATCCATTATGACTATTTGATCGGTCCCCAGAGCGCCGACTCCGGCGTGAGCGAGCAGGTGATTCGGCTGAACAGCCAGGAGCTGAACCGCCAGCTGCAGGAAGAACTGCTGCGGCCCCGCCAGTTCTGCCGTTATGTCACCCTGCGGGACGGCAGTGACAGCGCCCTGGTACTGCTGCACTCGGTGCCTCTATGGAGCACTGGCCGGGCGGAAAACGGAACCATCTGCCTGGTGGTCAACCCCCAGGCCCTGTTTGAGACCATATCGGAGATGCAGGAGCTGCAAGAGGGCCTGGTCTGCCTGCTGGATCAGGAGGGCAAGGTGATTGTCAGCTCCGGCGACAGCGCGCTGCTGGACGCCCTGGGGCAGGCCAGTGCCCTGGGGGAAGGCTTTTTGCCCATCAACGGCGACCAATACACCGTATCCTCCGCCCAGTCCAGTATGAATGGGTGGCGCTATCTGTCCATCCAGCCCCAACATGCGGTGGTGCCCCGGCTGCGCTTCACCCGAAACCTCAGCCTTGGCATCTTTGTGGCGGTGCTGGTGCTGGGGGCCGCGGCAGCTTGGGGACTCTCCCGCCAGAACTACCGGCCCCTCGAACATCTGATGGATACCCTGCGCCGCCAGTCCGGCCTGCTGCGTGCCCAAGCCAACTCCGCCGAGAGCGAATACAGCCTGATCGAGCGCTCGGTGAACGATATTGCCGATTCCATGCACATGATGCGGGGCCTTCTGCAGGACGAGCTACCCCATATCCAGGAGGGAATGCTGCTGCAGCTGCTACGAAATGCAGTGACGGATTATTCCTCTTTTTTGGAGACCCTCTCCAATATGGGCATTCTGCTGCCCTACGGCCAGTTCTGCGTGGCGGTGATTCGCCAGCCGGAATCGGACAACTTTGAAGAGCAGATGATCGTCCATGTCATCCTCAAAGAGCAGTTGTCCAGGCTGCTTCCCACCGAGATCCCCTACGCCACTGTGGCCTCGCAGAGCGACACACTGGTAATCATCCTCAACAGCGACGCGCCCGATCTGGAAGAACAGGCCGCCAGGGCCATGCAGGCAGTGGCAGACAGCCTGCGGAGCGAGTTTTCCCGGATGGTGTCCATCACTCTCAGCCGGGCGGTGGGCAGCATCCAGCGGGTGCCTCATGCCTACTACACCGCCAGCCAGGTCAAGGCGGCGCAGCCTGTGGGCGAGGTGCTCCGGCTCAGCCAGCAGCCCCCTGTGCAGGTGGAGCAGAGCATCGACGAGATCGCCGTACCCCTGAAAAATTATATTGCCACCGGCGACAGCGCCCAGGCCCTGAAACTCCTCCGCGCCCGCTACCGCAACGGCATTGAGGGACGGGCCATCGCCCCGCACACCCTCCAGGGTTACTATGCCAGCCTGCTCAACCTGATTTCCGGCGCTTATACTCCTGAGAGCGGCGCCGTCCTGCTGCCGGATGGAAGCGATCCGCTGGCCGCCCTCTTTCTGCAGCGGGACGCCGCCGGGATGGAAAAAATCGTGGAAGCGGTGGCCGAACAGCTGTGCAAAGAAGTGCAGAACAAACAGAAGAGCCACGCCGCCCAGCTCACCGGGCAGATCCTCGATTTCCTCCAGCGGGAATACGCCAACAGTGAGCTGACCCTTTCCTATACGGCGGATCATTTTTATATCACCTCCAGCTATTTGTCCACCTTCTTCAAGGAGAACGTGGGAGATACCTTCCTGAACTATCTGACCCGCCTGCGGGTGGAACACGCCAAAGAGCTGATCCGCACCACCAACCTGTCCATGGGGGAGATCGCCCTGCGGGTGGGGTATGCCAGCGGCAACACCTTTACCCGCATCTTCAAAAAAGTAGAGGGGATCACGCCCACCCAGTACCGGGAAAGCGCCTCCAAATAACGCGCATCATCGCACATCACAAAAACGGGCAGACCTTCCAAAAAACTGCATGGCGCAACAAAGGGAAAACCGCCTTGGAATCCAAAAACATGACGATGTACAAAGCCGCCCCTGCGGCGTATCATGGATGCAGCAAGGGCGCTGCCGGAAATGCCGCGCCCCACAAAAAGAAGGATTGTTCTTCCAGGGCGCAGGGGGCCGTCAGGTTTGGCCCGGCCCTGGGCAGGAAGAAGGAGGTAACTCTATGAAAAAGAGAATTTCCCGTCGTCAGTTCCTTGCCGCCATGGGCGTCGCAGCTGCGGCCGGCGTCCTGTCCGGCTGCGGCGGTTCCAGCTCGTCTGCAAGCAGCTCTGCCAGCAGCGCGGCCGGATCCAGCGCCGCTTCGGTTCCCACCGGGGAGATCGTATATCCCACCTACCCCCTGGCGGACGGCACCAAGACCATCTCGGTCTATATGCGGGACGCATCCAGCGGCGCCATCGGCAACTGGGGAAACATCAAGGCCTTTCAGGCGGCGGCCGATAAGCTGGGTGTCACCATCGAGTTCATCCATCCCGCGGTGGGCAGCGAGTCGGATCAGTTCAACCTGATGATCGCCTCCGGCACCTATCCCGACGTCATTTTGTGGGACTACTCCTCCAGCGCCATGAGCCTGGACCAGCTGGTGGATTCCGGTGTGCTCATCAATATGAACGACTTGATCCATACCTATGCACCCAACTATCTGGCAGTGCTGGACAAATACGAGGAATTCCGCAAGGAGGCTACCTCCAACAGCGGCGACTATCTGGCCCTGTTCTCTTTCTCTGACCGGCCCCCGCTTTCCAGCGGGCCGGCCATCCGCGCCGACCTGCTGCAGGAATATGGCCTGGACGTGCCTGTGACAGTGGACGACTGGACCAATGTCCTAACCGTTATGAAAGAGAAGGGTCATGAGTACCCCCTGACCGCCGGCCAGAACCGGGACGGCAGCGTCTGGTTTGAGCTGCTGCTGCCCACCTACAGTACCTCTAACGATTTCTGCATGGACCCGGACAGCGGCGAGATCGTCTTTGGACCCGCCACCGAGAATTACCGCGCTTACCTGACCAAACTGAACGAATGGTACCAGGCCGGCCTGATCGACCCCGAGTTCATGTCCAACGACGGCACCAACATGAATGCCAAGTTAACGGACGGCCGCTGCGTAGCCGGCAATCTGATGCTGAGCTATCATATTGCCAACATCACCAATGCTGCCCGGGAGACCAATCCCAGCTTTGCATTTACCGGCTGCCCCTGGCCTGTGCTGAAGAAGGGAGATCCCGCCCACTACTTCGTCAACGGCGGGTTGTATTATTCCGGCAACCAGGCGGCGATCTCTTCCGCCTGCGCGGATCCCGTGATGGCCACCCAGGTGCTGGACTACTTCTACTCAGAAGAAGGCAACGACCTGCTTTGCTGGGGCATTGAAGGCGAGAGCTACCAGGTCAACGAGGACGGCACCAAGACCTTTACCGATAACATCATGCACAACCCCGACGGTCTGACCCCTCAGGAAGCCATTCTTGAGTACGCCATCCCTCTGTACAACTTCTCCGACGTCATCCTGAACGATCCCTATGTCCAGATGACCACCACCCTGCCCGAGCAGGGCACCGCCCGCGACACCTGGCTGGACGCGGACAGCGGCGTCAACATTCCCCGCCTGACGGTGGCCACCGAAAACCAGAGCGATTTCAACATGATTATGAACGACGTGACCACCTACGTCCAGGAGATGTACATCCAGTTCATCACCGGACAGGCCAGCCTGGAAAACGACTGGGAGACCTATGTCAACACCGTCAACGGCATGGGCATGGACATTGCGCTGCAGTATGAGCGCGATGCCTATCAGCTGTACCAGCAGCGTTAAAAATCATCTTTTCCCCATTGGCGTCTGCAGGCCGCGTCCTGCAGGCGCCAGCTTTTTAAGGAGGCAGGACAGATATGGGCAAGAACCCGGAAGCACAGTACCGCAGATACCGCCCCGATTACACCGGAATGGACGTGCAGGAATTTACTTTCTGCACCATGGAGGACCTCTTTGGCAGGCCCTGCGCCCTGCAGGCCGACCGTATTACCGCCCAGGGGGCCGGAAAGCCGCAGCTGGTTGTCATCTTTGTGCATGGAGGCGGCTTCTCTGAGCCGAACGATAAGCGACAGGCTTATATTTCCCGCTTTGCCCGGCCCCTGACCACTGCTGGGTACGCTGTCTTTTCCCCCGATTATCCCCAGTACGACAGCCCCGAGCAGTTTGCCCGGGAGGGCGACGAACAGCTGGCCTGCCGTACCGCCGGGGAAGCCATCCACCATCTATATCAGTATCTCCAGGCTCACAGCAGCGAGCTGGGCCTGGATGCCGGCCGCATTGCGCTGATGGGAGGCAGTGCCGGGGGAATGGCCTCTTTCTATGCCATTGTACAGCATCCCGAGGATCGGTACCGGATGCTGGGAAATCTGTGGGGCGCGCCCACCCATCTGCCCGATTTGCACTATTTCCCACCGGTACTTTCTATCCACGGCACGGCCGACCAGCTGGTGCCCTATGCCCAGGCCCTGGCTCTGCAGCAGGAGCTGACGCGCTGCGGTGTGCCCCATCGGCTGATCTCTCTGGAGGGAGCGGGCCACACCCCCATCGCCCGGATGCCCGATTACCTGCCGCAGCTGCTGGAATGGCTGCACCACACCATGAACTGAGTAAGAGAGGAGTATGTTTCATGAGAACGATCACCCCTTTGATGGACCGCTGGTCCTATGCAGTCTGCCGGTTGCAAGGCGTATCTGCGCCCCATGCAGAGAGCTGGACGCCGGTGACCCTTCCCCACGTCTGGAACCAGGACGATCCCCAGGCCCAGGGTCCCCGTCTCTACCGCCGCACCCTGACGCTTGCCCCGGCGGAGGGCCGCGCCCTCTTCCTCTGCTTTGAGGCGGTGGCGGGGCACTGCATGGTCTGGCTGAACGGCGTGTTACTGGGCCAGCACAAGGGCGGATACAGCCGCTTCTGCCTGCCTCTGGGCCGCGCCGCCCGCGCCGGGGAGAACGAGCTGACCGTCATGACCGACAACACCCGGGACGGCAGCTGGATTCCCACCGGCGGCGACTTCAACAACTTTGGCGGCATCTACCGCCCCGTTTCCCTCGTTGAAACGGACGCTACCCACTTCGACCTGCTCTATTACGGCACCTGCGGGCTGGACCTGATCGCCGGGCCGGAAGGCAGTCTTGCGTTGAACAGCCGGCTGGCAGGCCCGCTGGAAGGCGTCCAGGTGGAATACACTGTGCTGGACGGCGATACCATCTGCGCCCGCAGGGTGTGCAGTGCCCGGGAGCCTGCGGCCCGGCTGAACATCGGCCAGCCCCATCTGTGGAACGGTCAAAAGGACCCCCACCTCTATTGCTGCCGGGCCCGCCTGCTGCGGGACGGCGTCTGCCTGGACCAGGTGGAGCTGCCCTTTGGCTTCCGTGAAATCGCCATAACGCCCGACCGGGGCTTCTTCCTCAACGGGGAGCATCTGACCATCTGCGGCGTGGCCAAGCACCAGGACCGGGCGGGCTGTGCCTGCGGCGTCAGCGACGCCCAGCAGGAAGAGGACATCGCCCTGATCCGGGAGATCGGCGCAAACGCAGTGCGGCTGTCCCACTACCAGCACCCGGCCCACACCTATGATCTTTGTGACGAGGTGGGCCTGGTGGTCTGGGCGGAGATCCCCCTGCTGGATTTGCCCGACGGCAACGACCCTCTGTTTGAAAACGCCAGACAGCAGCTGACCGAGCTGATCCTGCAGAACAAGCACCATCCTTCCATCTGCTTCTGGGGTCTGCAAAACGAGATCGCCATCCACGGCGAAAGTCTGGAAATGTACCGCAAGGTGGAGCAGCTGAACCAGCTTGCCAAGGAACTGGACCCCGCCCGGCCGACCACCCTGGCGAACCTCTACTGTGTGCGCAACAACAGCCAGCTCAACCAGATCAGCGATATGGTGGGCTATAACATCTACTATGGCTGGTACTACGGCAAGCTGAGCGATTACGGCCCGTTCCTGGACAAGTTCCATCAGGAAAACCCCCAGGTGCCGGTCGGCATCTCGGAGTATGGCGCAGACTGCTCGATCCATCTTCACAGGGATGACCCCCAGGTGGGCGACTACTCGGAGGAATTTCAGTGCAAGTACCATGAAGCGGCCTATCCCGCCTTCCGGGCAAGGGAATTTGTCTGGGGCAGCTTTGTGTGGAACATGTTCGATTTCGCCAGCGGCATCCGCACCGTAGGCGATGTGAAAGGCCTGAACTGCAAGGGCCTGGTCACCTATGACCGGAAGGTCAAAAAGGACGCCTTCTACTATTATAAAGCCTGGTGGTCGCAGGAGCCTTTTGTCCACCTGACCGGACGGCGCTATGCCCGCCGCTGCGGCGAGACCACGACCATCAAGGTATATTCCAATGCTCCCAGCGTGACGTTGACTGTCAACGACCAGGCTTTCGGGACCCTAGACGGAGATAAAGTGTTCGTCTTTGAAGGGGTGCCCCTGGCCTGGGGAGACAACCGGATCGCCGCTGCCGCAGGCAGCTGCACAGACGTCATCCAGCTCACCCGAGTAGCGGAGCCGGAAAAGAGCTACATCTACGACAACCCCAACCCCGGCTTCAATGTTGAAAACTGGTTCACTCTGGAGGAAGGCGAGGAGCAGCTCTTCCCCCCAGACCGGTTTTCGATCATGGACGAGATTGGAGTTCTGAAAGCCTGCCCTGCAGCCTGGGCCCTGCTGGAACAGGAGGTGCCCAAACTCGCCAACGATCCCCGCAGCAGCAGTATGCCCCGGATGAGCCTGCTGAGGATTATCAACCGGATGAGCAGCCAGTTTGAGGAGTCCTTTGTCAAAGAGCTGAACCGGAAGCTCAATGCCATCCCCAAACCGGCCAGGGAGGGGGAAGCATGACCCGCGTCACTCCCTGCGGCCCCATCGCCGGCGTGCCGGCCCGCGCGCCCGGCGTGACCGCTTACAAAGGCATTCGCTACGCCGAGGCGGGCCGCTGGGAATACCCCAAACAGGTGACACACTGGGAGGATGTATACCAGGCGGACCGGTTCGGCCCCTGCGCGATCCAGAACAGCACCTTTGTCCCGGAAGACAAAAGTGGCCGCGACCCGTTCTATTACCATGAGTTCCGGGAGGGTCTGGCCTACACCTACAGCGAGGACTGCCAGTATCTGAACATCTGGGCTCCTGACGACGCCAAAAAGGCCCCCGTCATCGTCTACATCCACGGCGGCGCATTTCTGGGCGGCTCAGGCTGGGATAAGACTTTTGACGAGCCGGTCTGGCCTCAAAAAGGGGCCGTCGCGGTGACCATCAATTACCGTCTGGGACCTCTGGGCTACGCCTGCCTGCCTGAGCTGGCTGCCGAGGCGGGCCATACCGGCAACTACGGCCTGTACGACCAGCTCTGCGCCATCCAGTGGGTCCACGACAACATCGCAGCCTTCGGCGGCGACCCGGAAAATATGACCGTTATGGGCCAGAGCGCCGGGGCCCGCAGCGTCCAGATGCTGTGCAGCACCAGGGCGGCCGAGGGGCTGATCCAAAAAGCAGTCATGTCCAGCGGCGGCGGAGATGATTCCGTCCTCTTTCAGGGCGATCACAGGATGGAACGCCAGTATGATTTCTGGCAAGATTGGCAGCAGGCCGCCGGCGCGGAAAATCTGGCTGCTCTGCGTGCTTTGCCGGTCAAGGCACTCTACGATGCCCTGGGCCGTTGCTTTGGGTGCCACGGCTTTGCCGCTGTGATGAACCATATAGGGCCTGTATGGGACAACGCATACTTCTCCGACGCAGACTACAGCCTGAAGATCCCCTATCTGGCCGGCGGCAGCAGCCAGGATATGAGGCCGGAACTGGCAGCCGACGCCCTACGCTGGTGTCAAAAGCAGCCGGTGGGCAGCTATGCCTGGTATTTTTCCCGGCAGCTGCCCGGCGACGACAAGGGCGCATGGCACAGCGCCGACCTGTGGTACTGGTTCGGCACGCTGGAAAACAGCTGGCGGCCTTTCACGGAAGCAGACCGAAGGCTGTCCGACACGATGGCGGACTATCTGGTCAACTTTGCCTGCATCGGCGACCCCAACGGCCCCGGCCTGCCCCTCTGGCAGACCGCCCAGACCGCCGGTCAGGCGCTGCGGCTGGATCTGCCCGCCCCGGTCATGGTGAGCCATGTTCCAGGGATGAATGGTATTTTTGGATGGTAAGGAGAGCAGTATGGAGAAATACGACGTGCATTGCCACGCATCCCTGCGCCGGCAGGCAAGGACACCGAACCTTCGCAATCCGCAGGACTGCTACCTGGACGAGGCAGAAGAGGTGCTTGCCCATCTGCACAGCCAAGGCATCCGCAAGGCTCTGGTGATGAGCAGCGGCCAGTCCGACCCGGACACCGGCAATTCAGCCTGCCGCCGGATGGCGCAGGCTCATCCCGGCGAGCTGGGCTGGATGTGCAACATTGACCCCGACATCGACCCGGCGGAGGTGGAAAGCTGTCTGGCCGCCTGCAAGGCCCGGGGAGCCGTGGGGGTCGGAGAGCTTGCCGTTAATGAGTGGATAAACAGCCCCCGTATTACAGCAGTTTTTGAAGCGGCAGAGCGGCTGGGGCTGCCCGTCACCTTCCACATGAGCCCCGAGCCGGGCTTCAACTACGGCATCTGTGACCGCCCCGGCCTGCCTTTACTGGAGCAGGCCCTGCAAAAACACCCCAATCTGATTCTGGTGGGACACAGCCAGCCCTTCTGGCTGGAGATTTCGGGAGACTGCCCCCGCAGCGGCAACGCGGCGCGCAACGCCATGGGCCGCGGTCCGGTGACGCCCGGCGGACGGGTCCCGGCCCTATTTGCCCGCTGCCCCAACCTGTATGGCGACCTGTCCGCTTTCAGTGGGAGCTGCGCCATTCTGCGGGATGAGGCCTTCGGGCTTGCCTTTTTGGAGCAGTATCAGGACCGTCTGCTCTTTGGCACCGACACCTTGAACCGGCACCAGACTTTCCCGCTGGGACAATTCCTGGATCAGGCCGCAGCCGACGGACGGCTCAGCCAGGCCGCTTATCAAAAAATCTGCCGGGACAACGCCCGGCGGATCTATAAGATTTAAGATAAGAATGGGTTTCAGCCACCAACAGGACAGCCTGACTCTATGCCTGTCCGGCTTGTAGAGGAAAGGAGACTCCCATGAACGCAAAAACCAATGTACTAAACACCGACCTGACCGGCAAGGTGGCCGTAGTCACCGGCGCGGGGGGCGTGCTCTGCTCCGACATGGCGAAAACGCTGGCCCGGGCGGGGGCGAAAGTGGCCCTGCTCAACCGCACCCTGTCAAAGGCCCAGGCCCGCGCCGACGAGATTACGGCGGAGGGCGGCGTCGCCAAAGCCTACCAGTGCAACGTCCTGGTGGAAAACGATTGCAAGGTCGCCGCCCGCCAGGTGCTGGAGGACTTCGGCCCCTGCGATATTCTGGTGAACGGCGCGGGCGGCAACAGCGCCAAGGCCAACACCGACAAGGAATTTTACGAGCCGGGGGACATCGGCGACTCCACCCTGCAGACCTTCTTCACCATCTCCCCCGAGAACGTCTCGAGCGTTTTGGAGCTGAACTTCCTGGGGACCCTGCTGCCCACCCAGGCGTTCGCCCGGCAGATGCTGGGGCGGCCGGGGTGCAGCATCGTCAACATCTCCAGCATGAACGCCTTCACCCCCCTCACCAAGATCCCCGCCTACTCGGGGGCCAAAGCGGCGGTGTCCAACCTGACCCAGTGGCTGGCGGTCCACTTCAGCAAGGAGGGGATCCGGGTCAACGCCATCGCGCCGGGCTTTTTCGTCTCAGAGCAGAACGAAAAGCTGCTGTTCAACGATGACGGCACACCCACCGCCCGCACTCAGAAGATCCTTGCCGGGACCCCCGCCGGCCGGATGGGCCGCCCCGAGGAACTGGAAGGGGCGCTGCTGTTCCTGGTGAACAACGAGGCCGCCGGCTTCATCAACGGGATCATCCTGCCGGTGGACGGCGGTTTCCAGGCCTACTCCGGCGTATAAACCAATCTGCGATAGGAAAGGAGCCTACCTATGATCGACCTGAAAGCAAAACCGTTTTACCTGAACGACGAACGGATCCAGTGGGTGGAGGACACCATCGCCGGCATGACCCTGGATGAAAAGCTGGGCCAGCTGTTTGTGATCCTGCAGGCCCAGCCGGGCTTCCAGGAAAAGCAGGCGGAAGCTCTGCTGGCGCAGTCCCACATGGGCGGCCTGCGGTGGCAGAACGGCGGCAATAAAGAGCAGATCTACAGCCAGCTGACCACCTTCCAGAAGCACAGCAAAATCCCCCTGCTGATCGCCGCCAACTGCGACGACGGCGGCAGCGGAGCCGCCCCCGAGGGCACCTTTGTGGCCACTGCCGCCGAGTGCGGCGCGGGGGAGGGCACCGAGAATGCCTATCATGTGGGCCTGGTGGCCGGCCGCGAGGCTTCGGCCCTGGGCGCCAACTGGATGTTCAACCCGGTGTGCGACGTCTACATGAACTGGCGGAACACCATCGTCAACACCCGCTCCTTCGGCTCCGACCCCGACAAGGTGATCGCCAACGCCCGGGCCTACGTCCAGGGCGTCAAGGACGCCAACCCCCACATGGCCTGCACCGCCAAGCACTTCCCTGGCGACGGCGTGGAGGAGCTGGACCAGCACCTCGCCATGGGCATCAACTCCCTGAGCGTGGAGGACTGGGAGGCCACCTTTGGCAAGGTCTACCGCGCCCTCATCGCCGACGGGCTGGAAGCGGTCATGGTGGGCCACATCGCCCTGCCCGAGATGAGCCGCAGGCTCTGCCCCGGCATCCAGGACAAGGACATCAAGCCCGCCACCCTGGCCCCTGAACTCATCACCGGCCTGCTGCGGGGCGAGCTGGGCTTCAACGGCGTGGTCATCACCGACGCCACCCACATGGTGGGGATGACCGCCGTGGCCAAGCGCTCCGAGGCCGTCCCGCAGGCCATCATCGCCGGGTGCGATATGCTGCTGTTCGCCAATGACATCGGCGAGGACATCTCCTATCTGAAGGCCGCCTACGAGAAGGGCGACCTCACCGAGGAGCGTCTGTCCGATGCGCTGCACCGCATCCTGGGCCTGAAAGCCCACCTCTGCCTCAACGACCCCGCCGTCGCCATCCCCGACAAGGCCGGCCTGGCCTGCGTGGGCTGCGCCGAGCACCAGAGCTACAGCGCCCAGGCCGCCGACAGTTGCATCACACTGGTCAAGGACACGCGTGGCAATCTGCCCATCGACCCCGCCAAGAAAAAGCGGGTGTTCCTGGTGTATGTGGGCTCCACCCCCACCACCAAGGGCTACAAGGGCGACCCCGTCAAGCAGGTGGTGGTCGAGGAGCTGGAGCGCGCCGGCTTTGAGGTGGACCTTTGCCCCAACTTCCACGCCCTGGAGGTGGAGAACGGCGTCTCCCCCATGAACTTTGTCAAGATGCTGGGCCATTCCAGCCGGGAGGAATTCATCCGGACCCACGACTGGGCGCTGGTGGTGGTCAACGTCAAGGGCTACGCCCAGGAGAACAACGTCCGCCTGCGGTGGAGCTGCAATCACAGCTGTGAGCTGCCCTGGTACAACGAGGAAGTGCCCACCGTCGGCATGAGCCTCAACTACACCAACCACCTCATCGACCTGCCCCAGCTCCACACCTTCATCAACGCCTATGCACCGGGCCGCGCCCACATCCGCGCCGCCATCGAGAAGCTGACCGGCAAAAGCGAATTTAAGGGGACCGCCGAGGACAACGTGTTCTGCGGCCGCTGGGAGACCCGGCTGTAAGGAGGAAGCTGCCGTGACGCTGCAAGAATTTGAAAAACAGAAAGACTTCCTCGTCTGCGTGGACTCGGACGGGTGCGCTATGGACACCATGGACGTCAAGCACTTCCGGTGCTTCGGACCCTGCATGGTGGAGGAATGGGGCCTGGAACGGTGGGCCGGGCCCATCCTGAAGCGCTGGAACGAAATCAACCTCTACACCCGGACCCGGGGGATCAACCGCTTCAAGGGGCTGGCCATGGCGCTGACCGAGATCGACAAGCAGTATTGCCCCATCGAGGGAGTGGCGGAGCTGGCCGGCTGGGCTGCGCACGCCCCTGAGCTCTCCAACCAAGCCCTCGCCGAGGCGGCCAAAACCGCCAAGGGCCCCTGCCTGGCCAAGGCGCTGTCCTGGTCCCGCAAGGTGAACACCGCCATCGACGCCCTGCCCGAGAGTGAGAAGAAGCCTTTCCCCGGCGTGGCCCAGGCTCTGGCCGCCGCCCATGCTGCAGCGGACGTGGCCGTGGTGTCCAGCGCCAACCGGGAAGCCGTGGAAGAAGAGTGGACCTGCTGCGGCCTGCTTTCCTCGGTGGACGTCCTCTGCTGCCAGGACAGCGGCTCCAAGGCCGCCTGCATTGCCCAGCTGAAGGCCAAGGGCTATGACCCTGCCCACATCCTGATGGTGGGGGACGCCCCCGGCGACCAGGCCGCCGCCGGGAAAAACGGGGTGTACTTCTATCCCATCCTGGCCCGCCACGAGGCGGACAGCTGGGCCGATTTCACCGCCAAAGCCCTGCCCGCCCTGCTGAGCGGCGGCTATGGCCCATACGGCCAGGAAATGGCCAGACGCTTCGCCGGCAACCTACAATGACCTCCTGAAAAGGCCAGTCCTTGGCTGAACCGAACCAGTAAAAACAGACAGTAGACAAAAAGCCCCCTGATGTAGGAAAATAGAAGGTACTACATCAGAGGGTAATGTTATGCCCGGCAAAAAAGGAATGATTCGGTATAGTGAAGAAATAAAAGAACAGGTACTCAAGGAAGTTCAAGCAGGGCAAAGCCAAAGAGAAATCAGCCGCTACGCGATTCAGAGTTGGTGCGGTCTGAGGCCAGAGACAAAACTGCGGCAGGCAGCACCTTTGCCCAAAGGCAAGCCAGGAAAAATAAAAACCATAGAGGATTACGAAAAGTAAAACAAGCGGCTGAAAATGGAGAATGAACTGTTGCGGGATTTTCTGCGGTTAACAGGAAGGAAGTGAGGCCACAGCTAAAATACGCGGTCATACATCGTCACCACGAGGAGTTTCCTATCGTCACGATGTGCCGTTTCTTTGGGGTATCTCGAAGCGGATACTATGATTTTGTGCATAGGATAGGCAGACCGGAGAAGGACGCGGCCCTTGCCCAGTGCATTGCACAGCAGCAGGAGAAATGCTTTCAAACCTACGGCTATCGACGAATGTGGCAATGGTTGGAAGGAAATGTTGGAATCCACCACAATCCGAAAACCATCCTCCGCATAATGAAGAAATACGACCTGCTAGCTGAAATTCGTCGCCGCAGGAAGTGGCAGCAGATGGGCCAGCAGTTGCATAAATATCAGAATCTTCTCAACCGGAATTTTCGCGCAGAAGCACCGAACCACAAATGGGTGACCGATATTTCCTATATTCAAACCAAACAGGGTGTATTATATCTCTCCATGATCCGGGATCTGTATGACAACAGCATTGTGGCCTACAAGACTGCAACACAGCAAGCGGCGAACCTCGTGCTGGACACCATCCGCCTGGTAGTTTTCAGGGAAAAGAAGAAGATCGCCGCGGAATTGCAGCTCCACAGCGACCAGGGCTTTCAATACACATCCCAAGCATATTTCAAGCTGACTCAACAATACGGCATTACGCCTTCGATGTCAAGACGTGGAAACCCTTACGACAACGCAATGGAGGAAATTTCTTCTCCATCCTCAAAACAGAATGCATCTACCGCCACAAACCCGCTACCTTCTTGGAAGCCAACGAGATGATCGACCGCTATATCCATTTTTATAATTACGAGCGCATCCAAGGTAAAACAGGAGTGGTGCCGCTGACGCTGCGCCACTTCTGCTAAAACTGAATATTCCTGCACCAGTGGCTTCTTTATACTGTCTGCACAAATTGGGGCAGTTCATCAGGTACGTGCCACCTTCGGTCCTTTTATTCACCTGTATCCTCTCTGCTTTCAGAAGTTCAGTTAAGCGCCTTGCGCAATACGCTCCCGATGTCCCCCTCGATACAGACGGCCTGCCGCTGGATCTCGGGAGGGCAGTAGGCCTCGTTCAGGTTGATGCAGGTGTATACCGCCCGGGGGTTGTTATGGGTCATCCGCCAGAAGGGGTACTTGACGATGCCGGGCGTGTTGCCGCCCACCCCCAGCTCCAGATACAGAATATGCGCTCCTGCATAGAGGCGGATAAAGTCCTCATACCGCCGGGCGGCTTTGTGCCAACCCTCGTCCTCCACAAAGGTATCGTCGGCGCGCAGGTTCATGGACATAGGCTTACCGCATACCGGGCAGTGCAGCACCAATGCGGCGGGAACTTCCATCTTCAGCGCCGCCCTGTCCGGCACACAGAGATCGCCGTTTTCCGCAAAGGCAAAGCCCTGCGCTTCCAGCATGGCACGGACGGCGGTCTCGTTGTCGTAGGTTTCGCTATGGCAGGGCTGGGAGCACTGCCACAGCCCGTAGTCTCCCTGGGTGTAAAACAACCGGGCCTTGTCGAACCTCGCTTTCTGGAAGCAGTGGTCTACGTTGGTGGTCAGGACAAAATAGTCCTTGCCCTGCACCAGCTGCAAAAGGTCGTTGTACACCGGCTTTGGCGCGTCCATGTAGCGGTTGATATAGATGTAGCGGCTCCAGTAGGCCCAGTGCTCTTCAAAGCTATGAAACGGGTAGAACCCACCGGAATACATATCACCAAAACCATACTTGGCGATAAAATCCGCAAAATACTTCTGAAAGCGTTCGCCGGTATAGATGAACCCCGCAGAAGTGGAGAGTCCGGCCCCCGCGCCGATCACCACAGCGTCTGCCGTGTCAAGCACGCGCCGCAGTTGTGTGATTTTATCGCAGCAGCCGCTGGTAGATTTTGTAGTCGCTGTCCTTAAAAACATTGAAGATCACCTCGATTTGATGTGCGTTTTGCCGCTGCCAGGTCCGGACGGTCTGCAGGGCAATTTCCGCCGCGTCCTGATTGGGAAAGTGGAATTCTCCGGTTGAGATGCAGCAGAAGGCTACGCTGTGCAGGCCGTGTTCTGCCGCCAAATCCAGACAGGCGCGGTAGCAGTTGGCCAGCAGTTCCCGGTCCCGCCGTGTGACCCTGCCGCCCACGATGGGGCCAACCGTGTGCAGTACATAGCGGCAGGGCAGATTGTAGCCTTTGGTGATTTTCGCCCGGCCGGTTTCTTCCTCGTGTCCCTGTTTGCGCATTATTTCAGCGCATTCCAGCCGCAGCTGCACCCCCGCGTAGGTGTGGATGGCGTTGTCGATGCAGCCGTGGCAGGGCACAAAGCACCCCAGCAGAGCGCTGTTGGCCGCGTTGACGATGGCGTCGCAGCGCAGTGTGGTGATGTCTCCCTGCCAGAGATACAGTCCCGGCTGCACCGGCTTCAAGTCGGCCAGATCGGTGACGCCCCGCTCGGTCAGGCGCGCCTGCAGATAGACGTCCTGCACCCGCAGGAAATCCTCGCTGGCCGGCATGGGCGGCCGCACGTTCATCAGGCTGCGCAGCAGCCGGCGCCTGTCTGCCAGCCCATCCGGCAGGCGGATCGCCGCGTATTCCTCCCGCTCCGCCAAAAGCGTGCGGAGCAAAAAGTCCAGTCGCTCGTCCTGCGTCATGGTACTACCTCTGTTCTACCGCCTTTGTCGGGCAGACCTCATAGCAGTTGCCGCAGTGCAGGCAGTGTTCCTGCCGGATGACCACCGGCTTTACCGAAATATCAATGCACTTCTGCGGGCATTTGGCATAGCATAGCTTGCAGCCGATACACTTGTCGGTCACAAAGTAGCCGGTCTGCCGGGCCTGCGCTCCGCCAAACGAGAAGGACGCCCGCTCGATGGGCTGTTTGGAGAGGTCGAACCACTCGCCGGTGCCCTCATAGATTTTGAAGACTGTCAGCGCGCTGCGGGAGCGCACATCGGGATAGATCTTTTCCATGTAAGGGTTCTTGCGGAACAGGTCGGGCAGTCTGTCCGGCCCTATTTCTTTTGCTTTGCCCTGCACCGACACCGCCACGCAGGAGAGGGTATCTTCGCCCTTCATGGCGATAAAAGCGATGTTCTCATTAGCTTTCAGCCGGTCAAAAAAGTTCTTGCCTTTGGCGGTCAGGAAGTACAGGCCGGTCTCGTCCCAGTCCATCAGGTCGATGGCGCAGGTGACCGGCCGCCCGGCGCCGTCCACGGTGGCAAATACGGTGGAGTGGATTTTCTCAACGATATATTGTAAATACTCTTTTGCCTGCATAACGGGCCTCCTGTCTCTGTGCTTGCGGCAAGGCGGCGGGCGAGCGCCCCCGTCCTGGCCGGATGCAGGAGCAGCCCCGCAGGGCCGAATGGCTGCGGAGCTCTCCTTTTGCTGTGCCTTTTCCCGGTTTACAGGTCGTATGCCTTGGGCGGGTTGCCGGAGAAGTCGGCAATCACGGCATGGGCGTTTTTCAGGTAGAATACCTCGAAGATGGGGTTGGTGGCCTCGCCGTACTGCCCCTTGACGATGGGGTTCTGGATGCACATTTCCTTGGCGGCCATGTTGTTCTCAAACACAGCCTCGCCGTTCAGGCGGATCCAGGCGTAGGAAGGGCTGGAGACGGAGATCTCGATGTTGGGGTTGGCCTGCATATCCTTGTAGACATCCTTCGTGTTGTTGGTGCAGAACCACAGCTTGCCGTTCATCTCACCGGCAAACATGAAGGGGCGGCACTTGGCCTTTCCGTCACGGCCGACAGTGGCCAGATACTGGACGGGATTTTCCTGTAAAAACTTCACGACTTCGTTCATGATAAGTACCTCCTATAGCTGTTTTGCGTCAGGTTGTTTTCTTTTGATGGTTCTATTGTAACAGCGCCTTTTCGTACTGTAAAGTACGCACAATATTGTGCTGTAGTTACCAGATAGATACTATTGGGTGGTTACCGAAAGGAAACGATTGCGTATTTCTGTGATTTTTTCTGCACCGGCTCTCAGAAAATTTTTTGAAAGTCTCTGCTTTCATCGGAAGCGGCACAGTTGCGTGAAAGGCTTGACAGTGTTATAATGATCTTATCCTTCTTAAAAGGATGTATTATCCTGTTAGGAACCAATAAGGGAGCGTGATTTCATGCAACAGGTGAAAGAGCTGCCCGCCTGCCCGGTGGAGACCACCCTGACCCTCATCGACGACAAGTGGAAGGTGCTGATCCTGCGGGATCTGATGCCGGGGACCAAGCGATTCGGCGAGTTAAAGAAGTCAATCCGTAGCGTCTCGCAAAAAGTCCTGACTGCTCAGCTGCGGGAGATGGAGGCCAACGGTCTGCTCACCCGGACGGTCTACGCCGAGGTGCCGCCGCGGGTAGAGTACAGCCTGACAGCCCTCGGAAAAAGTCTCAAACCCATCCTGGACGCCATGCAGGTCTGGGGCGAAGTCTACCAGGCGCAGAATCACCGATCATGATCGAAAAAGGGCGGCCCAAATGATCGCTCGAGACGCCCTTTTGGTATGTTGCAAAGCCAGATCTCGTCTAATGTACAGCAGCCTGAGATACGGCCGTTTTGAATGGCTGCCACTCATTTACGCAAGAAAAAGATCATTGATTCAAAGGTTGAAGCATTCGGTTCATTGTGGGATGCTTTTGCAAAAAAGACAGAGGTACAATAACCATGTTGATTGATTTCAATAAGATGCCAGAGCGTACGATGCCAGGCATGAACTATGGCTCTGGCGAAATGACTGCAAAGATGTTGATGGGCGAAAATGGAAAAATCATTCTCTGCCGTATCCATGCAGGCGGTTCGATTGGCTCCCATAAGCACGAGACCAGCGACGACATCAATTATGTCCTGTCTGGAGCAGGCGAGGCAATCTGCGATGGAGCAGTGGAAGTGCTGACCGCTGGCTGCTGCCATATCTGTAAAAAGGGTTCAGAGCACAGCATCATCAATACGGGGCACGATGATCTATGTCTGCTTACCGTAGTTGCCGAGCGGTAAAGCACTCAGCGATTCCCTAAAGTCAACACAATTATAGACCAATTAAGCAAAGTCAATAGCATAAGTGGCCAACAGGGTCAAGAGTAGATGGTTTGCACCACGGCTTCGCCGCTCTTGACTCTGTCAGCCACTTACGCTAAGCAGAAAACAAGGGCAGCAAAAGCTGCCCCATGCCAATTTAGGCATAACAAAATAGACCCTGCTTTGATTTCAGGGCCCACAATTCACAAGTGGGTTTAAGCAACTTTAATAAAACCCTGTTCTCTCGCGTGTTGTTCAGGAGTTCTCAACTCGAAAGGCTTCTGGTCGCGCAAAACGGCGAAGATAATAAAGATCAATTTATGCATAGATGCGGCAAGCGCAACTTTTGCCGGTTTGGTTTTACATTTATTTTCATAGTAGCCAGATAAAACAGGATTAGCTGCAGGAGCGTTGGCGTGCTTGAACACTGCGTTAACTACTGCCATATGCAAAGCGGCCCGCGCATATGGAGAGCCTCTCTTTGACAGTTTGTTCTTTGTCCCTCGAAATGTACCAGATTGCCGTTCAGAGGGGTCCAATCCAAAGTAAGCGGCGAGCTGTTTTGGCTTTTTGAAGAGCGAGATATCGCCGATTTCTGCCATAATAAGTGAGGCAGAGTGAGGCCCTACACCAGGGATGGTTTGCAGTAATTCTACGTTTTTACGAACGGTTTTTACTTGCGCCAACAAATTTCCAATCGACTGTTCCAAGTACGTCACGCTGTCTGACAATGTGTTCAGCACTGGAATAATAGACAAAATCATGCTTTCATCCGCACAAGTGTGAATCCCCAGAACCTTGGCTGTTTCCGCCGTCTTTATAAGCGCTTCTGCCTTCTTTTTGGCAAACTTGTATCCTGATTTGCTGGCAGTAGCAATTACTTCAACAAGTTCGTACTCGTCTGACGCCAGCAAGATGGCCGGAGTTGGAAAGTGTGACAAGACGGCACGCGACGTAATGCTGCCCACATCCGAGAATACCTTATCGTATCCAGGGAAAATCTGATCCAAGAAGGCAGTGAGTCGGTTTTTATACCGAGTCACATCATTCAGAAGCTCTACTCGTTCCCGGCAAAGCAACCGTAAAGCACGAATCGCAGATTGCGGGATCTGCGATGGACGTAGGGTTTTGGTGCGATACAGCATGGCCAGCTTCAATGCGTCTACTTTGTCTGTTTTTCTCTTTCGTATAGAAAAATCCTTCATGGAACTGCTCTGGAGAGGATTAACCACAAGCACGTCATATCCACAGTCCGAGAAAAACTGAAACAGAATCAAGTGGTAGTGTGACGTGGCCTCCATGACAACAGCCGGACGGCCGCCAAAGGCTTCTGTAGCCTTTTTCAACAAAGCCTCAGCGCGCTTCATAGATGTACTATCGTGATAAATCTTTGTTTGTGCGAAAATCTGATTGTCTGGTGACAGAATACACATGTCGCTGAAACGTTTACTGACATCGATCCCCACTACTGGTCCAAAATTCATATACATCGCTCCTTCCCGGGACAGTTTCGCTTCTTCGCAAAAGCAACAGGCGCGTTTTTGATACGGGTAGCGGCTGTGCCGGCCCAACCAACCAAAACATTGATTCTTTTACGAAGCGAACGGACGGTCTACACTGTTGGTAACTTCCAAATCGGAAACCTAGCAAGCAATTTTGCCACTTTCAGCCCCGCATGATAGTTCTATGTTACAATGTTTTCAGAACCGGCACAACCGTACACCATCCTCGATGAAATGTTTTTTATTTCATCGATAACAGTATACCAGCAAGCAGGGCGACCTGGTACCAAGTCGCGATTTTTGCATCGTGCCTCCTCTGGCCGGGCAAAAATGCTTGTTGGGAGCTTCCCAAACCCTCCTCAAAACTGCATCCCCTGGATGCAGGCTGCGCGTTCCGGCGGAACGCTTCCATTCCCTTATAAACAAAAAAGCACGCCAAAGGCCGACGCAAAATCGACCTTTGGCGTGTTTCATTTACCGGCTCTGCTGCCGGTCCGGCTGCGGTGTCTCATCTGCGAAGAATCGCTCGATATTTTTCTGTGCCCGCAAAAGTTGCTGCATCTCCTCCCTGGCCTTGCGGTATTCCGGGTAGGCCGCTTTCTTCTGCCTGAGCAGTTCAGTGTACTCGGCGTTCAACTCCTTCACCTTGGGCAGCTTCTTGATACCCTGCTTATCAAAAAATTCTTTGGCTGCCTGGTGCAGCAAGATCTCTGCTTCATGCCCGGCACGGAATTGTCTGCTGTATCCGGCCTTGCGGTAGGCTGCGTACACCTCGCGGGTCTTGGCGTAGTGGACGATCTGTGTTCGTAGTTCCGATATTTCAGCCATCCGCTTCTCTATGGCTTTGATCGTCTCCTGCAGCTCGTGAAAGTGTTTTGCTGCTGATTCGACTTTACTGTTCAGCTCATCCATGCTGGTGAGCTTATTTTCCTGCAGAAAGATCAGCGTTTTGGACATTTCCTTCAGATTGAACTTCTTGACCCACCGTTGGTAGCCGGTCCCCTTCCCCTGCTTGGCGGCAAGGTCGATCAAGAGCTGGAAAGCATCCTCTCTGATCGGAGCCGCTGTTCTTTGCCGCGGGCGGTGTTCCGCCTTACCATCCAGCACAGCGCGAATTTCTTCCTCACTATACCCCGACCCCAGCGTCCGAAAACGGATGAACCGCTTCTGCTGCTTGCCCTTCACCGAGGTGTGCTTGCCCCGCTTGACCTCGTAGCCCTCCTGTTCCAGCTTTTGCAGAAAGGCTTCAAAGTCGGAAGGCTTGTCCCGCAAGATGTTGTCGATTACCGCGCAGAGGCGGTCGCGGTTGCTCTCCTTGGGCGGGTAGAGAATACGTTTTTGCCGCTCGCAGTAGGGCTTGGTTTCAATCACCGACAGCTTGTGTTCCAAGCAGATCACATCGCTGAGCCGCTGCACTGCCAGCCCCGACAGCCAGAAGTCCCGGAACTTCCTGCTGCCGTCCAAGGAGGTGGAATTATAAAGGATGTGGTTGTGGATGTGCTGGCGGTCGGTGTGAGTGGCCACGATGAAAGCGTGCCTGCCCTTGGTGAAGCGCATCGCCAGTTCATAGCCCACCTTGTTGGCTTCTTCCGGCGTGATCTCGCCCGGCTTGAAGGATTGCCGAATTTGGTAGGCGATGACATTGCTCTTTTGGCTGCGCCCTGTGGATTGCTCGTACTGCCGCTTGGACAAAAGGAACTCCTCGTCCACCGTCAGCGGGCTGCACCCATAGCTGCTGACCAGCGTGCCGCCGGCGGTTTTCTCCGGGTTTTGGGCGTAATCGGTGCGGCTTTTCAAGCAGGCTGCAACGCTCTTGCCTTTGTTCTGATGCAGCGCAATGAGACGTGTGGCGGCCAGTTTTCTCACCCCCTTTCGGATTTGTGCCCGCCTGAGCGCAGTATAAAAAATAAGCCGCGGCCTTTGCAAGGATGTCGCGGCTCATAGGGCGGCCAGCTGGGTCAGAATTTGTTTGGCTAAGTCAATTAATTCATCCAGCCGCGCCCGTAAGTCCTCTATATCTGTCTGGTAAACGCGGCCGCTCTCGTTGGCACGCTTGGCGTACTGGTTCAGGTTGTTGCTGCACATTTGCAGCAGGTAGGCCATTCGGTTCAGTTCCTTCAAGTCAAGCCGGATGCAATAGCCATCCAGCGCCATTTTCCGAAGATATGCCCCGATGCTCACAATGCCCAGCTCTGCCATCTTACTGTGAATTCGTTCCAGTTCCGGCTTGCTGACCCGGAAGTGCAGCTGCTGGTCGCGGCGGTCGCTCACCGCTCCGGCTCCTTCTTTTTGGTCGCAGCCTGCACGGACGTTTTTTTCTCCGCCTTTTCCTGCGCCTGCTTGAGCCGTTCCCGGATAGAGGCGCGGGGCGGCTTCTCTGCCTCCCGACGCACCTGGGTCAGGAACACATCTACCAGGCCGGGGTGACTCTGAACAGAAAAATCCCGCCGGTGAGCAAACAGCGGATCGGCCTTTGCTGTTTTGGCCCAGGCTTTGTTGTCCTGGGAAAAGCGGCCGTCCCATTCGTTCTGTTGGAGAGTACCAGCCAAGACATACAACACCCGCTCTGCGCCAAACTTCTCCACCACCTCTCGGGCCGCCGCGCTATCCAGACGGCTGCCATCGTAGTAGCAGGCTATGGCCTGCTCGATTGCCAGCTTGCACTCCACATTTTCCTGATATTCAGCCCTTGCCAATGACAACTGGATGTCTTTCTCATCCACCGCCACCAGCTCCTGAAAGTCCATGCCTTCCAGTTCATTTTCAATCAGCTCCTGCAGCGAGCCGTACTGCCGGACGTCCAGAGGCTTGCCGTCCAGCTCCCGCTCGATCTTGTACCCTTCCAGGTCCACATGGACTTGCAACGGAATGTCCTCATCGCCCACCGTAGTGTAAGCGATATTTACCCTACTCAAGTCGCTGAAATCCGCATGGGAAGCATAATCGTAAGTGCAAAAATCGTCGATCAGGGTTTTGGCGCGGTCCAGTTGTGCATCCAGCACGATATTCGCTCGGTCTACAACGCAGCTCCATACTTCCTCCATGTGGCTGCTTTCTACATAATCCAGTTCTTTATACACATCCGCCAGCGGCGCAGGCGAGGCAAGCAGCGCCGCTGCCTGGGCATCGGTCAGGTCGTTGTGCTCCAGCGAAAGCAGAATGTCCTCCCGCATAACATACTCATAGGCGTGGTTCAGAATCTCCTCCGGCGGCTGGGCCAGCAGCCAGTCCCGGAACTGCTCCTGTTCCGTAAACATCTGCCTGTAAAGGGTGGTGTTCCACTGTTCATTGGTCATCTTTCGGGTTCCTCCTTCTTTTGGGGCTTATCACGGGCGGGTTTCTCAGCTGCGGCGGCTTTCAGCCCGGCCAGTACCGAAGGGCGGTGCCCCTCGCTCCGCTCATCCAGTTCAGCTTCGGACATGTCCTGCTTCGGCTCAGGGCGACTTTCCATGTTCAGCAAGGTGTCCAGTTCGGCCAGACGGGCGGATTTTTCGGCCAGCTCCGCTTCTTTGGGGAAAGGCTTTTCCACTTCCACTTGCGCAGCGTCCCGCTGCTGGTACAAAGTTTGCAGCTGGTTCTCGGCGCGGGCGATGCGGTCGGGGAAGCTGTCCAGCACATTGTCCAGGCGGGTCAGGTTGCCGCGGGCGTCGGTGCCGAGAGGGACAAAATGGCTGGTTGCACCCCGCAGCACCGCCTGGTATTCGTTGCGGAAGGTATCAAAACGCAGATCAAAGCCAAAGCCGCGATAACTGCCCAGCGTCACCGTCTCGGCGGTGGGCATTTCTTTGCAAGCCAGAAGCAACCGCTCGCCTGCGGCCAATTTGTCCTCAAAGTGCATCCCTTTCACAGTCATGCCGCAGAAGCCGTCCTTCACCTGTGGGTTGGCCTCTGCCGTTTTGGCGTCCTGTTGCAGGGCGGCAATCTCCGCTTTCTGACACTGGATGCTGGCAGGAAACTCTTTGAGCAGCTTATCCTCCAGCCGATACTTCTGGCTCTGATGGTCGGCTTTCAAAACCTTCAGCTTTGCTACCTCCACATCGAGATTCATCTTTTCCTTGATGAGCGGATTGCCGGCGCACAGCGCCTTGACCTCGGCGTAGCTGAGGACCTGCTCGTCCACGTCCTCACAAGAACGGACGGGCGATTTCGAGGTCATGATCTGTCCGATGAAGCGCTGTTTATTTTCGAGTGTCTGGAACAAGTACGCATCGAATGTCCCTTCTGTGACGTAGTTGTAGATCTGAACCGTCTTATTCCGGTTGCCCTGTCGGATGATGCGGCCGTTGCGCTGGGTCATGTCGGAGGGCTTCCAACCCACATCCAGATGATGAACGGCAACAAGACGGTCCTGCACGTTGGTGCCCGCCCCCATTTTTGCCGTACTGCCAAGCAAAATGCGCACCTGTCCGGTGCGCACCTTGGAGAACAATTCCTTCTTCTTGGCCTCGGTGTCGGCGGTGTGAATGAAGGTCACCTCACTTTCCGGCACGCCCGCTGCCAGCAATTTTTTCTTCACATCATCGTAGACGTTGAACTGCCCGTCGCCCTTGGGAGTGGACAAATCACAGAACAAGAGCTGGGTCAGTCTATCCGCTTTGCCTTCTTCCCAAATGCGCAGGACATTTCGGACGCAAACGTTAAGCTTGCTGTTTGGGTCATCGGGCAAAAGAGGGTTCATGAGGCGCTGGTCGAGGCCGATCTTCCGCCCATCATTTGTGACGCACAACATATTGTCCTCGGAAGCATCCACCATCCCGGCGTTGATCTTGCCCGCCCGCTCCGAAAGAGACTGCACCATTTCTTTTTGAATTTCTGACGGTTTCACAAGCACTGTTTCAAATTTGGCCTCCGGCACCGGCAGATGGAGCTGGTCACTGGTCTTAATGTCCGCTACCTCTTTGAACATAGTCATGAGTTCCGGCAGGTTGAAGAATTTCGCAAAGCGGGTCCGCGCCCGGTAGCCGGTGCCCTCGGGGGCCAACTCGATAGAGGTGCTGGTCTCCCCGAAGGTGGACGCCCAGCAATCAAAATGCGTCAGCCCCTTTTGTTGCAACGTGCCGTACTGCAAATAACGCATGACCGTAAACAATTCGGTCATGGAGTTGCTCACAGGCGTACCCGTAGCGAATACCACGCCCCGGCCTCCGGTCAGCTCATCCATATACCGGCACTTGCCAAACATATCGCTGGACTTTTGGGCCTCGGACGTAGATAAACCAGCGACATTGCGCATTTTTGTTACAAGAAAAAGGTTCTTAAAGCTGTGTGACTCGTCCACAAACAACCTGTCTACGCCCAATTCTTCAAAGGTAATCACATCATCCTTGCGCTCGGCGGCCCGCAGTTTTTCGAGTTTCATTTCCAACTGCTTGCGGCTTTTCTCCATCTGCTTGATGGTAAATTTCTCCCCGGAGGAATGTTTCAGCTCGGCAATGCCGCCTTGGATCTCGTCGATCTGTTCCTGGATGATGCGCTCCTGCCGCTCAAATGAAAGCGGTATCTTCTCGAATTGCGAGTGCCCAATGATGACCGCATCGTAATCCCCAGTGGCGATGCGGGCGCAGAACTTCTTTCGGTTGGCGGTTTCAAAATCCTTTTTGGATGCCACCAAGAGCTTTGCGCTGGGGTAGAGGTGCAAAAACTCCTGCGCCCACTGGAGGGTCAGGTGGTTGGGTACCACAAAAAGGGATTTCTGGCACAGCCCCAGGCGTTTTGCCTCCATGGCCGAGGCCGCCATTTCAAAGGTTTTGCCCGCGCCCACCTCGTGGGCCAGCAGGGTGTTCCCGCCGTAAAGCACATGGGCAATGGCGTTCCGCTGATGCTCCCGCAGGGCGATCTCCGGGTTCATACCCACGAAGTGAATGTGGCTGCCATCGTACTCCCGGGGACGGGTAGAATTGAACAGCTCGTTGTATTGCCGCACCAGTACCTCTCGCCGCTGGGGGTCCTGCCAGACCCAGTTTGCAAAGGCATCCTTGATGGCCTGCTGCTTCTGGCCGGCCAGCATGGTCTCCTTTTTGTTCAGCACCCGCTTGGGTTTGCCGCTATCATCTTCCACCGTGTCGTAGACCCGCGCATCCCGGAGATTGAGGGTGTCCTCCAGAATCTTGTAGGCGCTGGCCCGCGCCGTGCCGAAGGTCTCGTAGGCCATGACGTCGTTGTGGCCCGTTTTGGTCTTGCCCTCGATCCGCCACTCGGCGGTGGACGGGGAAAATTTGACCCGAATGGCGTACCTTAAATAAAAGGGAATTTGAAAGGTCTCGTTCATAAACTTTTGGATGATGTCGGGGCTGATCCAGGTCGCCCCCAGCCGCACGTCGATCTCGGAGGCTTCCAGCTCTTTGGGCTGGGCTTTGGTCAAAGCCTCCACATTGACCGTGAAAGCCGGGTCATTCGCGGCGGCCAGCCTGGCGATCTGCAGTTTGTTGCGGACGTTGCCGGACAGGTACTCGTCCGCAGTTTTCCAGTTCTGGTCGGAAGGGTCCTGGAAAATCACACCGCGCAGCTCATCGGTGATACGCCCAAAATCTTCCGGCGTGCCCAAAAGTTCCGCCATGTAGGGCAAATCGACCTTGCCCTTTTCCCCGATGGATACCGCCAGCGCTTCGGCAGGGGTGTCCACATGAGTGACAGTACGTTCGGGCCGGATGGTCCGCTTTGTAAACATATCCGCCTTGCTCTTGAGCTTGCCGTTTTCGTCCAGGTTTTCAAGGGAGCAAAGCAGGTAGTAAGACGAATCGTCCTCAAAGAGCCGCCCGTTTTTGCGGTCGTTGAGCAGGCCGTATTTTGCGGTGAAGGCATCGTAAGCGGCGTTCAGCTCGGCCTGCTTGGCGGCAATGTCGGCATCCGGGAAATCTTCGAGCTGGTAGGCGATCAGTTCGTTGACGAGGCTCCGCAGCTCCGCCATCCCCTTGATTCGCTCCTTCGCGTCGCCGCTCAGATTCACCGATGCCATGACCGAGTTTTCGCGGTAGTAGATCTCGCCGTCCACCACCGTATAGGAGAAATTTTTGACGTTCGGGTCGGCGGGCAGAATGTGAGAAGCACCTTCGTCCAGCTCCGTTTCCGCCCTCTCGGCGGCAACGTACCGGCCTTGAATCTTTGCAGTGGCCTCCTTGAGCTGTCCGGCCAGGTCGGCCCCCTCGATGGGATCAACTGTCACATCTTCCCGGCCATACTGGGTGCTTTCGGCAGAAAGTTCGCCCAAAATCATCTCGGGGTGGTCCACGAAATACTGATTGACCGTGAACCCCTCGGGCGTTTGGCCCACCTGCACCCACTCTGGTTCCCGGTCGATGGGCCGTTCCAGCTTCTGCAAAAAGAGGATGTCGGAAACCACTTCCGTGCCTGCGTTGGCCTTGAAGGCATTGTTGGGCAACCGCACCGCCCCCAGCAGGTCGGCCCGCTGGGCCAGGTACTTGCGGGCGGAGCTGTCTTTGGAATCCATGGTAAAGCGGCTGGTGACAAAGGCCACCACGCCGCCCGGCCTCACCTGGTCCAGAGCCTTGGCGAAGAAGTAGTTGTGGATGGAGAAGCCCAGCTGGTTGTAGGCTTTGTCGTTGACCTTGTAGTTGCCGAAGGGCACGTTGCCTACGGCGAGGTCATAAAAGTCCCGCTGGCTGGTGGTCTCAAAACCTGCCACCGTGATGTTGGCTTCCGGGTACAGCTGCTGTGCGATGCGTCCCGTGATACTGTCCAGCTCGACGCCGTACAGACGGCTGCCCTGCATAGACTCCGGTAGCATTCCGAAGAAATTGCCCACGCCCATTGACGGCTCCAAAATGTTGCCAGTATGGAAGCCCATCTGCTCCACCGCATCGTAGATGGCCCGGATGACGGTGGGGCTGGTGTAGTGGGCATTCAGGGTGCTGGCCCGGGCGGCGGCATACTCGTCCTCGGAAAGCAGACTTTTCAGTTCCTTATATTCTTTGGCCCAGCTGTCCTTGTCCGGGTCAAAGGCATCCGCCAGCCCGCCCCAACCGACGTACTGGGACAGGATTTCCTGTTCTTCCGGGGTAGCGTTCCTGTTCTCATTTTCCAAAGTTTGCAGGGTGCGGATAGCCTCGATGTTGCGGGCAAATTTCTGTTTTGGGCCGCCCTCGCCCAGATGCTCGTCGGTGATGCGGAAGTTTCGGGCGGGTGGGGCAGGAATTTTGGGCTGCGGCGGCTCAACATGGAGCCGTTCGACCACCACATCGTAGGGCAGGTGTGTTTCCTCTGCCGGGTAAGTCTCCACCGGGTCCGTTGGAATGGCAGGCTGTGTGGTAAATTGTGCTTTCCGATCTTCGATCTGCTCCCAAAGGGCGCTGCGCTGCTCGCTGCTCAAATTCAGATCTTCGGCCCAGCGGTAATCCAGAGCCACCACTTCGAGGGCATCTGCATCGGCTGCGTGTTCAATGGATTTGCTCCAGTAGTCAAACTCCACCGCCCGGGCCAAAACAGCCTCCAGTTTTTCCAGCTCGGGTTGAGGCATCTTTTTCCAGATGTCATCTTCCTCACGCTGGCCGCTCCGGATGGTAAAGCCTTCTCCGTCATCGTGCTGGGAGACGGTATAGACGAGCGTATCCGGCATACCGTTGATCTTGCAGGACAGGTGATACTCTTTCTCCCGGGACACTGCCGAGTAGCTGCTGCTTTCCAGACGGATGTCGGTTACATCTTCTGCCGTTAAGTTTTTTTGACGCTCAACAACACCTGCTTTCTTTTCTGTTTCCACCGATTCAGGCTGTTCCACCGACTTTAATTCCTGAACAAATTCGCCCTGCCCGACCTGATAGAGGGTTCGCAGCATTCGGGCAACCTCGCCCCAGCTCCGGCTGATCGTGGTTTCATACTTGTCCTGAATAGCCAACTCAAAGCCCGCCTGGGTCCCCTGATAGTCCGCCAGATCTCCGCCCTCAAGCTCCACAATGTCGGCCGCGCCGCTGTATCGCTCGGCTAGACGCTGTGCGATTTGGCTGTTGCCCTCACCGGCGCGGAAGGCCGCAGTCAGCTCCTCCCGCCCATCTACATCCAGCAGACCGCCTTCCATGGTCAACGCTTCTTCCAGGTCGGGGTCGATGGCGCTCAGGGAGTCGGTCAGGTACTCAGTAATGGAAACGTTCCGCTCATCCCTGGCGAGCAGCTGTTCAAACCGCTCCTTTGGTTCACTTCGAAAGATCGGGTACGCCAGGCCGGGCGGCAGCAGCTCCACATGGTAGGCGCTCACCCTGGTGATCTCGTAGGGGCTGCCCTCTAAATACACTGTGTCGCCCTTCTGGTAGGCTGGGGCAAGCGGGTCACGGGCGGACTGGATGGATTCTTTAACCTCTACCTGTGACTGAGCTGTTTCATCCGGGTAAACGCCGAAAACCCGTAGATACGTTTTCTCCTGCAAATCATAGACCGCCGCACCGTCATAGGCAAAGCCATCGCTTTCCAGAGTACCATCCACATATCCTTGCGCCGCCCGTTCCGCTTCCTCCAGGGTCGGGTATTCCCGGCGCTCATCAAAGCCGTTTTCAGTCCGGTGATAGACAATCACCTGATACCGATTTGCAGCAATTTCTTCCGATTTCTGCTCATCCAGATACTGCCCCGTGGCGATCAGGACGTGGATGCGCTTTTCTACCTCCGACCATTTCAGACGTTGCTCCTGTCCTTTGGGATAGGAACGCAGCTTGACGCCGCTGGCATCGTAGTCGAGGAAGCCATTACTGCCATCCTGAAACGTCCAGCTCTGGCCACCAGTACCGTATTCCTGCTTCAGAAAGGCGGTTCGCTCTTTGGCGCTGTGATGTTCAGCATAGTAGGCCGCAATACGTTCTTTTCCGTTCGCAAACCCGCTGCCGGATGCCAGCGCTGTTCGCCAATCCGCCTCGGAAAAAGAAAAAGCGGAGACTTGTTCGGTCTCCGCTCGCTGGTCGATCTGTTCAATTTGCTCCGCCTCAGTGACGAAAAAACTCAGTTGAAAATCAGTTCGTTCAAAATCACTTCCTCGGCCTGCGCCTTGCAGGCGTTCATCCGACCGGTCCATTGCATCGGGTCGCGGGCTTTCAGTTCCTCCGTCGCTCCCGCCGCCTGCGTCAATGTGGGCATCATCTGTTCCAGCCGCTGTTTCGCTGCCTGGTCGATCTCCGCCAGGTGCGGGTACAACTTCCCGCTCAGCAGCAGGTGATTGTAGAGAATCGGCCGGTTCTCCTTGAGAAACATCCGGCGCATCCGCCCGTACTTGCCCAGAGGCGTCTGCGGCTGGTTCAGCTCGATGTTCGGGATCAGATAGTCCCCGTTCTGCGTGTACTGCAATGCTGTGCTGCTCATCCCAAAGTCTCCTTTCTTCTGCGATGTCGCGTTCCACCTGCCGGACCACCGCCGCGATCTGCAGCAGCACCTCGCGGCTGCTCTCGCTGACGGCGGTGCCCAGGGCGGCCACGGTAGCCGGCGTGTTGAACTCATAAATGTTGCTAAATTCCTCGTGACCGAAGTGCTTTTCGGGGGTGTACCCGCACCGGGACAAGAGGGCGAAGGTGGTGCTGGCGGTAACGGCCCGTTTGAAGGCAAGCCCTCTGTTGAGTTCATCGTACTCCTCCAGCAT
>ERZ1090869.107-NODE-107-length-45017-cov-7.038610_pt1 | contig 45017 bp, 56 predicted proteins | sample MGYA00478474_ERZ1090869 | MGnify/ENA primary metagenome ERZ1090869 (study PRJEB33644, sample SAMEA5815748) | chicken gut metagenome | biome: Chicken; feature: Gastrointestinal Tract; material: Caecum | place: Ireland | collected 2019-01-01 | study: A study of the... | reverse complement strand
GCGCTCCGCGAAGTGCCACGATGTTGTTCTTGTTGCGAATATCCCTGAACGGATTGTCAAAGTTCGCTGCGCTCAAGCCGTACACGCTGTTGATCGCGATCTTTAAAGCCTGAGCCAATTGAGCCGCCGTCGACTCGTCTTGCAGGTACTTGACAAGCTTTCCTCCGAACATATGGCGAACCGCATCGTAGTCGCCGTGTTTGATGAACATTCTCGCGTCCATCAAATCCACGAAGTTCTGAGTGAACTTGCCGAATACGTTCATGGCTTTTATCGAATGGGGATGCAGACTCGCGATATCGAGTAAAGCCACGTTTCTATAGATATTCGGCTCGGCATAGACGTATCCGCCCATTCCAAGGTCGACGCCTCGAAACATGTTGTGCATCTTGTTGTCATCACCGAGAACGAACTCGTATCCCGGGAACGCGTTGATGACTTTGTCGTTCTGGTATGCTGGATTGCTCGCTTTACCAGTTGCAAGATCCGTGTACACGAGTTCGGGATGACGTTCCTTCCCGAATATGATTCGGGTGGTAAGCTGGTTGGTCGTGTCGTTTACGGACATCCCTGCCAAGTCGGCTAGAATCTCTCGAGCGGTGAAATCCCCTTGTAGATGATCGAACACCGCTTCAGTCGCAACAACGTCGTTGCAGCAGTACTCGGCGACCTTATCCCAAAGCTCTTCCGGAACAGGCTCGTCCCAGGGAAGGCCGAGTTCCTGATGGTGGATCCCCAACTCGATCTCCCACTTTTTCAGACTTTGTTTCTTGGCCGCGAAGTCGTAAATATCCGTGTACGACAGATTATACGCCTCTCCGAAAAAGCCAGTATGATCGTTGATGATGCGATTCGAAAGCTTATAAAGCTGTTGCGTAGAATATCCCATCAACGCTGCGTAGAGAATATGATCATCGTACTTTCGATTGTTAAAGCCCACCAATCGATACCGCAAAAGCTTCTCGATCTCCTCGGGCTTTGGGTTGATCATCTTGACGGGGGTGTAACCCGGTCCTTGTCGCTTCCAACACACCACGAAAAGATTGCTGAACACCTCCACGTCAAAGAATATGATCGCCTTGTCCTCGCTATCGACGTATTCGGACGGATCATCCGATTTGAAATGCATCTTGCCGACCATCTTGACGCATGTCTCCGCCTGGTTAGTGCTACTCGCGGCGAACGCCAATATGGCATTTCTCATGTCACTTACATCGTACCCGATTCCACTCTCATAAGCCGACTCCAAAATATGCGCAATGAAGTCCATGCTCGGTTTGGTGTTTGGATGATACTCGCGATTCAGGTTCCGTTTGATCATCGTTCGAATCTGCCGCTCGTTCTTTATACCATCGAAGTTCACCTTCTTACCATCTCCTTTCAAAGGAAGCCCGGAGCTGATCTGGTTGATCGGAAGATCGTTGCACTTGGTGAGTTTTCTCCGAAGTGAGCTTTTACCAGTGAACACCTTAACTTCGATATGATCGTCGTAGATGGAGCTGAGCTTCGATGGATCTCCTGTATAAATATAATGCAGGTGAATTCCAGCTCCCGATTTACTGAGTTCGGCGTATGTTGGAGGCCATTTACTCGCTTCTTCGAGATTGGCTTCGAAATCTTTGTTCCCGTCTTTGTCCGGAATATCAAAGTCGATTACGATGTGGTTTTCGGGGACTCTGACGTAGTGGAGTTGATCAGTTTGCAAGTCAGATAGGACGGTCCCCACGTTTTCCCATTTTCGTTGGGGAGTTCCGTCGTTCTTGGCGTATTGAGCAGGACAGTCAGCACAGAGTTTATCGAATTCAGATTCTCGGATATCGAAGCCAATTGTCTGACTATTTCCCGCTGGATCTTGAGCTCCTCCTTCTGGTTGTTCAGCTCCGTTTTCTTCAACTGCTCCATCGAATATGACATTGAATTTCTCCTTTCGCAAACCCGTGAAATATGTTCGAACTCGATTGCCATCTTCAAGCGTTACACGCTCTTTCACGTCACGAAAGTAGTTGCGCAGCTCCTCCTTGAACATCCTTTGAGAATATGGATACGGGACTTTTGTCTCGTCGCAAAAAGTCCGATACATCTCCCACGCTTGGCGCAGCGTCGTTCCGTCATCCCGCTCAAATATGGGATAACTATCGACCATGAAATTGTAGAAATCGTTTGATGCGCCTAGCATATGCGTCGGAATATAGTCATCGTATGCATTAGGATCTGATTCGTATACGTTTTTACAATGATACGCGATGCCTCCAAGTTCGAAAGGAATTCGATCCATTATATGTTTGTACTCATCAGAGGGTATCTTGTCTCCTGTTGGGGATACATCGATAAGCCTTCGCAAAAGTCCAGATTTACCGTCCGTGATCTTAACAGGCTTGTTAGTGCCCATGAAGAGAAACGCATTGAAACGATTGGCATACGTACTCTTGAACTTCTCATTGACGGTCATCAACTCATGTGATACCAAACTGTTAAGGCGCGTATTGTCTTCGATTCGGGAGAGATCTCCATCGTGCTGTATTGCAACGAGGGGGTTGGACTTAAATGCCTCGAGTGCAAAGCTGTTGCTACTGCTTCCGAGTGCTTTCGCATCAAACACGGAATAATATCCATCGAAGAGTTGCTGTATGATGTTGAGAACAGTCGACTTACCCGTTCCTGCTGAACCGTAGAGGACGAGAAACTTTTGAATCGTTTTGGATGCTCCACTGACAACGGAACCGATAGCCCATTCGATTTTGTGACGCTCTTCGGGTCTATAGAGTACGGATAAGAGTTTGTCATATGAATCGCACGTCCCGTCTTCCAACGGATACGACAAGCGCTTTGTAGCGTAATCTCTTTTTTTAGGAACTTGATTGGAGAACACGATGTTGTTGTCGAGCTGATGATAGTTGTCCCGCATTTGGTGTTGACAGTATCGATGCCACTTATCCACCATACCTGACGATGCGTCCCACAAATATAGGCCGTGTACGTCTTCCCGGTTCTGCTCCGCCTTGATACGGTCCACTTCGTCGCGAACCATCCTGTCAACCAACTCGATAGCATCCTGCTCGTCTTCCGACCAGACCCCTCGATCCTCGCCCCCGATTGCGTAGAAGTCTCCACCTCGGATCATGAGGTCCGACGATTTCTTGATTATGAACTTCGGGAATACCTCAAGTCCGTCTTTCTTGGTGACCCGTTTAGACACCATGACGAAATCAAGCATCCATCATCGAACCTCCTTCCAAATGCCATCGAACGCCTCCTTATTTCGCTGAGGGGAAGAGATCGGGCCGCATTCGAGTAAACCTATCAATTGTGCCCTTGAGCATCTCCTCGACGAGATCATATCGTTTTGAAACGGCTACCATAAGTGCGGTGTTCTTGTGGTGCTCGTTGGAGAAGCCTTCGCATGACTCATAGTGGGTCATTACGTAATCATTCCAAACCACGACGCAGACGTTGTCGATGAACAGAACGTTCTCAATGACATATTTGGTAGGGTCGTTCGAAACCCCCTTCGTAGGCTTATCAGCCTTGCAAATATACGTACCCTCGATCACGACTTTTTCGTCCCCATCCCCAAAGTCTCGGGTAACAGCATCCACCTTGTAGATATTACCTTTATACTCAACTTTTCCTCGGTCGCCTCCGTGAATTCGACTATACATAATACTCCTCCTTGATCGACTATACATGATACTCCTCCTTGAAATACTCGCTCAGGTACCAATTCATCTGATACCAAATATCAGCGGTCCGCATGTCCCGGGTTGGATCTTTGACCCGGAACAAGCAGCCGCCCTCTCCGTTTCGATCGTAGACTCGGTCCATGAAAATATCAAGTCTCTCATCCACGTACATTGCATCGTAGTTAGGATCGTTCATCCATCCGAGTTCGAGGTTAACAATCATCTCCCAGAACCACTGACCCGTGCGATCACCGTATCTCGAATCCTCCATGATAGACTCCTCACAGCGAATGGCCAATGCGATCAGCATCTCGAGAACGCTGCAAGGTTTTTTGTCAAGAATATAGGCGATGCGTGAATCCTCGATGCCGGCCTCGCGTCCGAAGCGGTACCTCAGATTCACTCCGTCTTCGTAACGGCTTGAGTCAAGTGGATGAGAATATCTGAACTCAACGCTGTCCAGATGTGCGAACAGCTTACGGAAGGACAGTTTAGTATATTCTTCGGTGCAAACTAGTTCATACATCCACCTCAAATACTCGGAACGTACATATTCGTCTGGAATCATGCTTCCTCCTCCGTTGGAGTATACTCCTCGAGAAGGGCCTCATGGTACTCGCGCGGATCCACAAACACCTCATAGTCACACTTGAGCTGATCGTTGCGAATATAGTAGGTGTCTCCGGCAAGCATGCATTGCGAAAGGTTCTCCATTCCTACAACATGATCCGGATCTTCGATGATCTCACCATCTTCGTCGGCCAGAATTTGCTGAGCGTAATAGATGAGACTCAGCTTGGAATATCCGACGAGCTCTCCGAACTCGGGGTTTTCGATTAGGTAGGGTTGGTCTTTCATCTCCTCTCGAGGATAGTCGTCCGAAGTATATTCGATGCGAATATCATCCTCGCGCCCCTCGAAGCGCCCGGGATACACCTCGTCGATCATATCCTCGTAGGCTTTGACGTCTTCCTTTATCAGAGCGTAGGACTTGTTGTACTCGGTGTATTTCGGTTCGTCCTCGCAAGCCTTCTTCAACACCTCGTCGGGAATATCCGGGTAGAGAATCTCCTCGTTTTCTGCTTCGTACTTGTTGAGAATATCCATCATGCGCTTCTGCGCCATTTGAATCTCCTCGTCTGCGATCGTCCGGTACTTCTTCTTGGCGAAAAAATACCCTCCGAGGGCTCCCGCAAGAGCCCCCGAAACCAGACTCACCGCAGCGATGACGACGTTGCTCTTCATGCTGCGTCCTTTCTCAAATATCAGTTACTTGACGTTCCAAATCGGGCCGTCGACGTTGAAGTCGAGCAGCACAGCGTCCTCGTAACCATTCACAAAATCGCGGTTCGCGCGACGCTTGACGTTGTAGATACCGAAATCGATCTGGTTGTCACCAGACGGATTCTCCTTGTTGTAGCGCCATCCGACGATCGCGCCCGCGTCCGTCTCCGGAATATCAAGCGCCTGATACACCTCGTTGAGCGTTACATGACCTCGCGCAATGAGACGCTTGTTGAAATATGCCTGTTGCGCCCGAAGGAACATGAGGTTGTATTCCGGATCGTCCGTCCATTCGCGAGATGCGTCGTCGAAGAATCGCGCATACGGACTACATCCCTCGACGCCGTCGCTCACGATCTCCTGCTCGACCTTGGTTTTCTTCTCCTTGCCGGTCTCGGGGTCGGTGACCGTCTCCGTCACCTTTTCCTTCTTGATGCCGTACGCGAACTCTTTGTCCGCTTCCTCACCAAGCTTCTCGACAACACGCTCACGGTACTGCGCGAAGCCTTTGCTCACCGTAGAATATGCGGCCGTCAGAGCAACGCTGCGACGATGCATAATCTTATGCGAAGCCAGCAAGCTCGCGAGGCTCATGCTGCCGAGAATGATAGCAGGCGTATACACCTTGACCACCTTGAGTGCCGTCTTACCATAAACCAGAGCGATAGCCCTCTTGAAATCGGCTTCGGTATACTCCTGGGATGCGAGCTCCGGATTCTCCTGAACCGTCTTAACGTCTTCGATCGACTTCTTGGCGTCCTCCAAAATATCAGGCAATTTGGTCGTACCGATGCAGGCGACTACAACGGTTGCGGCGCCAAAGGCGATTCCGGCGCCAAGCGAAAGCTCCGGACTGTGCTTCTGGATGCCCTGTGTATGTCGAACAATAAAGTCGCCAGCTTTGGTCATGAGTTCGTTCTTCATTAGAAACCTCCGATTCCGTCGTTCATAGCGTTGCTGTTGGTCTTCTTACAAACCACCTCACGCTGCTTCCAGTCAATATACCACACGACGCCCGCCGCAAAACCTACAGCGAACACGATGAGATCTTTACCTTGAATAGTCATGATTCCTCCTAATCCGTGATTCGGCTTGCTTTTGGCATGCGAATATAATACTTGCCGCGATCGTAGACGATCTTCGCGGTGACGATGTTCGACCATCCCCATTTGTTCTCCGTAAACTCAGGCGTGATACCGCACAAATCATAGAACTCGCTTACGCGAACCAGACCGTACGTCGCGATCATGTCGTCCATCGTAGACAGGACCACTTCGGCATCAGCTCGGTTGTCGAAGCTGATGTTATTGTAATCAAGCGGTGCTCTGTCCGCCGGCTCTTCGATCCTTCTCGTCTCACGACGGTTCTTGTCTTCGTAATATCGCCCGTAGGATACACGGCCTGCGGGAACGTTGGCGTTACGACGGCTACCTGACTCTCCGAACAGCAGAATATCACTGCCATTCTTGATGACATCAGACAATGCGGTCTTGATCGACGGGATGATCACGTCTTTGATGATGTAGCTCTTGACGTCCGAAATATCGCCTGGCGTGAATGTTTCTTTGATGAGGTGCCCAATCGATTTACGACCTTGCTGTACGTTCCCCTTCACGACGCTCTTTACGATATGGCGCTCAGATGCCGCCTCTTTCTTCTCTTCCTTCGATTTGAAGGAATTCGAAGGGTAGCTCTGGTTATCCATCATGCCTCCTTTAGATCTCCTACGAGTTCCAGCTTCTTCGCTTTTGAAATATTGTGCTCTGTCCGATATCGATGCGTAAGGTTCGCGACCGCTTTCTTCGCAGACACCGCCCATGTCTCTGCCTTGTAACCGCGTTCCACGGCCACTCCATCGCACACGACAGCCCCTACGAATATAAACGTCTTCTTCTCCTTAGTCATCAGAACCCCAATCCGAGTAGCCAACATATTACACGCGCTGTAACCGCCAACAACACCGCGCAAAAGCAGATTACGATGATCGCTACAGAAATAACTCCAAATGTCCTTCCGAGTTTGTAAGACGTGAAATCCTTAGAGTCCGACTTTGTCGGTTTCGGTGGTTCCGTATAAATAGGCTCCATATTGTCTCCTTACAAAGAAAAAGAGGAAAGCCCTTGCGGACTCTCCTCAATGGATTTACTCCTCTTCACCTTTACTCTCGGCTTCGATTTCTGCTTTGATCTCCTCGAGACTATAAACCTTACCTCCAATCGCCTCATCCTTGGCTACTTTTTTCGCCTTGTGATTCTCGCAAATCGTTTCAACTTTCTTCTTACCCCAACGACCAAGCTTCGGTGCCAGCGCGATTCCACCTACAACAACAAGTGCAAGCACAGCTCCACCAACAGCAATCATTGGACTAAATTTGAAACCTTCTACGATTTCCTGAGTACCATCAATTGCGTCTTCAACAACCTCCGGTTCGACGATCTCAGCAACGTTCTCAACAACTTCGTTCTCGATCTCTTCGCTCATCTCAGTTCCTTCCAACTAAAGTGTATAATACTGGAGTATTTTCCTCCATAATAGGGTGTGTAATTTTCGCGAGTTACATCATGCGGTCGTAGTCAAAGCTAGGTCGATTCACGAATCTCAACACCAGGCAAAGCGTTCCATCGGGATTAAGCTGTGAGCTGAACTGATGCTCGATAAGGCTCGACTGAATGTTCCAGCCAACCATGTCGCCCAGCTCCGTCCCGTCCAATCCGAGAAAGTCGTAGACGTCATTCAACGAAATATAGCTGTCGAAGAGAAGCCTTCGGTTGATCTCGTTAAACGCCTTGTCAATGACATCCATATCGGATAGGAAATATCTTCCGCTGAAACTGTCGTAACAGAGCGTGTTACCCCGTCCTGTCGCAACCACCGTAGACGACTTAGCCGGATTCTTCTCGATCGTCTCCTTGTCAACGGCTTCCTGAATCTCCTGCTCCTTCTTCTCGCCGAGAATATCTTTCGCCTTGTCTTTATACGACTTGAGCGTTCCCTCGGACAGGGCGTAAGCGGCTGCCAACGCTGCGTTCCTTCGCACGTTCACGTTCGTGCCTCCTGCGATACATGCGACGGATACGCCAGCCAGCACGACGGGTACAGCGTACATCGGTGCTGCGATCTTGACCGTCTCCTTGACTGGCAGAATATCAGTCTCAAGTTCATGCTTCCTCGCCTCAATCTCCTTTGAGACCTTGAAGGTACGTCTTACGGCGTCCACGCCGGCTCCGATGAGTCCACCGATTCCGACTCCAATAAGAAGTTCAACCCTATGGTCTTCCACGAACTTCACGATGTCGAGTTTCATTCTCTCTCCTAACAAATATATGCCGCTATTCTTCGAGCTTCGTCGCCGGCTATCGAGAATATGTACCGGCCTTGCTCGGTTCTACTGGTTCTGGCGTATTCGTCGACCATTGCGATGAAGTCCCCAAGAACCTGGCTCGTAGTTCTATGCTGAACAAACGAAACCGCCTCAGGGAGAATATAGCTTTCCATAATGAGCCGTTCGTAAATCTCCTCTGCGGTCCAACGCGAATACACGTACGCGTCTTTAACCTCTTTCGGCATCCACGACTCGGGTTCCTTCATCTCGTTCTCCATGTAGTAGTAAAGCCTTGTCAAGGCTCCGTCCTCATCCATCGTTCACCACGTCCATGCATTTGTAGTTGTACACAGCGAAAAATCCGTTGTGGAAACCCTCAAAGCCGTACGAGTCGTCAAGCCTCGAGATGATCACGTCTCCGTCGTCGCAGATATGCTCAACGGTTCCGTGCTTACCGACGTTCTCCTTCGCCATGCCGTTAAGGATAATCGTGTCACCTACTTTGAGATGCATCAGAAAATACGATCGGTTCATCATTCCTCCTTTCAAAGACGAAAGGAAAGAGTCCTCGTACGGACTCCATCCTTTTTTTTCTAGCGGTTCTTCATGTAGTTCTCTACAGCCTTCTCGATCTTGATGGTCTCCAGTTTACCTCCGATGACGTTTCCAGCAAGGTTCATTGCCAGAGCGCCAATCGAACATACGACAGAAGCCACCTTCAACACCTTCTCAGCTTTAATATCGATCATACCGATCACCTCCTTCATAATAGGATGGGAATTTTTCGCGAATTCAGTGTTAAATATCCTTCAAAACCCTTCAAACCATGAGTGCTTAGTCGTCCGATATCAAAACATAGTCTTAGAACGTCTCTCAGTGGCCCTTTTGACCTGGGGTTTTGTAAGAAAGATTATGCACCTATTCCGTCGGTTTTGTGGGCTTCGGAATCCTTGATCGGGTAAAATATGCGCTCTTTCTGCACTCTCACGTTCCACTCACGGTACTTCTTCCGCATCCTTGCGACGTTGCGCTTGATATACCAGCCGGCTGCGATGCGCGCGTCGCCGATGGTCTGATAGGATCCGAGAATATGGCGCTCTCCGAAGGCGCTATCGCCCTCGAAGCAATACTCTACCACAACGTATCGAACGTTCCTAAACGTTTGCTTCTGAGATTCTTCCATGATACCTCCTCAAAATATAAAGGAAAAGCCCTTGTACGGACTCTTCCTTATTAGATTAGATCTTCTTGACAATCGGCAACGTTCTCGTCAACAATTTATAAGCTGTACTCGTTATCGCTCCGGTCTCTTCAAACTTCATGACTGCGTACGCCAGCACGCCGAACGCACCCACGTTCACGATGACGCCTCCGAAGTTTGCGACATGGCCAATGATCTTGTCTGCGAAATCCTTGTTCTGCCCCGCTTTCTGCAATCGGATTCTCTCGGCTTTATCGGCTTCTTCCGAAATATACTTTCGATCATCCTCTATCATGCGGATCGCTGCGGATTGCTCTTCAAGCTCCAACCTGTACAGCTTCGAAATATCATCGATCAACTTGGATCTGCGCTCGTCATCGGCAGACATGCCATTGAGCTCCTCGAGTTCCTTCTTGATCTCTTCATTCAGCTTCTCTCTTATTGGTTTCATGTTTCCTCCTTTGTCTCGAAACCCTATCCATAATAGGAAGTGTTATTTTCGCGGAGATAGTCTTCCTGAACAACCTCTAGCGTGACCGTGCTTCTTCCCTTCAGCGTATAAGGACTTTTATCCAATTCCATAAATATATACGGTCCGTCAGGATCGGAAAAATCGACGATGAGTTTGCCGTCGACGTTTTTCGGCTTACGCCACGATTTGAAATATAATAGGAAGAACAGCGCAAATACGATGATAGACACGATGGCGATGATAAGGTCGGAAAGATACATGATGATCTCCTTTCGATTCTATAGTGCAATCTCGCACATTGAAGTTTTGTAAATATCTTCGTCTCTATGCTGAGATAGCTCTATAATTGCAGATGACGTTTTCGCTCCAATATTACGATAGTTAGAATACCTTTTACCATCGCTTAAAGCATCATACAAGGATATGGGTCTATCGTTATACTTGTAAAGAGCATTGTAGACTCTCGTGGATAAAGTAAGATCGGCACCGGTGATTTCTATAACCAAATCGTAAAACGGTTTCTTGGAGATATAGTCATTATACTTATCAAGCAATTGGTGTACTCGAACTCGTGATATCCCCATACGCTGTGCGATAGAAGTGAACGGTTCTCCTCTTTCATAAGCATCATATACTTCTTTCATACGATCGAAGTTCTTCGGAACGGATACCATTGTATTCTCCTTTCAAAATATAAAGGAAGAGCCCTTGTTTGGACTCCTCCTTATCGGATTAGAATTTAACTTCTTCAGCGTGATCGTTCAAGATCTTCCAATACTCGGCGTGCATCTCAGGAGCATATTTCATTCCGAGCTGGCCTATGGCACGAACAGTTCTATCACCAAACCAATATGCTCCGTCTTTGTATCCTAAAGCATACCCGACGACGCCTACGGTAACGATAGTTCCGCATACAATGCCAAAAGCATGCTTTTCAGCAAAGCTTTGCACCTTTTCTCCTGCACTTTCGAATTTCTTTTTGATATTGAACATTTTGACTCCTTTCAGTCAGTCATACATCCAACCCTTCATAAAAGCGATTGTATTTTTCGCGAAAAGGAAGAGCCCTTGTTCGGACTCGACCTTTTGAAGTTCGTTACTTCAACAAGATCTCCTTGAGGACTTCCTCGGTGTCGATCTCGATCGTGAACGTCTCCTTGCTCTTGATGATCTCGACGATATCCTTGGCCGTGAACTCCTCCCTCAGCTGTTCATCCTGGACATCGTACAACAGGCATATCACGTCATTGATAGCCGTTCCGTATCCGGACTTCCAGTAGAAAGAAGTGCTTGGCCCTCGCTCATCGTTTCTCCCATCGAGATCGTTCAACTTCTCGATCAAATCTTTAACCAGCATAGTCTTTCCTTTCTCTTGTCGAGGCCCCATTACCTCATAAAAGAGCCTGCAAATATCGCGAAAAAGGAAAAGTCCTTGTTAGGACTAATCCTTTTTAAAGTTAGAAAATCACGAGTATGCACTCAAGCTTTCCCTTCATACCGGCAAGCTTTATCCGATACTCAAGCAATGCAAACAGACTGTCTTCAAGCCCGAACTTAGCGGCTTCTTCCATTCCGCGTTCGCACTTTAAAATCTGCGAGTTGCATTCGTCGAGCAGATTTCTTGCCTCGTCGCGAGTGGGAGTATTCATTTTTAATCCTTTCTCTCGATTTTCTCCTCATAAAAGGCTATGAAATATACGCGAAAAAGGAAAAGACCTTGCGATCTCTTCCTTTGAGATGTCACCTAGCTGATCGTAGGCAGCTTTTGAATCTCTCCAAGGATGTCCCGAGTTCTAGCATCATCCAAATGACCGATTCCGTCGTCTGTTATCGGTGTGTTAAACTCAACCCAATATTTGTCCGGAGCCTCTTCATCGAAGAACAGCAGCACGGCGAGTTCCCATTTATCCATAGGACCACCATACGAATAGTCGTTCTTAATGACGGATGCTCCGTGACCATTGTCGAACTTGAATATGTAGCCAACACCGTTAACATCCTCTCGTTCGTATCGATCAATCAGATACTTTTCGAATCCGGTATAATCCAGATTGAGGTTCATCTTCATTCCTTTCTCTCATTAGATAGTTACCTCATAAGAGAAGCAGCAAATATCGCGAAGGACAAAAAGAAGAGACCCTGCGAATATCGCAAGATCCCTTCTTTCGAATCTAGTTCTTCGGTCCGGTAGTATCGAACTCGAAGTCGATGTCTGGATACCAGTCTGCTACAAGCAACGAGAATTCATCGTAGCGTTCTTGATCCGTCTTCACGGCGAATATCGAGCAAACGTCTTTAAGATGATTTCCGTTTTCATCCGTTTCGATGATCGTCGCAATACCATAGCGACCACTCATTTTAGGATGATCACGGCAAATCAACTCTTGAGCTGCCGAAATTCTACCGAGAACAAACGGTTTGACTTCGCCGTTGACCCTCGTTTTATAGATTCTGTTTTCCATAATGACTCCTTTCGTCTCCGGAAGAATCCCCGTGACTCTTCTCATAAAGGAGTCTGAAAATTTCGCGATTACTCGTCCTTGACCCCGATGCCCTCGAGAGCATCAAGCCAATTGGACGTCACGCCGATCGCCTTGAAGGCCGAATATGCGATCTGAACGCCGCCGATAACGCCGAACACCCACGTAGCGAGCGTCTCGGGAGTCGGGGCTCCTGCGATGATGCCGGCGCAGATGCCGACCACGGCGGACACGACGATGGCGATCCAGCGCTTGGCATCGGCAGACCAGCTTGCTTTTTTGCAGAGGTTGACGATATAGGGCAGCACGACGCAGACTACGACCGCTGCCGCGGGGGTGACCCATTCCATAGATCATTCTCCTTTTCCGTAAATATAGCTTTTCGCGCCAGGCTCGTTTCCGTCCGCGAGCTCAAGGTACTTGTCAATATACCATTTGGCTTTTCGGATGTCCTCGACGCCGTTTTTACGCGAATGCCTCCAGATGTACTTGAAAGCGTTGCACAGGCAGAAGTCCATGGTCTCTACCGCTCCTTGCGATACGACCATGGCGTCTATGCACTCGATGCCTTCCGTCTCGTAATGGGGCGGATGGTTGACCACGTCTTGCGTCATGCGGCTCCTCTCATGATTTGCTCGATGCGATACGGCACGACCTCGATTGCTGCCTCACCCAAAACAGAATACGCAGCCGAGAATATAGCGAGCCCGTAATCCGCGATGAGATTGCAGGCCCACTCCTCCATCTCGGCTCGATATTCCGGTCTGGCCATTCTGCGAATATCCTCCAAGAGACCGAAGCTGAACAGCGCGCAGTGCCCGATCTCGTGCAAAAGGACTCGAAGCAGCATGCCTCCTGTCAGATCGCTGGAGATTCGCACCGTACGATCGGTCGGATCCGTTGTGGCGAGAGTATGGTCTCCTTCTCGGTCGATAAGCAACGAATCCATCGGATCCACGAATTCCACCGCCCAGAAATATCCGTTAAGGGTGAAGCCGCCCATCTTAGTTCATCTCGCCCATGAGCTTGGTAAGATCGGTCTTCATCTTCTGACGAAGCTCGGGATCGGCCTCTCGCCAGATCTCTTTGAAGGTGGCGATGGCCTCGTTCATATGGTGCTCGGCGTGCTCCTCCATTTCGCGCTTCTTCTCCGGGCTTTTGGTCTCGGTGTAATGACGCCTTGCTTGACGGTAACGCCCGAACTCTCGACCGTAGCGCTCGTTATCCTCATCGTCATCGTTTGCAGGAGGCATCATGCGGGCGTAAACATCCTCGTATCCCATACGGGAACCAGACTGCGAGCGCGTCCCAGCACCTGACGGAGAATATCCCATCATGGTTTCGGGCCAGCGCATGATATCGTTTCGAGGGTATTCGTATCCACGGGAATAGCGTCCCATGGAGTTGCGATTGGGATTGTACCCCATGCGATGGTTCTCCCAACCGCCGTCCTCTTCGCCTTCCTTCATGGCATCGACGACGGTCTTGTAGTAGCACGACTCCCAAATATCCTTCTGAGCGCAGGCGATATCCTTGATCATGTCCACTGCGGCGCTAAGTTCTGCGGCGTTGACGTTGGACTCGCCTGACGAGATGGCGCCTTCGACCCAGCAGCACAAGGTCTTCTTCATTTCGTCGAGCTTGTCGAAGCACTTCTCGGTTTGCTTGATATGCGACATGAGAAGCCTCCTTTAAGCAACGCGCTTGACGAAGCGGGCGGGGTTGGCCGACACGATGACCGACGTGGTTCCCGTGTTGGTGACAGAGATCTTCCCGCAACATCCGCAACCGGTCTTGACAAGCGTAGCGGTGGCAGCGTTATCAGGATCTCCCGCCGTGCTGATCGTGTTGATCATAGTCGTCTCGATCAGCGGTTCCCCGTCAAGGGAGATGGCAAGCTGAGCCGTGCCCGCAGCGGTCGCTGAGATATTCGCTGCGAAATGGATCTCGTAGACCGCGCAGTCAGCCTTGAGCGTGACGATGCCCGAATTGTTTCGATGAGCCTCCGCGCAGCCGGTCTTCAAAAGGACGGTGTCGAAGGTAAGCGACTGACCCGGAGCGATGGTCTGGGCAGCGGTATTTGACAGTTCGATCATAACATACCTCCAAAATATAGGAAACGGGGAAGCGGCTTTGCCGAAGTTACCATCAAAGCAGCAATGCCCGGTGGGGGAATGATTTGCAGTTACTTTTAACCGCCTCCCCAATATCCCCTAAACTAAAATATAGAAGTTAGCAGCAGCAATTGTTGCCAGCAAAGCCGAACGCGTTGCCGCAGCTGTTGGTGGCGAACGTCACCGGAGTGGGCGGCTGGACGACGTAGGCGGCCGTCGGGCAATCATGGCCGGTGCGGCGCAGGATCTCGGCGGTCTGAGCTTCCTGGTTCGCCGCGATGAACGCGTTCTGAGCAGCCTGGGACGCCGCTAGATTGAGCTGCTGCACCTCGGAGCGAAGCTGGGCGATCGTCTCGTTCTTGTCCTCCATGCGATAGGCGTTGAGCTGGTTGATGATCGTCTGGGTGTTGGCGTTCATCGTGTTCTGAAGATCGCAGCAGCATTGCTGGAGCTGGAAAGACTGGTTTGCGAAGCCCTGGGACATGTTGAAGTTAACGCCCTGGATAGCCTCTCGGGTCTCGCAGCCGCAATCGGCCAGCTGACGGGAGATCGAGTTGGTGTCCTGCATGCTGGCGACGGAGGCGTTGTTGATGGCCTGCTGAAGCGCGAAGTTGCCCTGCATCACGGTGTTTTGCAGGCTGGTGATTTGAGCGAGGTTGTCATAGCCCAGCTGGCACAGACCCTGGTCGATGCCGTTGAAGCGCTGCTGGGTCGACTGGTTGTTGAAGCCGCGCTCGATATCGCCCACCGTGGCGCACGCTCCGTCGCAGCCGGAACCACCGCCGTTGCCCCACAGGCCGCCGCGACCGAAGCCGCCGAACAGAGCCAGGATGATGATGATCGCCCACCATCCCTCGCCGAAGCCGTAGCCGTCGTAACGGTTGTTGCCGTCGGTGACAGCTGCGATGTCGGCAACGCTTGGAACTGCCGAATTGAACATTGTTTCCTCCTTAGAAAGAAACGGATAGAATATGCTCCACGGGACTTCCTAGGATATGCGCGCGATCCCGTAGACGCCTTTGTTAGCCTACCTTTTTGGCAGACCGAAGAACCCGGAGGCTTGGCTTAGAGCCTCTTGCGGGGTGACCCCGTAGGTTTTGCAGAGGTTCTCTGCGATCTGAGCACCCTTTGCGGCATCTCCGCTCTCGATAACCGAGATGAGTTCGGATGCATTGGGGTTGTTTCTCACCTGAGGGTTGTTGCGAAGGAGGTTCAAGGCGAATTCTCTAGGATTCATTCTCGTTCATCTCCTTCTGCTGGATCTGCTGCCTCTGCGGGCGCTTTCCCGTATGGCGAGAATCGATCTTCCTCTCGATCTCATCGAGACGGGCCATGATCGCATCGTAAGGGTTTTGCTGAGCCTGCTCGGCAGCGCCTTTGTCCGGGACGAACACGAACGTATCGATGGTTCCGTTGGCGTTCCAAGCCTTGGCGTAGATCTTAGACCAATCCGCCAAAGGGAACAGGCTGATGGATCGGTCCATCGGAACCTCTTGCGGCGCCACCTCCGAAATATCGCCGACAATCCGCCCGTTGATGGTGAAGGTTTGCTGCTGCGGCTGGGCGGCTGCCTGATTTGCCTGAGGCGAGACGTAAGAATATCCCACCTGAGGCTGGTACTGAGTCGGATACGCCCGATTCGCCGCCTGGTAAGGCGCAGAATACATCGGAGCCCCGGCGTAAGGATACTGCCCCATAGGTGTCATTGCCATTTTGAATCTCCTTTCAAACAAGCTCTACCTCACGATCGCCATGTATTATGCATTTCGTTGACGAGGCGGTTGGTGTTCTCGACGAGCGCGTGGATCTGATGGGATTCCTTCAAAACCTCGGTCGTTTTAGCGTTGGTATCCTCGACGGTCCCGCCCATCTTCTGCGACCCTTGACGGCTTGCGCGGATCTCGGCGTCGACCTTCTCTTGATTGGACACCAGCGTGTCGATCGTGGTCTTGAGGCCTTCGAGGATCACGGTGGTCTTCGCGTCCAGGGCGGCTCGCTCCTTGTCGCGCTCGTCTCTGGCCTTCGCCTCCTCGGCCTTCCTCCTCTCACGCTCACGCTCGATTTCGATCTGCGCCTTCGCCTTCATGCCCTCAAGCTCTTGCTGGGCTTCGAGGTTTTTCCTCCAAGTCGGAAGCACGAACACGCATAGAACTCCGATGAGCGCGATCCCAGCCCCGACAAGAAGCAGGGGCCACAGCCCATAGGGTTCTATCGCTTTGACGAATGCAGCCCCTGTCTGATCCATTTACTCCTCGACGCCTCCTTGGTCATCGGAAGAGACCTCGTCGGTGACATCCTTCCACAAAGCCTCGGTGCCCTGCACACCCGGCTCCCAGACGTTGGCGCCGTTGAAGGTCGACTCCCAGATCTTGCCGTTATGGCTCACCCGGTCACCGAGGGAATATCCATTGGTCGAATCGGGCTGCACCCACTCGGCGTAGCCTTCTTCGGGTTCGTTGCCCTCCTGGCCCGGAAGAATCTCCGCCCAAAGCGAAGGAGCCGCCGTAGGAGTCCAATCGGCCTGAGACACATGTCCCGTGAGGCACTTGAAGAGACGCCCCTGGAACTTGACGCGCGACTGCGGCACCTCCGAGTCGCCCGGACCGTAGTACGTCTCCCCGGCGATCCATTCCGGAGCAAGCGCGCGGAACTCGTACAACGCATCGTCGGGCAGGGAGAGCGCCTGAAGCTGCGTAAGGCGAAGGGCCGCGTCTTGAGTGGTACCTTCGATGGGCTCGAGGTACCACGATTGAACGATCTGCTCTTCGGTCTCGACCCATTGATAGTTAGTGATATAGCCCTCGGGAGGTTCCAAAGGCGGATTCTCTTGGATTTCTTTTCCTTTTCCGTTAGCGGTGAGGATGACCATACCGCTTGCGAGAATTCCATACATTGCCATATGAATTCCTTTCTTTTTATTTCCATCCCCAAACTGCATAGATTTTGATTACACCTGTTGAATCAATTGCAGAGCAACTGTTGTTTTGGCGCACTTCAGCTTCGCCATTTCTGTTTGAAACAACAGAAACACTCGTTCCAGATATTGTCACAACTTTGTTTCTAACATACGTTGCCGTACCTTCGTTCTTATACACTGCGTTTGACAAAACTGCACTGTTTCCATTGGGTGCATAAACTCTAACACAATCACGATATCCGTCCCAGTTCGAAAAGAATATATCAATAAAGTAAAAATTAGCAGCAGACTCGGATAGAGTTACGTTGCCGGTAGTCCCACTGCTATTGTAATACAACCTTCTTGCCGCGAACATTTCATAACTGGTGCTTTTCTTATACACACCTCCGATTACCGGAGATAATATAATTTGACCCGTTTCGGCACGCAACGTTACGCTAGGACCGGAAAGGGTCGCAGTATCGGCGGTAAGCAGCAAATCCGACAGCCCTCTTGATTCGTATAATCGGAGCTGGGTTTCCATTCGGCCGCCCGACGTGACGTAGGTTTTCGAATCGAGCGAGCCTCCGGCGAAATTAATTTTTGAATTTAGAACGCCTTGAGTCCCAGCGTCTTCTATCGGAATACCGCCGAGATCGATAGTACCAACTTCGAAGGATGCCAGATCTTCGGTTCCATTTCGAATATGCAGCCCGGTTGAAGTGATCAACGTGTTGTAACTCAACGTGCTTGCCGTCATATTCCCCACGCACAGCCCCGAGCTGTCGAACTTGAGGTAGTTTGTGGCGGTTTTGGCGGCGTTGGTGGCCGTGCCGTACGCGTCGACCCATGCACTCCAAGCGGTGTTGGAGGTTCCGCTTCGCCAGTACTCCTTGCCGGTGGAGTCCACTTTCGCCGTCTGCTTCGGGTAGCCTCCCGAGTTATCAACCCACGGGACGTAAGTCGTCAGATAGCAGAAAGTCCCAACGCCGGAGAGCCCGATCGCCGAACAGTTCTTGAACTCCTGAACCTGCTGCTTGGGATAGTTGGTCACATCACATTGCGGGTTCTGGGTGTCGTTTCTGGTGGCTTTTACCGTGACCCGGTTGAGCGCGTTCGTGGCGTTCGTGCTTGCCGTCGAAGCAGTCGACTCAGCTGTGTTAGCTGTGTTCTGAGCACTCGATGCCGTAGACTGCGCCGTATCCACATCCTTCTCCGCCTGGGTGAGCCTTACTTCCAGCCCGCTCGAGGTCTGTTCGAGGGTAGAGATGTTGCCCTCGGCGTCGGCGACCCTGCCTTCGATGCCGTCGACGGTGACTTCGAGGGTCGTGGCTTTGGAATATGCGGAATCGGCTTTCGATTGAGCGTTCGCGGCAGCGGTCTTAGCGGCATTAGCTGTCGAATTCGCGGTGTTGGCAGTTGATTGGGCCGTGGCGGCGTTGGTCTTGGCCGTGTTTGCCGTGGACTGGGCCGTATCCACATCCTTCTCCGCCTGGGTTACTCTAACACTCAACCCATCGGCAGTCTGTTCAACCTCGGTGGCTTTTTCCAAAGCATTGTTGGCAGTTGTCTGAACACTGGACACCGTCGACTTGATCGAGTTGTCTTTCTGATCGACCTCGGTCTTGGTATAGTAGCTGCCGAACTTGTCGTTTAGCGTGGTGTAGTTACTGCTAACCGTGGATTTGAGGCCGTCAACCGTCTGCTCCACCGTAGTGACAGATTGTTTCGTCGCATACGTCGCCGAGGCGTCGGCCGTCGACAGCATATCCTCCGGAGCGGGAGACCAGTCGGTGGCTTTCGTGCCCTTCTCCAGCTTCGCCCACTTGATGACGGCTGTGCCGTTGAAAGCAGGTGTGTCGCGCGAGTCTCTGACATAAATACACACGTATGTCTGCTGCGCCATGCTGGAGGTCGCCGTGAACGTCATGGAGAGAGTCTTGGAGCCGTCACCGCCTACGGGTTTCCATAGAGTTCCGTACGACCCGCCGCCGAAGTAGACCGCCCATCTAGCCGCATCCGTGAATGTACCGCTTATCGTGGCGGTGTATGTCTCTCCGGAAACGACTTTTTGAGACAGGGAATACTTCGCGCATGGATAGTCCGTCGGACTCGCGTGCCTGTTCGGCGTATCGCTCTCCAGGAGGAGGTTCCTCCCGCCGATCTCGAGCCCGTTGAACTCGGTCTTCGTCGTATAGGTCTCGCTGACCTCCGACTTTATGGAGTTCGCGGTCTGGGTCACTTCTGACTTGGTGGCGTAGGTGGTCGACACCGTGCTCTTGTAGGAGTCCAGGGCGTCTTGAGCGGCATCGGCCTTGTCCTCCACCGCCGAGACCTCTTCCTTGGTGGAATACGTCTCCTCCACCGTGGCCTTGATCTGATCGGATTCGACCTTGAGCTCTGCCTTGGAAGCGAAGTCCTTGAGGGCTGACGCGTTCTCGCCGTACCACGTAGCGTGGATATCCGGATCGAGGCCTTGGGTTCCCGTGGAGATCCAGACATGGGCGTTTTGCTCGGGGAGGTCGGGAAGGTCGACGGTGCCGAGGGGGATATCGTATGGATCTTTAAGCGCATAGAGGAACTGCACAGGATTATCGTTGAGCCACTCCCTTGCTTTGGCAACGGTTGTATTAAGTGGAGTGTTAACATACACGGCCTGAGGAGCATTTTGACTGGTTGTGCTGATTCCGATACGACTATTGCTAAATACAGGAAGTGCTCCGGTGTTACCAACCGGATAATATGGAATCTTATCTGAGAACGCAGCGTTATCTTCAATTGAGAGCGAACCATCATACGGATGCTCATAATCGAGTATCGGGTTCTTGCATAACGTTATCCAATCTGTATTAGACGTATATTGATCAAGGAGGTCATCTCCAACAATCACTTGTTGATGAGTCTTCTTCCTCAGCACCACATTCCCACCAGCATCGACCACAAGCTCGTCGCGGGTCCCGTCGGGAAGCGAGGAGACCTTGTTGCCGAGGAGGGGGATCGGCACGGTGTTGACGTTGGGCGGCTCGTATTCCGTGGCGGTGGAGCCGAGTTCGAGCTGGGGATAGACGACGGTGTTGACGGTTAGTCCGCTCGCAACGGAAATGAAGGCTCGAATATATACTGGTCGGTCGATGCTGTTGGTTCTGGGCACACCGGCTATGTTCGTCGCTATCCATGAACCCGTGAAGTCGGCGCCTATCTCGCCGTTGAAGTACCCAACGCTTAAGTTAAGACCACTGCCTCCTCCAATCAAGCTCGCAGTGTATTCACCGGGCGTGATGCGAAGTGCTTTCGCAGGTCTATTACTAAAGAAGTTGTAGTACGCGGTTGCTGTGGCGGTACCGATGACTCGGATGCCGCCATCTCCGTTGTCCGAGAACGTGATTCCTGCGATCGTGTACGGGAGCGAAGACCCCATCCTCGCCAGCAGGTTCTTCCCCGCCGTCATCAAGCTCAGCCCCTCCACGCTATTCAACCCCGGCGGGCACCACGGCTCGGGTTCGCTGCCCTCGTTGAGCATGACGCGGTAGGTGCCGGAGACGGTAACGCCCTGAGAAATGTTTATATTGAAAGTGCAGTATCCCAGATTTGAAGGAGTAGTGAACGTTGTGCGTAATAGAGTACCGTATCCAAAAGCCACATCCTTTATATAAGCTCCTTCGGATGTATAGTTAGTTATGAAGAAACAAGCACCATCGGCATTCCCTGGTACGTACGTATCCGCAAGTTTTCTATCCACTTGCACGGTATACTGAGTTCCAGGTTTAAGAATATATTTACGGCCACTATAAATCGTACGACTTGCTGTCGCGGTTCCGCTAAACGTCATAGTGCCGTTAGAGTTAATGGTATAGGTAATGCCGTTGACCGTACCTGTTTCGTAGCTCGGGTTCGCCCACAGGTTCTGCCTCGTCTGACCGTAGACGGTGAGGCCCGCCAGGGGCATGCCCGCGGTGTCTCCGCAGTCGATGATGCCGCCGTCGGCTTCCTTCACCAGCACGGATTTCTCGAAGTTCTCCTCGACCGTGGCGGTGATGGCATCGGTGGCGGTCTCAAGCTCGGCTTTAGTGGAGTAGATATCGGCCACCTGGCCCTCGAAGATCTCGAGCGCCGAGTCGTCGGTGTACTTTGAGGCCAGCACCCAGTCGGATGCGTTGTAGCTTCCGGACGCTCTGGCCGTGGCGCAGCGCAAGATATCGCCGTTTTCGCCCTGCACCCAAAGATCCCCGACATCGTAGGGAGGCGTGGGCTGGGATACGAAAACACGTCGCTTGCTGTCGGCGGTGTCCCGGGCGTTGGCGGCGTCCTCGAGCGCCTTGGTCACGTCAGAATCGGTGATGCGGCCCCAGGAATAAGATCCATTTTGAACCATGAACCGCCAAGCGTAGCCGTTATTCGTGTCGTAGTAGAGGTCTCCCAGATGCTGGTTTTTCTCCTCGGTCGTGGTCCAGTTGACCGCGGGCTCGTTGGTAAGCGTCGGGGTCCCCGCGTAGAACCAGGTGGCGATGTTGCCGTCGATCTGGCTTTGGAGGTCGGATAGGTCGCTTGTGACGGACTCAGTGAAATCGGCCAGTTCCCCGGAAGCTTCATTCGCTTTAGAAAGCGCGCTATCTGCCGTAGATTGAGCAGTGTTCGCTAGCTGTTTGACCTCGGTGTAGTTGGCCTCGACCGTAGCGGTGATGGACTCGGAAGTCTGCTCTAGCTCTGATTTCGACGCATAAGTTGTGGCCACGGTTTCCATGTAGTCGGTGAGGTCCTCAGCCACGCCGTTGGCCGTGGATTGGGCGTTAGAGGCCGACGTCTGAGCCTGTTGGGCCGCCGACTGGGCTTGCGCGGCCTTTCCGTCGGTCACCGCCAAATCGGTCTTGGTGGCGTAGGTCTGGGACACGGTCGAGGTGATAGAAGACGCGCTCTGCTCGATGGCGCTGTTTCGGTTCAAGACCTCCTCTGCGATGGCCTCGTCAAGATCGGTGTTGGTCGCGTAGTCGCCTTTAAGCTGGTAGGTCTGGGAGACCGTGGTCTTGAAGCCCTCGAGGTCCTGGGACGCGCTCGACGCCGCCGAGAGAGCCTCGTTGGCGGTCGAGATGGCGCCGGTGACGCTGGTGGTGATCTCTTCGATGTCCTGGACCACACCGTTGACGGTTGTTGTTACGTCGGTGATGGATCCTTCGAGTGCGTCGGCTTTGTTCGCTGCCGCCTGAGCCGTCTGGGACGCCGCGTCGGCTTTGGCGGCTGCCTGCTGGGCGTCTGCCTTGGCCTGAGCCGCATCCTGCTTTGCTTGTTCCGCCCCGGAGTTGATGTCGTCAATCATCTCCTGGATCTCGCTTACGGCGCCCTCGACCGCTTCGGCCTTGTCAAGAGCGCTTGAAGCCGAGTTCTGGGCGTCCTGGGCCGCTTGCTGGGCGCTATTGGCGGTGTTCTGAGCGTTGTCAGCAGTATCCTTCGCATCGTTTGCGATCTGCTCGACGGATCCGATCTGAACCGCCTGGTCCTTGACCGATTGATCAAGGGAGGCCACCGAGTCGAGGGATGAGTTGATACCAGAATTGAGCGATCGAATATAGCTAGACTGCTGTCCGGTAAAGGTGTCGTACGACACCCCTAGTGTATACTCCGTTTGCTTTGGATCTTGAAGATCTAGCGTTATGGAACTAACCATAAAATATTCATCAAGATCATGAAGCTTGGACCGAACACGAACTGCTTGACCCACTTGAAGATGGTCGTAGTTATCCATATACAGCGAAAGGTCGATCGCCTTGACGGTTATGGAAAGGACAGGATTCCTAAGCTTGTTAAGCTGAACGACTGCTGCCTCCAGTAAATCGTCCACATCGGTTATCGCGTCGTCGCGCCATACCTTTTCCCGATATCCGTACTCGCGAACCGCGTCGATAGAGTAGAGTGCATCCCCTTCGATCGCAATTCCAGAATTCCTAGGAGCGATGCCGTCGGCGACGAGCTTAAGATCGATCGGATCTTCTTCGATGTCAGAATCTCCGTCTATCTGCCGAAAATCAAGATCATCGACATATACTCTTTTTCCGTTATCATTTGAAACCGAATCGAAATACCATCGAGGTCTGATCTTGTCGTATTCGGAAGCGTTCAGCATAAAATCGACTGAGAACTCATGCCATTCGCCGTCGTTCGGAACCGATAAAGAACCATTTTGAACGTCGACATTATCCCAGTCACCATCGGCATTGATCTGGTAACCGAAATGAACGACGACGTCTGATGACCGTTCGTTTTTAACCCATATCGTTCCTTTGTATCGTCTTCCGTTTTTAGCATAGAAAACGACCTTGTTCACATACTCCCCGTTGCCGGATGTGAAATAAGAGGCGTGGGATCCTTGATGTACCTGACCTCCGACCAGCTTGGTGTCAGGATGAACGACCCATTCGCTATAGCTATTGGATTCGAAACCACCGTCCTCGATGGCCGGAGACCCTCCCTGGGGAATCAACGCTGTGTACTGACTTTCGGTGTCGATGGTTTTGGTTATGTCGACGATGTTGACCCCGAAATCGATTATCTGGGCATTCATTTCGTGAACATCAGAATATAGATCGAGAATCTTCCTGTTCCCGTCGTATCTCAAAGTAAGATACCCGCCATAAGGATCTATGATATTGGATGAGATTTCAGATGCGGTTGTCGAATAACTAGTCGATGAAGGGGCAATATAGTTGCTTTTCGACAGAGACCCGCCTTGGTTAATACCGATCTCAAATCTCTTTCCTAGATCCATGACATGATCGTTGTGTTGATCGATTAACCACTGAAAGTAACCGTCTATGGATGTCGGCGCAAGAAGGTCTGCTTCAGACGCCACGGTGGAATATGGACGAACCACCGTATCGTTGAGGTAATCCATTGCAGACACGCAAGATATGATTTTGTTACCCTGTATATCGCTTTCGATCGAGTACACAATCCCTTGAAACAAGGTGCTCCCGTTGAAATACAAGCATACGACCTTGTCGTGTTCTTGTATCGTATCGTATAGAGGATGTAGAACGGAGATCGTGAAATCGAGATATGCAGCTGCATTGATTTCGTCGCTCATCGAAGCGTCGGTTACTTTTAACTCTTCGTCGTACGGATCGAAAATAACATTATCCCCATAAGTAATACGATACATAGCATCATTCCTTACTTATACGTCCCACAAACATAGATGCCAGCATAAAGATCCATGTCATTGTCGATCCAATCGACGATGAAAAACGTCGGGGATTGTGTAGTAGAGGTGCTATGCCTGGTCACCGCATAGGCTCCTCGCCCCGAGTATGTGGGATCTCCCTCCCACTGCACATGAACGTACGGACGCTTGGAAAACGAGAACGGATACGCTCCGAAGGAAAGGTCGTTCGTTTCGTATGCGTTCGCCATACTAGGATCGATATGCAGCTTCTGCACTCCGAAACTTTTCCAATCGATTCCGCATTCTGCTCGCCCGCTTTTCCACTTTCGATACCACCACTCTCCGCTGGTCCCCTGCTCGACGATATAATCAAGCCCCAGGGCGTCGAGTTTATCGAAATTCGCATTGATAACGGACGGAGTGATATAGTCGCTCGAATTTATGGTTTCAAGACCCATATTCGCCATTACAAATCCTTCCAATCATAAGTGACATATACCGTTGTATCAGGGACTGCTTCGTTACGACAATCGATGTCATCCCAAGTTTTCGTCTCGAGATCGCTCCAACGAAGATTTACAATATCGCCCCACGTTTGGGGAACATCCATAAGGTCCCCTTCAAGCCTTTGAATATCATCCCAGCGCATCCCAGCCACGTCGTCCCATGTTTTTGGATACGCTCCTGTCTGAGATACATCACCCCAGGTAATATTATAGAACTCAAAGCTGTTGATGTAGATCTCGTTGAAGCCCTCGGTGAACAGAACGTCGTTAAGGCGATAGGTGCCCGCGGGAACCTGGACGACCTTATCATTCCAACGAACCTTACAGGGCTGAGTGCATTCGATGACAGGATGCACCGGCTTCCTCCCGCTTTCGAGGCGGAACATCTTGCCCCCAGTCGCATTGAGGGAGTAGCTCATCTTCTGCTTTAATTTGTAGGGCTCGGCCGACACCGACACCGTGAACGTCCCGACGATGCCCGGATAGGCGTACTTCGCATGGGCGTAGTCGGCGACGGTGAATCGGCCGTGGTAGGTGTAGTCAGGATCCATCGTCATCTGGTAGTCGAATTCCTTGCCGTGAAGAAAATTCGAGACCTTTGTCTTAACCTGCTCGAAGTTCTGCGGGTCTATGACCACGAAGTTGAACTCCTGCTCTCGGATGTTGTAGGCGACGTCTCCTGTAAGCGACTGCGTAAGATCGATAACCCCGTCCCCACCCGGAATATCGACCGTATAGGTCTTAGGTTCCGGAGGGGACAGAGTGTATCCGTCAAGAAGAACCAACCCAAAGGTTATCGATAGATCGACGCCGTCGACTATAAGCCTATTATTCGGATAATCAGGGTAACTCATTATCTAGCCAACGCTCCTCTCCTCGATATGGTTCCTAGTTGACGATTCATTGGTTTTGCGATGCTTGAAGCGAGCTTCTTTCCATCAACATACATGGACAACTCGTCCGGAGGACGGTTGGCAAGCGCACTCATAGATTCATTAAGTTCCAAGAACCTACCATCAAGCTCGGAGAACTTCGATTCAAGGCGCTCGATGGATCCATTTTGATTCCTCGTGTCCGTGATGCCGCCGACGATTCGCACGCTCTTAAGCGTAGCGTCGGAAACTATGTTACCGAGCATACTATTGGCTTTTATTGCGCTCGATTCGACGTTGCTCAAATCAACAACGGGCGTAATACGTGGTTCGAAATCGATATCGCTATCCATGGCATCCGCGATCGCTCCGATCGCCATTTTAGCACTTCCAATCGAAGAGTTGGCCATGGCTTCGGACGATTTGGCTGCGGCATCGGCCATGTTATCAATACCCTTCGCCATACCGAGCGAAACGTATTCGCCGATTTCCATGAACACTTTCGACGGAGACTGTTCGTCAAGCGCTTGTTCGGCCGCCGCTTTAGCGGCATTTGCCATAGCCCTTGCCGCGACTTGCGCCGCGTACGCTCCGGATCGGATACCAGAAGCGAATCCCTGGGCAACGTACGAACCGGCGCTATAAAACGACCCTCGAACAGAACGGAGAATCGCTTCGCAACCGGATACGAGATTACGAGCTGCGTTCTCGACGATACCTCTCTGCGCTGAAATACCCTCGGATACGGCCCTTCCGATCCGCATGCCGGATGCATTGAACGCCGGCGTTTTCGCGTTTATGGCCTTAAGCGAATTTGCTGCAACAACAGTAGCTGACGCAGCAACCATTCCGCTTGTGGATGATATACCGCTACTCATGGCCATCCCCATAGCCACACCGACCGTGGAGAACATCATAGCCTGACCTTGAGCAACGGAAATCGCTGAGGATATGGCGACTGCGAATCCCGCCTGTATAGCGCCAACCGCAGAAGTAAGGCCCGTGGAGATGGCATTCGCCAACGCCAAGCCGATCGTAATTCCAGCCGCCCCGAAGCTCGTTGCTGAAGATTGCAACTGAGTGTTGATCGCGGCGATAAGACCAACGATTGCGAGTTGAACGAAAACCTTACCGCTATTAATACCGGCGACAAGGTCGTTCGTGATCTTCTGACCGAGACCGGAAAACGCGTCTGCGGAAATATTGATATTATTGAGCGAATCAACGAATCCGGTAATCGCGGCGGTTGCGCCTGCGAAATCCGTACCCGCTACAGCTGTGACCGCGTCACCGAGAGAATCGATCGCATCCGTAATATTGGAAATATCATCCGGAGACTCACCGCCGAGAGATCTAACGCCCTCGCCAAGAGATTTAATCGATGTTCCGATATCAGTAGCGATAGCCAATCCGCTATACTTCGGAATAACGCCGGCGAGTTTATCAAGAGGTTCGATGTAGCTATCGAGAGACCAGCCCCAACTCCAATCGAACGCCTTTACGCCCTTAGCCAAGGATTCGAGACTCGTCTGGATATCGGCAGGGATAGTTATTCCATCCCACTTCCTGACCGCGTCGGAAAGATTTCCAAACGGTCCGACGAAACTATCGAGAGACCAGCCCCAACTCCAATCGAACGCCTTTACGCCCTTAGCCAAGGATTCGAGACTCGTCTGGATATCGGCAGGGATAGTTATTCCATCCCACTTCCTGACCGCGTCGGAAAGATTTCCAAACGGTCCGACGAAACTATCGAGAGACCAGCCCCAACTCCAATCGAACGCCTTTACGCCCTTAGCCAAAGATTCGAGATCAGCGCCGAGCGTTTCCGGAACCGTGACATTAGTCCATTTGGCGACCGAATCGGCGAGAGTTCCAAGAGGGCCGGCGACGGACGACAAACCTCCCGCTCCGAATCCGCTGAACGTGAATTTACCGATAGCTTCGGCGAGAACGCGGAACTGATCGCTGAGACCTTCGGGGACGGAAACACCGACCCATTTCTTAACGGATTCAGCCATAACGCCCAACGGTTCAGCAGCAGTAGAAAGAGCCCCTGCTCCGAATCCGCTGAACGTGAATGCGCTAACGCCACGCGCAAGCTCGGTGAGTTGTGCTCCAAAACCCTCAGGAACCTCGACGCCGACCCATTTCTTAACGGAATCGGCAAGAACACCAAGAGGTTCGGCGACGTTTGAAATGTTGAAACCGCCGATAATACCAAGCGTATTGGCGATACTGCCCAAAGCGATTTCGCCGAGGGCCGCACCCATAGCCGCGAGACCCTTTTTGATCTCTTCCCATGACATCTCACCGAACTGCTTAAGCGCGTTCGCAATATCATCGAGCGCCTGGGCAGCGAGATTGATCGTGCCGGCTCCGGCGAGTCCCGCAAGTCCGGTAAGACCGGCCAATGCGCTACCCGCGGTGAGTTCGAGCAAAGCTCCGCCCATACCGACAAGACCCTTGCCGATCTCTTCCCACGACATCTCGCCGATTTGTGACAATGCGTCGGCAATCGGCTTAAGTGCCTGGGCTGCGATGAGGATAGTGCCTGCGCCAAGAATGCCGGAAAAACCGGATATCATACCAACCGCACCGGAGAAACCAGCCAGTTCGAGCAAAGCTCCGCCCATACCGACAAGACCCTTGCCGATCTCTTCCCACGACATCTCGCCGATTTGTTCAAGCGCTTTGCCGATAGGCTCAAGAGCCTGAGCGGCAATCAGCACGGTCGTCGCTCCAAGCAGACCCTTCGCGCCTGCAACTTTGCCGAGAATGCCAGAGACGGCAGCGAGCTCAGCGAGAGCACCGCCCATGCCGACAAGACCCTTGCCGATCTCCTCCCAGGAAAGCTCGCTCAGACGCTCGAGGGCATCGGCAATCGGAGCGAGAGACTGTGCGACGACAAATATCCCGAGAGAACCGAGAAGAGCTCCGCCTCCTCCGACCTTGCTAATGGCGGAGAGCGCGGCAGTAACCTCGGCAAGAGCACCACCCATCGCAGCAAGACCTCTGCCGATCTCATCCCAATTGAAATCAGCGAATTTGGCGAGCGCGTCAGCCAATATCTTGCATCCCTCAGCAAGCGCGATGATCGCAATGGCGTCCTTAACCTTGACGTTCGCCTTCGACATGAGCGCGAGACCGCCGATAAGTTCGGCAAGACCTCCGCCAAGAGCGGTGAGGCCTCTGCCGATCTCCTCAAGACTGAGGTCCGCAACCTTGTTGAGGGCATCCGCCATAATATCAATGGCTTTCGCCATGGCGATGAGCGCGATTCCGGCTTTGACAATGCCCTTAGCGTCGAACTTCGCCAACGATTTGACAATCGAGCGGAAGCTGAGATTCAATGCGATGAGCATGGTGCCGATCGCCCCGATACCGGTGGCAATATCAGGCAGAGACAGCTCGGAAAGGTCGCCAAGCGCCCCGGTCAGGACCGCAATAGCGGCTGCAATGGCCAAGAGGGATGCTGCGTTGATGCCGTTCGTGAATCCCGCAAGAGAATCATGGACACCGTCAAGAAGCTCGGTGAATTTATCTTTGATTCCACCGCCGCCTTCACCGTCTTCACCGCCGCCGAAAAGTTTGGAGAACGCGTCAGAGATCTGGCCGATAACACCCGAGATCTTCTTTGCCACAAGGAAGATGCCTCCGCCTGCGAGACCGGCGAAAATATCACCAATGCTAATGTGGTCAGCGATCCAACCAAGACCGGCGCCAATCGTGTCGATAATGCCGCCGAGAACGGACCCAACTGTCGTGAAGACACCGTCGAGAATGCCACCAAGACCTCCGACTGCGTCGGTGATGCTCTTGAGGAGATCGCCGATCGTGCCGAGTGCCTTCGTTAGGCCATCGGAGAGACCGGTGAAGAATCCCTTGCTGAAATCTCCCGAGTTAAGATTCGTGAATATGTCGGCGATCTTTGCGACGCCTTCGAGAAGAGTGTCGAAGAGACTGCCAACTCCTTCAGAGCCAAGAAAGTCGAGGAACGCAGAACCTACCGCGTTGACCGCTTTTCCGAGCAGGCTGAATATCGAGAACACGCCCTTGGCGATACGCTGAATACGGTCGAGCGTGTCGGCGGACGGCTTGAGATACTGGGTGAGCCGATCGAAATTGGCCGTGATCGAAAGGAGATTGTCTGCTCCGATCGGAGGAAACACTTCGGTAAACGCGGTCTTCACTCGATCAAGAATGGATGCGAGCGAAGAGAACGCATTTGTCAAACCGTCGAGAAGATCTTGGCGACCTCCTTGCTTAGACCACACTTCGAGCATCGCGTTTCGCGCTTCAGCAGACTTTTTGATCGGCTCGGATATGGCTTCGGAGAGGTTCGTGAATAACTCTGCCGCCTCACCATAGTCGCCGATGAGGATTTCGAAGGTCTGAGCCCATCCGGAGCCCAAAGCCTCCTTCGTCGTGCTAATCAAATCACTGAAAGTCTTGACCTGGGTGGCCGCCTCGGTGGCGGTCTGCGCCATTTCGACGATCGCTTTGGCCTGAGACTCGGTATACCCCTGGGCCATGAGATCGGCTTCGGAATATGCACCGGAGATCTGCTTAAGCGTTTCGGTGAGAACCTCAGTGGTGAGCCACTGACCTTCCGCCAACGATTCTCGGAAAGTGCCGTACTTTTCAATAGCGGCTTCAGCGCCCGTGCCCAGTACTTCCGAGGTACGAATCAGCGCATTTTGAAATTGCTCACCACCCATACCGGCGTTGACGACCGAGTTCCAGTCCATAAGACTGACTTTACCGGCAGCTAAGGCTTGGGAAAGCTGATACATAGCCGCGTTGACCTGCATCGAGGTCGAGCCCGACATGGCACCGAGGTTGGCGATACCTTTGATAGCCGCAACAGCCTTATCCAGATCGACGCCGGCAGCGGTGAACGTGCCGATGTTCTTAGTCATCTCGCCGAAGTTGTAGATCGTCATGTCGGCGTAATGGTTCAGCTCATCGAGAGCCGCATTGACGTCGTCGAGCGTCGTGCCCTTCGACTTCGTATTGGCGAGAATGGTTTGCACCGACTTGATTTGGAGCTCGTATTCATGAAAACCGTCAACGATAGCATCCGTAGTGAACGCAGAAGCCAAATTCTTGCCGGCGTTGAACGCCATGTTGGTGATGTTAGCAAACACCGTTGCTGCTGCTACTTGGAGTGCTGTAAACTTGAGTTGAACCGCCTCGGCGCCTTTAGCAAGCGGCGAAAAATCTACATTCTTAGCAGCCTTATCGACTTCGTTAAGTCCCTTACCGGCATCTTTGAAGTTAAGCGCTTGCTTAAGTTTATCAACAGTACCGATCGTTTGATTGGCATTGGTTTCAAAATTGCGATTATCGAACTCCATTCCGACAACGCGCTCATCGATTTGGCGGCTCATACCCTCGTCACCTCCTTCCAAGCCTCTTCAGCGAGTTCATCGAATATGGGTTGAATGGCGGGATTAATGTAATCCCGTCCCTCGACCCATCCTCCTGTTCCGGTTCCATGACCGTATTGGAGCATAATTGCTACGGGAAATCCATTCTCGATATCTGAATTGAAGAACTCAATACGAGATCCGGTCCCGTCGCGCGACACTTTGTAACACCACGAAGTAGCCGCCAACCCCGTATCGACGGGTGTCGCGGATGATAAAGCGGATACGCCACGTTCTCCGTACTTCTCGAGGATCTTAACGCGGGCAGCCTCTTTAACGTCTCGTAGATACTTGTTGGTTTTGGAGAAATCCCCCCTATGCCAGAAACGAATCATCCGTGACACCCCATTTTGAATTTTTGGAACTTAAAGCTTGATCTTCTCGATCTTAGCTCGTGCCTCGAGCACCTGCATGTACATGCGCATGTAGCTCGCCTGAGTCATAAGCAGCTGAATCGGGCAGTCCGGCTCGAAGTCGAGCTTTCCGACAAGATACTTGTCGATCATTGCCGTAAGCTTTTCGTAACGAGTGCGAACCTGCCAATATTCGGCCCAGAAACGCTCCTTGTAATCATCAGAAAGCATCTCTTCAACAGTTGCTTCGAGTTCGATTTTCTTTTTAGCCATTACAGACCTCCGATATACGCTTTAACCTCGTAAATAGGATTGCTAAGATCTCCAGCATAACCGTCCATCCCGACTTTCACATCGGTGTCCGTCTGCTCCGGATAATATCCGTTTCCGCAATTCACTTGATAATGCACTGCGTAATCGGCGTTGGGGGAATACAGATACATCTTCAAACCAAGAATCGGTCCGCTATTACCCACAGCACCGTTGTCAAGATCATTGATGTTCGACGGATTGATCAACCACGGAAGCCAACCATCTGCAGCGGTGTACGCCTGAACATCAATCCGCCATGCGGAGTCGGTGCACCATGCGGAAAGGAACTGGATCGGTCCATTCGCCTTCCATCCCGCAAAATCAGGATAGCTGGTGGCCGGAAGAACCGTTCCATCAGTGGTTCTCGCTTGAAGCATAATTGCGGGAACGCCGGAAGATTGCGACCCTCCAAAAGAAGGTTCCGACGACGCGCCTTCCCCGATATAGCGGAGAATTCCGTTCCAAGGAAAATCGTAATAAGTTCCGATATGGCTCTCGTATCCGGTCTGATCGCCCTCGACCCCATCAATCGTTCCGTTTTCGCTGATGGAAAACTCAGCGAGCATGTCAGGAACCGCGGAAGTGCACATTGCCGTGTGGTTTACCTCGTTGAGATAAATATCACCTCTCTGGGCAGTGTAGCTCATGGGCATCCATTCGAAATTACCAGTCCCGCACATGCAGCTTCTCATGTTTCCGGTATACGTCGCACCACCAACGTCAACCCCGGCAGAACGGTATGCGTCAATTACCGCAGAAGAACAATCTCGATCCCCTGTGGCGATGGTCACATTGGATCCGTCCGACAGAGTGATCATCTCGGATCCTCCATCGCCGTTTCGGCTGTACTGACTGTATCCATGTCTGTTGCAGCTCACCAGATGCTCCATGATCTGAGCTGCTCGTTCATTAGGGGAAAGCGACATGTTTCCTCCTATCCTTTCGAATTAAACTTCGCTCTACGGGCAGCGTTCAAAGACGCATTTCTTGCCATTATATCTCTTTTACTCATCTTCTTCTGCGGCATAGAATAAGCCGAGCACACTTCGATGAGCTTCAATAGCCTTGAAAAATGCCACCTCTCAAACTCGTGAGGTATATTGAACGCGATCATCCAATAATATACAACCTCGGTTGTGACGATCCTTCGCGATGGACCGTTTCCTTGAAGATTCACCGTGGTAGCGCTTTGCTCGTCGTTTATATACGCAATAATATCATTTATGTTCTGAGCCGTGAGGGAAGCGTATACATTGGGATCAAGATTCTTATTGAGTGTCATACATCGAATATAATCGATTACTTCTTCCGTGGTCTTGTCTTCACTGGAAAGAAACGATTTTTTCCAACGAGCCTCCCAGCGAGACATCGAAAGTAGACTGTGTTCGAGATTGAGTTTGGTCTCTTTCGTGTAAATATACGCTTCCTGCTTCTCATCCCATAACTCGGAGCCCGGAACAATTATGGTAAGCATGCCCAGCCTCCGTTGTTTTCTACTTAGTGTTCATGCCAGCTGCCGCCTCAAGCGCGGAAACACGCTTCTCGAAATCCTTCGGAAGAATCCCCCTGACAAAGTCGGCTGCAGCGTTCGCGTCGGTTGCGAACTCGAACAGCAACTCAGTATAAGCCTCAGAATTCATGAACGCCTCAGTCGCTTCGGGATTCTTGATGAACGAGCGACCATCCTCGCTCTTGGTTCCGAACGATTTGGCGATAAGGTCCTCGACGGCCGAGATAATCTCCCCGACATTCGACGTTGCAGTAAGAGTCTCTAGGGTCTTGGAATATGCGTCCTTACCACCGAGTTCCATGTTCATGATCTCTCGCATAGACAGATTGAAATAGAAATCATCGGTTCGAGAAACGCCATTATAATCGGTATACGTGATAGACTTCTTAAGCATGATATCTCCTTTGCTAAAAAGAACAGAATTGAACAAGAGGAGACGGCGCTGGACACGTCCCCTCTCATTCGTTAAGCAGACGGATTCAACGTAAGACCGCTGAGTCCATAAAGGATCGTCTTTGTATCGTCGGCCGTCTTCGCAACAACTTGGACTTTCTGAGTGGCTTTATCCGTGATTCGGAAAACCGCATTCATATTGTCATCAAGCTGAGTCGGAGGCTTGCCGTCAGTACCGTTGATCAGATCAACCGTCACCGTCGCATCCGAAGGTTCGACATCGAAACGCAGAGCCAAATAATTACCGGATTGTTCGGTGTGGTTGGTGCCATCAAACCCGATAAAATCGGTAACCCAGTTGAGAGTTCCGGTGATCTCGGTTCCGGTGATCTTCACTCCATTTTGAAGTTCGGACACCGTTTTACCAAGAACGTTCGCCTCACTATCCTCGGGCGTAGCAGTGAGGCTTACTAAAAACCCGCACCCGCAGCACCGAGAACGGTGACGATCTCATTGGGCAGAGGCAGACGCGGCTCCTCTTCCGCGCTACCGTAAAGAATCTCCTCAAGATCGGCAAGCTTCGTGGGATCGCACTTGGTCGAATCGATGACGATAGAAGCAGTGGGCTCATAACCAGTCACGTTCACAGGGGTGGTGGTAACCTCCCAAGAGAACGTGATGGCCTCAGGAGAATCGTTAACGGTAGCGTACGCCTTCTCGGAAGGAGACGCCATAGCTCCATAGATGATGTGCAGCTTGTACCCGTGATCATTAGCGTCGACGTCGTTTCCGAGAAGCGTCTTGTAGCACATGCCGAACTGCTTACGATTCTGCTGACCGATATAAGCGCCCTTAGCGATCTGAGCGGAGCCATCGCACGCCATAAACTCATCGGGATAGGTGTAAGCCTCGATGGTGGCGCCAAACTCCTCGGCGGAGAACAGATTCAGGTACTTGATGTTGTCCGCGTAAAGCGGGGTCGCCTCAGCACCAGAAGGCGACTCGGTAACTGCGGTGAGACCATTCCAAGCGACGCCGTTCGGATAGGTACCGCCGGATTGCGGGTAGAGAACACCCTGGGAAACGCCAGTTTCATAGAGGCGCTTGCCAGTCTCGTCCCAAACAAGTTTAGCCATTTATTGGCCTCCTTACACATAAAGTGTGAACACATCGTGATTGAGGTTATCTGCCTCGTAATGGCGATCGAACGAGCAATAAGGCAAACGTTTCACCTTGTCGACGATCTCGCTATCTGGATTCGGGTCGATGACAGTAATCTGATACGCTGTCATGTCATTGTACAGCATGTCGTCGGCCCTGCGAGTGTAAATATCGTAACGAGAATAACGTATCGCCGGATACTTCATCTTAAGGGTTTCGGGAGGCTGAAAATATGCATTCTTATTACCCAGAATATCGCATAGTATCTCGTGTAACTCGATCCTAGTGGTCATTGTACACGCCCCCCAAACTGAGGAGCAAACGAGGGTACTGAACTTCGACGCTCGTAACCTTCCATTTGCTCCCCATGAACTCAACCCATCGAATGGAGTGAAAATTCTCAAAGGCGTAAGGATCGGAGACGATGCTGATCTCGTTCGAAACCGAAACGTTATCATTGACCTGGTCGGACGTCTCGAGACGTCTCAGGTTTCGAATTATGTCGCCGTAATATTGGCGCTCAACAATCTCCTCGGTCCATACGCCCGGAGAAGTTTCTTCAGTGACTCCGTATCCTATCTTGCCATACCATTTTGGCATGAGAATCACTCCATTTTGAATTTTTAGGCGCTAGCGGAAATGCTGTACGCGTTGTCGTCGGAGTCAGTCACAGTAAGCGTGCCGGCTGCGTCCTTAAAGGAAACAACGCTGTAATACGCCTGGTCGGTAAGGTCGTAGATTACAACGCCTTTGAAGCAAAGATCCAAAGCGTCGTCGTGCACAACCTTCTGCGTCTTCGCCTGGTCGGCATAAAGCGCAGAACCGTCACCGTACAGAACGGTAACCGCTACGTGCTGATCCTTAGCGTCCTCAAACTTCTTGTTGAACTTCATCTATTCTCTCCTATTCGGTATCGTCGGACGTTTCTAGCATCTCGTCAGCTTCGTCCAGTACAAGCCCGGAAAGATCGTAAGTCGTCTCCGTGTGATCGTTTCCAAGCGAAGCCTCGACTTTGATCTTCTGAGTGTCTTTGTTGGTGATTCTAAACACGCAATCCCTGTCGCCAGGCTCAAGAACCAACGGACCTTGCGGCGTAAGCTCATTGATGAATGTAACTTTGATCTCAACGTCCGGGTTCGCATCGAAGCTAAGCGCTAGGAAGTTTCCCCTCTGCTTCTCCGGTTCTCCGGAGAAAGCGGTGAAATCGGTGACGTAATACAGAAGACCGGAAATCCTCGAGCCTTCGATCACGACATCCGATTGCAGCTCACTAGCAGGTTTCCCGTAGAAAGTAGTCTCCCCGTCTCCGGGAGTAACGGTGAGACCTACTGAAAATCCGACGTAGACTCAAGCTCGATAGCGATGGCCGAGAACGGAGTGATCAGAGCGCCGGAGCACCGAGTCTCGATCAGGTACTTCTGCTGGTTGTAGTCGATATCGAAGTCATCGAACATCGACACGGCGCCACCGCGATCCGCACCGATCGTGTAGTCAGACAGATTGACGATGATGCCCATCAGCTTACGATGCTTACCGGAAACCTCGCGAGTCTGATTCTCCATAACGGGAACCGTGACGATGTTAGAAACGCGCATCGCAGTGGCAAGCTTCTCGACAGTATCGTACAGCGGACGACCCATCTTATCCTCGAGCAGCAACATATCGGTCAGCGTGTCTTCCGTGGTAAAGAGCGTCGGATTGCCAGCACCCTGATAATCCTTACGCGACTTCACCGCAGTACGGATGAACTGCTTGGCCTGATCGTCGACGGTGGTAATGGTATCAGCATCGATGACAGGATTGATGGTGAACAGCTCCTCGTCGGTCCAGATCGGACGAATATGATCCTCGGAGATCTTATCATCGCTAGAAGCGAGACGACCGTCGCCGATCAGGATAGCACGGGAAAGCTCCTCGTCGAGCATAAGGCGCATCTCACCCTTGATCCAAGCCACAACGTCGAAATCGGTGATGTCGATAACATCATCGCGATCGAGTTTCTGCTTCTTGTAGACGGTCTGCGGATCAGTCGTGCGCTTGAGCAGGCTGAAGACCTCTTCCTTCTTCAGCTTACCCTTCATGTAGCCCTTCGCACGAGCATCGTCCTCGGTAATATCGGCGAATATGCTCTTGATTCGGGAGAACGGAGTCTTCTTAACAGCATTCCAAACCGTAGCAACCCACTCGGTACGGCGTTTGATGAATTCAGGGGTGTTGGTAATGGTCTTGTAATCCGGGAACAGCATGTCGATGTCCTGGATACCATAATCCTCGGCGTGGGCAAGCACGGAGTCCTTCAAAGAGCCCATGCGACGACCATCCTCAAGAATCACCTCCATATCGGAATGCGTGAGGACACCGCCCTCGTAATAGTTCTCATCGCTGTCAAAGACGTTGTGCTTCACAGTGTTTCCTTCCTCATCAACCTCGACACCGGCATCCTCAAGAGCCTGGCCGATAATAGCGTACATAACGTTCTTCTGCTCCTCGGTCATAGAATCGAGGACGTCGCCGACGGTGCGACCGCCATTGTCAGCATGCTGAAGCGGCATGTCTTCCTCCTTTTGTTCGTCGTTATCTTCCGGACCCTCTTCCGGATCCTCTTCCGGATCCGTTTCGGTCTTTTCGATCTTCTCGTCCTCTTCGACCTCTTCCGGATCGTCATCTTCGTCATCTGCGTGATAGAGGAAAATATCCTCACCGTTGTAGATGACTGCCTCGTCATCGAGCTCGATACCATGACGGATCGACTGCTCAATAAAGGCACCGGGATTCGCACCGGCGAGCACAAGACTCACTTCACGAATGTTCCCGTGGACAACCTGGTCGCCGTTCTGAACGAGCTGGTTGGCATAAATAGAAAGAGACTTCACGTCGTTGTTGCGAAGAATCTCTCTAACCGTTTGACCGGTCGGCGTGTTGTTCAAATATCCATAAGCATAAACGCCCTGTGGACGATTTTCGAGCAACGCGTGACCGATCACCATGGACGGATCATCATGACGATGATTCCATACCATGGGAACTTCAGTCCCGTCGTTCACCTTGAACGCGTCTCGAGAGATGATACGTCCATCGGAACAACGGAGGTTATTGCGAGTAGCCCAACCACTGAAGTCGTACTTCTGCTTCTCCATTTTGATTTCTACCTCCTAACGTATCAACTCTGCGATCGGGGTATCGAGTGCGATACCACCGCTCTGAACTGGACTTTCTTCTGAAGATTCATCGACTGGCGCTTCTTCTAGGTTTTCCTCTTCGAGGCCTTCATCAGTCGGAACTTCCTCTGCTAGCATATCCCCGACCGCTTCTTCGGTGGGTTCGCTGATGTTAGCGTTTCTCAATTCGTCAGCTTTTGGATCATCAGACGGTTTCATGCCGATGACCTGACGGAATTCGTTGGATGTCATGATCTCGTTGCGCGTGAATTTGTCGGCGATCTCGGCAACGTTCTCGACCGGAACGAGCTTGAACGGATCGCGGAAGAACATAATACTCTGGCCCTGCGTTCTCGCCGTCTTGGTGAGGAACTTACGAGTCATTTCGTTGACAATGGCTGAAATGATCGGCTCGATCGTTCTGTTATTGTAGTTCAGCATCTCCCGCTCGTCAGCGGTGCCGTTCATAATAGCCTCGCTGATACCGAGCTGGCCGTATAGCATGTTGGTAAGATACTCCACGTGCTTGAGGAGATTAGATTCCAATGGACGGTTAAGCTGAGTCACACGTTGAGTCGCATCGATGTAGCCTATACCGTACTTGGAGTTGGCGAGCTGATCTTCGAGCTCCCGAATACTCTTCTCGGCCTGTTTCTCCTTCATCTGCCCCTTGACGACATAGGGGAGTTGAACAATGAGATCGAGCTTGGCGGAGCTGTTCTTCTCATCAACAATATCAATGAGGGCGAGCTTTCGCTTAAGACGGGAAAGCGTCGAATTCTGTTCGTTCATTACCTCATAGAAAGGATTCTCCACGATCGCGGTGGAAACCTTTGGTACAATGATCTGCTCTCGACGTCCAGTACGCTCGTTGTAGAGATCGACCTTAACCGCGCTCGGATACCAATCAACAATCTTGCCGACTCGCAACGATAGAATATTAAAGGAGCCGGTGAAAATATCTCGATCGGTGTCGACAGGAACTATCGCGACGCAACCTTCATCGAGCATTGAAATAACCACGTCCTGCATGAACGCGCGACCGGTTTGGTCAAGATTCGCACTAAGCGTCAAGCATTCATTAAAATCAGAATATATGATCCCCTTGAAACGCTTATTCTCGTCGAGCTTGACATGGTTGACGGTCAAACTGGCTACGTCGGTTGCGATTCGGTTGTAGATCGGCGCAATGATCGACTTCTGGTTCACATAACGGAGGCGGTTTCGGTCCGGTTTGCGACCGTATGAAACCTCTCCCTGAATCCAACGAACCTCTTCCTTTTCGCTGCGATTGAAAAACGCGTTCCAGGAATTCTTGAATCTGGTTCGCATATCAATCGGCATAATTCACCTCGTTAGTTTCGCCAACGAACGTCAACACCACGTGTCTTCATGAACGCGGTCACAGCCGTTCGACCAATCGCCTTAGCGACACGCTTCGCCGCTTTAGTTCCGGCACCTTCAAAGAAAATCTGATCGGTCAAATAGTAAGTTCCGATTGTAGCAGCGGCTTTGCTCGCCGCCTTCGCGCCCTTCATTAACGTTTTTTTGGCGAACTTTTTACGTTTCTCACGAGCGTCGCGACGCTCAACCTCAAGATGTCGAGCTCCTCTAAGACCATATCCCTTATTCAGATTCCGGTTGATACGGCGTTCTCCCTTAGCGCCATAGAAAACCCGATCGTTTTTTCGCTGCTTCTCGGTGTAACTTTTGTTACGTGAACTAGAGGAAGTCTTTCGAGCACGCCGCACGCCCCACTTCATGCCTTTGACACCGTAATGCGTCAAAGAGCCGGAAGTTGGAGTTATTCCAAAATAAGATTCCATAATAAGCTCCTACTCAAACGCTTCTCGATTGATCTTGAATGCAACAAGCGCATCCATCATAGCCGCTACGGCGTCGATCTTAGCGTCGTAACGCTTCTTGAGAAGTTTTCTGTTACCATTCGTGTCTTCCATAACGATACAGTTCCCCATGGCAAACGTCATAAGATCCTCATCGAAACGGAGTAATCGTTCCTCAGCGAGCTTCTTCAACTCGCCCAACGGGACCGACTCCGTTTTCACGCCTTGAATGACTTTCTCGACGCCGAACGGTCCATTCTCCATACACCAACGCTCAACGAACTCCTTCGCGTTGTACGGATCGTATCCGAACGCGCGGACGTCGTACTGCATCTCATTGATGTGTCGATCGAGGTCATCGTAAACCTCTGTCATGTTGAGAATGGTACCGTCCATGACGATGAGACTGCCCTCGGCCATGAACTGCTCGTACTTGTAGCGGGTAGCCGACGGGAGTTTGTACAAGGTCATCTCGGTGATATAGTTCCTCGTCTTGACTCCGAACGAACCATCGGAAAGCGGGAAGAGGAACGTGAAAGCGCAGAAATCGTCGCCCTGTGAAAGATCGGCTCCAAGCGCGCACGGCATCTGCCAGTAGACACGTTTCGGATGCGGAAGGGTGTCCTCGTACGTGAAATAGTATGTGTAACCCTCCATCGGGATTCCGAAGCGTTTGGCCAACGTGTCATTGCGCGTGGCCGGCGCTTTCTCGGCGCGGTCGACTTCCAACTGATACGTCTCGTAGGTAACGGTCTTCCCAAGGTTGGGATTGGCTTTCACCCACATCTCCGGTCGGGAAACCTCGTCGACGTTGTCGAGTTTATACCACCAAATCGAAACGTGAGGGTTGATGTAGTCACCTTTAAGGATGTCCATCAACTCCATTTTGATTGTGTCGCCGCTTCCGTTTCGGACGGTGCCTTCGGAGCTCACGGCGATGATGAGATAGTCGTCGTTCTTGGACGCGCCCTGCTCGATAGCTCCGATTACGTCCTCTCGGATGTCTCCGGAAAGCCATTCGTCGACAGATGCCACCTTGCAGCGCAGACCCTGGAGCTTGTCGATCGTCATCGGTCGGATCTCGAGAAGCGAACCGGTAAGGAAGTTCTCGACGCCCTTCTTGGTAGACGCAAGCTTCGGCCGGTTGACCTTGGAGCCGCCGGTGTTCTGCAACGAGCCCTCGGTGAGGAATTTAAACAGTGGTCCTTTCGCTCTCGTGATCGCCGTGTTGATCGGTGACATGACCTCCTCCGCCTGCTTCATCGTCGGCGCCGTCGTAACCTGATGGGTCGTCGACGTATCGATGATGAGAAAGTACGCTTGGAGTAGAGAGATGTAAAGAGACTTGGCCGCGCCTCGTCCGACGATCAAATACTGCTTGTTGACCAGGCGTTTTAGAATCTTTCGTGTCTCGTAATGGACATCATGGCCGTCTTCTGAGACGACGGGAACGCTTCTTTCAACGTAGTAGTACCAACCGAATATCTGTTCGCCCCAGAGCTTAAAAGTGTCGAGAAGATGCAAGTCGGATCCGTCGGTCAAAGTCATTTCGCCTTCGCAGAACGCGAACCATCCCTCAACAGGGTCGGGATCGTAGTAGATACCGGGATTGGCGATGAGCTCGTCGATGCGGTTCATCTCCATCTCGACTTCTTTGCAGACTGGAATCTCGCCATGTACAACGGCGTCTCGAAAAGCGCCGTAGTAGCGAGGTACTGCGGTGTTCGATAACGCCATGATACCTTAACTCCTATTTTCTGCTGCCAAGATTTCTCGATAACTCAACTTGGTGTTAGGATGCTCTTTACGATATTGCTGAACGATAGCCTGATTGGTTTCGCCAACTCGAGATTCGCGCAACGATTGGATGACATTGATAGCCCCGCCAGCCGCAACGACTTTAGCGCCGAAACGCGCCAACTGTTTGGTGGCCAATTTAGATGCAGCCTTAGCGTAATCCTTATCGACCTGGGATTTTCCTATCTCTTTGACCGACTCAATTGAAACCTTAGCTGCTCCATTAAATACAATCAACGCGCTTTTAGCCTCGTACCCCGAATACTTCATATCGTTGAGATCGCCGATAGCATCATATCCGGCTTTCTTCAAAGCATCGTAAAGTCGTTTAGACGCGTCGTTTCCTGCGGTGGTGTGGTTAACCAACGCGATGTTGAGACCTTCGTAAACGTCGCCATCGAATACGCCATTTTGCATTTTCGCAATGGCTTTCTGCTGAACTCTTCCAGCCTTAGATATCATACCGAACGGGCCGTTCGCCATCTCTTTCATGGACTCCAATGCTGAGTCACGAAATTCGCCATCGCTTTCCATAAGGCGTTTCATAACCTTAGTGGCGCTTTTCGGGGACGCTACCTTAAGGCTCTCAGATCCGACTTTAACTGCGGTATCGTAAAGTTTAAGATCGCCTTCGACTGCCCCGAGACTTTTCATCATATCGTGTCTTGCCAAAACCTGACGACCATACATTCCACGATATTTCTCTCGATCACCGGCGCTTCGAGCCACATAAAACGCATCTTCTATACCACGATTGGATTTATCGGAAATATTATGTAGCAATTCATCCGGATTGATAATTTTATCGACTGTGTTATCGTAATGGCGTTTGGCAGCGTATGCTACCGCGACAGTCGCGGCGACCGCTAAAGCTCCAACTAAAACCTTCTCAGTACGTTGGCGCTTATATGCAGCAACAGTCGCTTCGCGCTCTGTCATCCCTTCATCACGATATTTTTGTTCGAGCTTTTTAGTTCGATCATTCTTAGGACGGTCTTTTATCCGATCATAAATTTTAGAATCTTTCAGATCATAGCGTAAAGCGTTCGCTTTTCGTCCAGCAGCAGCTAAATTATCAACTGCCTTCTGGTCATACAGCAACCCGCCAAGAGTAGCTTTGTTATAATCGGCGTTTGCTTTACTCAATTCTTTCTTCGCAGCATCGTACTTTTTCTGAGCGCGTTGAACGTCTTCAGAATATCGTTTCTTACCAGCAGAAGTGAGCGTACCGTCTTTCTTCTGAAAACGTCGCACGCCCCACTTCATACCTTTGATGCCGTAATGCGAAATCGAATCATCTTCATAGTACGTCCCGAAATATCCTCTCATAGAAATCACTTCTTCTTATGAGGATTCGGGAACATATAATTAGCCAACGTCTCGAGGTCGACCTTACCAGACACGAAGGTATGACCGGCATACGCCAATGCTCCAACAGCGGCGCTTCCCAAGACTTTTCCTCCGGTTGATTTGATGAATTTCTTAGCCGCAGCCCTGCCCGGTTTAAGATCCTCTTCGCTAAGCTCCTTGAACTGCTTTTCTTTCTTGAGCCGGTTAATCTTTGAATCGAGCTCAGAGTCGGACAAAAGCTTACGATTCCTATAGTCGGATTTGCGTTGACGCCTGACGTCACGCGCTTCCTGTTTTCTTGCACGGCGTTTGCCAGCTGCGGTCAACGTCCCATCTTTATTCTGGTAACGGCGGACGCCCCACTTCATGCCTTTGACACCGTAGTGGTAGAGTTCGTCATTCATCGGTCACCACCTCCTTCTTGTAATCGGCTTCTGCGAATATACGCCATTCAAACTCGGATGCGAGATCCTTCACGGCTTGCATTCCGGATGAAGAAGTAGGCGGATCAAAGATAAGACGAACCTTGAGATACACGTACGTCTTAATATCCTCAAGATTCATGTCGCTTGGAATATACTTCGACCATGATGTGGCCGCGTCTACAGAAACGCGATCAACCCCGAGCTGTTCGAGAACCGATAGGACGGAGTTGATATGGATGAGAATATCCGTATCGAATTCGGTGACTTCTTTGGGGATCCCAAGAAGCTTTTTCATATCGTCGAGAATAACTCCATCCATCGAGTCCTCCTTTCTTTATTTAATGTTTCCATGGACACATGTCGTTGGGCTGTCGCTCGACAGGAGCCAACGTAATATAGCTTTCATCTCCGTAATGGATCGCATTGTGTGTCGCAAACGTCACACACACCAGGTATTCCGGATCCAAAATAAGATCCATATGATCATTGATCTGCTCGAGGTTCATTGGGTTCATGTGGTGAACGTAAACCCGTCCGTTAATATCCCTGCCCTCGATACCGAGATCGCATCCATTGTCGCGAGCGATCACGATGTTGCGAACATGCTTCCATTCTTCGGAACGATAAAACCGTTGATTGACATATCGATCAAATCCAAAGGTTTCAACGCCGACCGATCCGGCAAGAAGCAAATATCTAAAACGTTCATCGAATGTCCGTAACCGCGATAGCTCGCTATATGATCTAAGCATTCTCTTCCTGAGCGTTATAGCCGCTGTAACGTTTCATAGCTTCCATAGCCTCCTTGAACATTTCCTCGCTCTTCGCGTTGGCCTTAATGGATTCGGTCTTCGCACGGACAAGTTCCGTCTCGAGTCTCATCTTCTCCATCTCAGCCTTGTGTTTCTGCGTTCCTAGCTTGAGAAAATGAGTGATGACCTGAGAAGAGGCGGTTCCATCGATGAGCTGCTGCTTCGCACAGTCCATTGCGAGCGAGATCATCTGCGCTTCTGCCGCTTCTGGTGTCAAAGCGGGAGGCAGATTGCGCTTTTGCTGCGTCTTGGCATGCCTGGCCACGGTGGTTGCGCCTCCTTTCGAGACAAAAAATCAAGGATTGAGATCCGTTCGCTGAAGTTCCAGACGACTTGTAAGGGGTTTTACCAGGGTTTTGTTAGATTCTAGAGGATAGGAATCTATTGCGAGTGAAGGCATACAGCAGATTGAGATGAGCACATGAAAGGAGATTCAAAGATGCACTCTGATCGGTTCGGTAAAACCCCCAACAAGTCGTCTGGTTAAAGC
>ERZ1090869.106-NODE-106-length-45209-cov-42.630952_pt1 | contig 45209 bp, 72 predicted proteins | sample MGYA00478474_ERZ1090869 | MGnify/ENA primary metagenome ERZ1090869 (study PRJEB33644, sample SAMEA5815748) | chicken gut metagenome | biome: Chicken; feature: Gastrointestinal Tract; material: Caecum | place: Ireland | collected 2019-01-01 | study: A study of the... | reverse complement strand
AACACGGGTGACCGCTCCGCTGCAACTAACACGGGTTACGGCTCCGCTGCAACCAACACGGGTCGCTACTCCGCTGCAACCAACACGGGTTACCGCTCCGCTGCGGTAGTCAACGGAACAGACAGTATTGCTATTGTCACAGGACGTGATAGTAAAGCGAAAGGTTCTGTTGGATGCTGGCTTGTTCTCACCGAACGTGATGATAAGTTGCATATCAAAGAAGTTCGTGCCGTTTGTGTTGATGGCAAAGATATTCTGCCTGACACCTTTTACATGTTAGTAGACGGAAAAGTTGTCCCGGCTGATTGAGGTGATGTGACATGACACTTTCAGATTTGAAAACCATGGATGCTGAAACAATCACTCCGGCTGTCGCCGCTGAATTGTTAGGGTGCAATCCGCACTATATTCGGGTGGCTGCCCACCAAGATAAGTCCTTGCTTGGTTTTCCGGTTATTCTTCTCGGCAACCGCGTGAAAATCCCGCGTGTTGCGTTTATCAAATTCATGGAGGGGGATTTAAATTGAAAAAACGTGTTCGATTGGCTGGAAGATACCTTCTGCTGTATGCCATGGTTTTCGGCTTTACCGTTGGCCTTATCTCGCTTTCGTGCATGCCGGTCTGGATGACTCGTGCATTTGCGGCTGTAAGTGTGGGTTGGTTGGCATTCCGTTATATTGCATGGACGATCAATCGTCCCCGGCGGGTGCGCCGATGAAAATATCTTGGAACCGGCAACGGAAAACAAACCAGAATATAGCGTTATCGTCCGCAGATCAAATCATGATTCGAGAACGCGATAGGCGAAAACAACGCTATCTTAAATGGCTCAAGGAGGTGCATAAAAATAGGCATCCAAGATGATGTAATGCGCAGACATGCGCGAGGTGAATCCTTGCAGAGTATCGCAGATGACTTTGATGTATCCAAACAATATATCGCTAGGCTTCTATTCGATGGGAAAAATCGCACGATTTATCCCAATTTGAATACATGGATGCGATTCAATCAATGTTCGTTGCGTCTAATGGCAGATGATATAGATACGGATACGGAAACATTGCAATATTATCTGAGCAAAAACACAACGCCAAAATGGATGATTGATAAGATTTTATCCTTGACCGGTTTGTCCTATGACGTTGCATTTAAGGAGAGTGATTAACTGTGTCGTTGTATTCGGCAAAATCCATTACGCCAGCAACAATGCCAGAGTTACCCACGTCACCACCTAAGCGTCCAGATCAAGATGAAATCAATCGATACTTTTACAAGCATTGCGGATATAAATTTTTGGATTCATTGGAGGATGATAACGATTGCGAAAGCTAGTTTCAACCACAAATATGAGCCGTGAAGAATGGCTCCGGTGGCGTAAGAAAGGCATCGGCGGAAGTGAGGTTGCTGCCCTGGTTGGTATGCACCCCTACTTATCTCCATTCTCAATTTATATGGATAAGATTGGAGAACTGGAACCGCAGGATGATAACGAAGCAATGCGAATCGGGCGCGATCTTGAAGAATATGTCGCGCAGCGATTCACCGAAAAAACTGGCATTCGAGTCCGCAAAAATTCCAGCATCCTAATGGATGATGAATGCGATTACATGATTGCAGATATTGACCGTTGGAGCAAAAAAGATGGAATCGGATTGGAATGCAAAACCATGTCTCCAAACAGCAAGGCTGTGAAAGGTTTGGAGGACGATAGTGTCCCGCCGCAATACTACATTCAATGCCAGTGGTACATGATGATTACCGGATTGAATAAATGGCATTTGGCAATTCTCGTTCTCGGTCGAGCGTTTTATACCTTTGAGATTGACCGCAACGATGAAGATATTACAGTCTTACGTAAAGCGGCAAAAGATTTCTGGATTGGAAATGTGCTTCCGCGTAAAATGCCACCGCCGGATGGGACGGAATCAGCACGAAAAGCGATCTCTCACCTGATTCAAGGTGTAGATAATGAAGCAACCGTTAGGCTGGATTCTGCTGTCGATGAAATCAAACATCTGCAAGAAATCAATGAGCAGATTGATACATTGAAGCAAGCAGCTGATGCAATCAAGCAAAAGTTCATTTTGGAACTTGGTACATCTGGCATCGGTTGGAATGATGGATATGAGGTTTCTGCTAAAGAGCAGGTGCGCAGAACATTTGATGTAAAGCGGTTCAAGGCCGAACATCCAGAACTTGACTTAGACCCATATTATAAATCTTCGGTCAGCAGACCTTTCAAGTACAAAATCTTCGATTGTGAAGAATAAAGATTCTTTCATACAAATTTATCTAAAAAGGAGAATGTATAAAACATGGCAGTGAAACAAAATGGTATCGTCGCAAAAAACGCACAGCAAAACACAGCGGTTGCAGAACACAAGCCCAAAGCCACGATCACAACAATGATGAACTCTTTGCTTGACAGCGAAGGTTATCGCAGACGATTTGATGAACTGCTTGGCAAGCGTGCGCCGCAGTTTGTCGCCAGCATCATTTCTCTTGTTAATGCTGATAAGAACTTGCAGGCGGCTTTCCAGCAAGCACCTATCACAGTTATTCAATCTGCCCTTAAAGCAGCTACATACGATCTACCGATTGACCCCGCTCTCGGATATGCCTACATCGTTCCGTTCAACAACAGCATCAAGCAAGAGAATGGCAGCTATAAAAAGCGCATGGAAGCATCCTTCATTCTTGGATGGAAAGGCACGAACCAGCTTGCGATCCGTACCGGCGTATATCAAAAGATCAATGTAACCGATGTGCGTGAGGGCGAACTGAAAAACTATAACCGCCTTACCGAAGATATCGAAATCGAATGGATTGAAAATGAAGAAGAACGCGAAAAACTTCCTATCACCGGATGGGTAGGCTACTACCGTCTGATTAACGGCATGGAAAAGACGATCTATATGAGCCGCGAACAGGTCGTTGCACATGAAAAGAAAAACCGTAAAGGCCAGTATATGGGCAAGGGCTGGCGTGAGTCATTTGATGATATGGCAGCAAAAACCGTGTTTCGTAAGCTGATCGGCAAATATGGTGTCATGTCCATCGACTATCGCACTGCCACACCGGAAGCTCTCGCCGCCGCTTCTGCCCTGACGGATGATGCAATGGAAAGCCTTCCCGAATCTGATTCCCAGTCCAATATTATCCCCGGTGAATTTTCCGATGTGTCCGAAAATCCCGCTTCCAACACACCCAATGAAGATACTTCGGCTACAACTACGCCGGATGTAGAGCAAGTGTCCGAAGATGATTTGCCCGATTTCTTGAAGTAAAATTCTGCCCGATGGAATCATAAATTGCATAGGAAATAAGAAAGGAAATGAAAAATGAAACTGAATTTTGATTTTGAAATGCCTGCAAAAAAGCTTCCTGGCCCTAGAAGCAAATACTTCGGTATCATTACCGATTTCATCAACCGCGGCAAAAAGATCGCTGAAATCGAAGATATTCCAGACCTCAAAAATTTTTATCCAGGAATTAAATCGTTTGCGAAAAGGCATAAGCTTCCGGTCACAATTCACCAGCGATCCGGTCGGTACTTTATCGAACTCGATAAACGCAAGATGCGTAAATCTAACGATGACATTTGGCGATATTAACTGCATTTTCGCGTAATTCAGCATGAAATATGCACACAAACTTGTATACAAGAAAGGAATGGAATAATGGAAAAGTTACTGCTTACCAGAAAAGAAGCTGCTGCGGCATTGAATATCAGCACCGACACGCTGGACAGATTGAAATACGAAAAAAAAATCAGGTTTGTTCGTATCGGTTCGCGTGTCTACTTCACGCTGGAAGAACTCAAATCGTTCATTACCAAGGAGGATGTTTGACATGCTGAACTGTATCATCCTACAAGGCCGTCTGAAAGCCGCCCCCGAACTGCGTCACACTCAAACAGGCACACCGGTAGCAACATCCACGCTGGCAGTCAGCCGCAATCGCAAAAACCCGAATGGCGAATATCCAACAGACTGGATTGAGTTGGTATTCTGGGGTAAAACCGCGGAGCACGCTTCCCGCTGGTTTAACAAAGGCGATATGGCCGTTGTCCGTGGTCGTCTTGAATCCCGTGACTGGGAGGACAAAAATGGTAACAAACGCCGATCTTGGGAAGTACAGGTGGAAACCATTGATTTCTGTGGAAGCAAAAACGAAAACAAAGCTGCTACTAGATCATATAATGTCGAATCCAACGACTTCACCGAACTAAGCGAATCGGACGATGATGTCCCGTTCTGATGGAATTTTGAAAGTTTACAGCACAGCATTGAAACGGTGATAAAATGCTTGAAAATGGATACATAAAGACATTTAGGGCATTAAAACGCTGGGGATGGTACAAGGATGTGCCTACCTGCAAACTGTGGTTACACATCCTTCTCAGCGCAAATTATGAGCCTTGCATGTTTATGGGAAATGAAATACAAGTCGGCCAAATGGTAACGTCATATGTATCGCTTGCGGACAGCTCCGGATTGTCTGTACAACAGGTAAGAACTGCACTTGCAAAACTCAAGAAAACCGGAGAAATCACAGTGCAAACGAACCGGCATTATACGTTGATAACGGTTCCTAAATACCCTGAATATCAACAGACCGATAACAGACCATCAACAGACAATCAACACACCGATAACACACCGATAACAGACAGCCAACAGACCGATAACAGTCAAGTAACAACAATGGAAGAAAGCAAGAAAGCAAGAAAGCAAGAAAGCAAGAAGAGTAGTAAGGCGGCTACGCCGCCTAGCGCGCCCGCGCGCGAAGAACTCGTTTCCCGCTTTGGAGAAAATCTTGCAGATGCAATCATGGACTGGATTGCATACAAGGCCGAAAAACGCGATGCGTACAAGCCTACCGGGTTGAAATCCCTGTTGACGCAGATCGAAAATCAAACATCTGCGCATGGAGAACAGGCTGTGATTGACGTTATCCGGCTTTCGATATCAAACGGCTGGAAGGGAATTATCTGGGACAGGATAAAATCTCAGCCTGTCGATCAGCCACAAAGCAACAACCCGTTCTGGGAAATGCTGCAAGAGGAGGAAGCGCGTGAACAGAGCAGATACGATGCGAATTATGGCAATTATTAAGCAGGTTTACCCGCGATATTATGCCAATCAAACACGAGATGACTTGCAGGTTGCCGTAAACCTATGGACTGACATGTTCAAGGACGATGAAGGAACGCTTGTTCTCGCAGCTGTGAAAGCTTTTGTGGCAACAGACGCGAAGGGTTTCCCTCCGTCAATCGGGCAAATCAAACAGCGTCTTGTACGGCTCAAAGCACCGGATATGCCGGACGAAGCCGAAGCATGGAGACAGGTGTGGGACGCTGTGAGAAATTCGGCATACCACGCCAAGGAAGAATTTGAAAAACTGCATCCTGTCGTGCAACGTGTGGTCGGCAGACCGGAAATGCTGAAAAGCTGGGCTATGCTTACGCCGGACGAAGTTTTAACCGTTGTTGCGTCAAACTTCCAGCGGGCTTACCGTGTACGCGCTGCGGACGTTGTAGAGCGAATGGCGCTGCCTGCCGAAATTCAAGAATTGCTGAAAGCAACGGATGTAAACGTGAGCCTGCCGGAACCGAAAGACCCGGAGGAACAGAAGCGCAAGGCGATTGCGTTGTTACAGGCAGAACGGGACGAATACGCACGTGAGGTTCTTGGCGATGGTTAAAATTATCATCCGCGGTACGCTGCCGGGGTTAAACGAAATGATCGAAGCGTACAAGCATGGCGCGTGTGAAGGAACACGGCTAAAACGCCGGTCGGAAACCGTAGTCATGCACGCAGCGCGTCGGCTTGGCAAGTGGAGGGCTGAGAAGCCGGTCTACATGATCTATCACTGGTATGAGCCAAACAAGAACCGAGACAAAGACAACATAACCGGATATGGTCGGAAGGTCATACAAGATGCGTTGGTCAAAGCAAAAATAATCCGCGATGACGGATGGAACGATATTGTCGGATACGACGATAAATTTGGAATTGATTCCAAGAATCCAAGAATCGTAGTTGAAATTTTTGAGGTGGAATGATTGGAAAGCACACTGTGTTGGGATTGCAAGCGTGCAATAGGATTATGTCCATGGTCGAGATACCGCTCCCCTACCCCAGTCCATGGGTGGAAAGCTATTCAGACCGAAATCAATATATCCAAAAAAAGCAAGACAACCAAAGTAAAATCATTTTGCGTCCAGGAATGTCCTTTATTCATTCCAGACCAACAGTGAAGGAGCGATGAAGATTGAGTATCAAAGTCGGAACAAAAGTATCTGTCAAAGGAGAGTTTGGACGCATATCTGGCACTGTGATTGCTACTCCTGTCGGAAAAAATAAACGCATGGCAATCGTCAAAACAGATGCCGGATTTAACACAACAATTCGAATCGATAATCGCGGAAATGTGGTGGATTGAATGTTTGGAGTTCAGTTTTACCCTACCCCGTCGCAATTGGCAGCCCGAATGCTGGACAAGGTAGATTGGAGCAAGGTGCAGTTCGCACTTGAACCGTCTGCTGGTAAAGGCGATCTCGCAATGGGCATAAGAAATCGCATGAAGCATGGAAAGAAGCCGTGTCAACTGGATTGCGTAGAGATCGACCCGGACCTGCGTGCAGTGCTGCGAGAGCGCGGATTTACAGTCGTGGAAAATGATTTCCTGAAATGGGACGCGCAAACGCGGTACGACTTGATTGTGATGAATCCACCGTTCCGCAATGGAGATAAACACCTGATGCACGCGCTCGAACTGATGAAGCATGGCGGGCAAATCGTTTGCTTACTTAATGAATCAACGATTCGGAACGCAGAATCGCCGCTACGCAGGTCAATGGTAAAATTACTCGCCGAATATCAAACGACGATAGAGAGCGTCTCAGGGGCATTTATGGATGCCGAGCGAAAAACAGATGTTGATGTTGCTTTGGTGTATGTGGACATCCCGAAGGAAGCTGAAAAAGAAATCGGACTTGATGATATGCGTGAAGCGGCAGACGTACCGGAGAGCGAAGCAGAGTGCAATGAATTGGTGGATGCTGACTTTTTCAAGGACATTGTCCAGAGATACCAGATGGAAGCACGCATTGGACTGAAAATGATTGACAGCTTCCAAAGCCTTAACCGGTTTGTTGGTGAAAGAGAAATCATAACAATGCACATAAATGGACCGGCGGACGATATGTCAATGAGTATGCAGAACATCTATGTACGAGAACTGCGAGCGCGGTATTGGAAAACCTTGTTTGAAGCAAAGGAAATGCAAAGCCTTATGACCCGCGAGGTTCGGGACGCATATCTTGCAAAGCTCAATACATTTCGCGGCCTTGATTTTACGATGGACAATATTCTGCAAGTCAAGATTGAGCTTTCAAAAACTCTGATCGGAAATATCGAGGACGCGATTATCAGTATGTTCGATGATCTTACCTATGAGCACAGCATGGGAAAGAACAACAACATTCACTATTACAACGGATGGAAAACGAACAAGGCGTGCCGCGTGAACAAGAAAGTGATTGTACCCTTCTGGGGATTGTATGATGCTCGCTGGGGCGGCTCATGGAGTACATACAAAGCCCGTGATTATCTGCTTGAACTCGAAAAAATCCTTGGCTATCTGGACAATGGGCGTACAGATGGCGAGAACTGTGAAAGTGTAATCCGGGAAGCATTTGTATCATCCTCCGAGAAATATGACGGTCGAAAACTGCATTGCAAGTTCTTTGATGTGGAGTTTAAGAAAAAAGGTACGGTACATATCTATTTTACGGATGAACGCCTGCTCAAAAAGTTCAATCTATTCGCCGGTCGCAAAAAGAACTGGTTGCCTGATTCCTACGGGCAAAAAAGCTATGGTGAAATGTCTGACGAAGAACAGGAAATCGTTAAATCGTTCGAAGGAAAGCAGTCCTATGAGGACACCGTACAAGGTGCAGCATTTTATATCGCCGCGCCAGAACTCTTGATGATTGGAGGATGATTTCTGCATGACGCTGATCGAGGAACGCTGCGAAATCAAATCGCCATGTGCATCGTGTACGAGAAAAGAACGGTGCAATGTAGGCATTGCGCAATCGTGCCCAGCGTTTAACGAATATGCAAATACACCTGTGTTGGACAGGAAAAAGGCTGCATACCGGCAGCATTTGAAATGGATGGAGAGGGTGTGTGGATTTAAGCATGAATCGTGAAGTTATGTTTTCAAGCAAAACCGATATGTGGGAAACACCACAAGACTTTTTCGATGCGCTAGATCAGGAATTCCACTTCACGCTTGATGTATGCGCAACGCCAGAGAATGCGAAGTGCGAACGGTACTATACGCCGGATGATGATGGGCTGTCGCAACCATGGAATGGTGTTGTGTGGTGCAATCCTCCATATGGCAGGGAAATCGGAAGATGGGTGCTGGCTGGTTCGATTGCATCCGTGGCACAGAGAACGACGGTGGTAATGCTGCTTCCTGCCCGCACTGATACAAGATGGTTCCATGATTACATACTTGGGAAAGCAGAAATCCGTTTTATCCGTGGGCGATTGAAGTTTGGAGGAAGCAAAAACAGCGCACCTTTTCCGTCAATGGTAGTGATTTTTAGATGGAATGGTTGCGCATAAAATCCGGGGAGGTTTGGCACAAGAATGACTAACGCAGAAAAAGCGCTGAAATATTTTATCATTGCCGTGCCGGAGGACAAGGAACAAGCAGAAGCATACTTTTGGGCGCGGCGTGCGCTTAATGCGGCGATTCGAGCAGAGAGAGAAGAAGGTGATCACGCCAGCATCGACCGGGAAGCGTGGGAGCCGTGCGAAAGGTGCACGCAAAAAGGAGAAAAACTTGATAGATTTGGAGCGCATGACTTCCAGATTGACGGGACTGAAATTTACTTCCACGATACGGACGACGGATGGGAAGGCGAAGAAATCAACTTTTGCCCGTGGTGTGGTCGCCCGCTGACCGAAGAAGCTTGGGCGGAGCTGGAAAAGCGGATTGGAGGTACAAAATGAGCAGATGCGGAAGCTGCAAGCTATATTGGAACAACGGATGCGAAGGAGACCTGTATATCGAATCATGCGTATATACATTGCAAGACTATATTTGTGATATTCTTGCCCGCGCAGAGGCGGCAGAAGCCCGCGTACATGAATTAGAAACTACGCACCGCACTGAAATGTGTTCGGATGGATATGATTGCGTGCAGCTTAGGAAAGCCAGAAAAGCGGTAGCGGATGCAGAAGCCAGAGCGGAAAAGGCTGAGAAGGAACGGGACGCGGCAGTAGAGGATATGCGAGGTATCTGCTATCTATGTGCAAATGCAAAGCCGTATTCTGAATTCAGCCAAAGAATGATGACATGCGAGCATATAAAAGCTGTTGCGTCAACAAAAAGCCCCGGTTGCAAGCATTTTAAGTGGCGCGGACAGAAGGAGGAATAAGCGTGGAAGAATGCAAATTAGCCCTAAGCATCCCTGGAAAAAGTTTGCGGTTAGATATGCCGCGAGCGGATGCAGAATTTTGGTTTTCGACGCTGGCCAGCGTACTGTTGGAACAGAAGGAAATCAAGGAACCGAAAGATCAGAGTCTGGATAGTGCTCCGCAAGAGACAGAAGTGGAGAAAGTCACACGGCACAAGTCAGTAATCGGAATTAAAGAATCTCGTGCGCCACTAGACAATCAGGAAGCGTATAAGGGTTTTTTGCGCATCCGTTGTGAAGTATGTGGAGATATCCGGGGATTTTGTTCCAAAAAGCCGATACGACAAAGCTGGTGTTCATGTGGAGAATGCACGCCACTAATTGATTTGAATGCAATATACGCAAATTGCAGCGTTTGCGGGCATACATGGAAGTATATGACGAATAACGTCGAACCAATGGATGAAATTACGTGTCTGGAATGTGGCGCGCCGATTACACTAGAGCGGGACAAGCACGGAAATTACCAGACAATAGATCGGGAGGCCTGACCGTGGAACGATACAGCGACGAAGCAATCCGAATTATCGACAGCCTACATACAGAGCGCCTTGACTATCACAGCGAGTATATTCCGTTGATTGACGCGGCGCAGCGTCTTGCAGCATACGAGAACACTTGCTTAGAGCCGGAGGATATTTTAGGCGCGACAGACATGGCAAAAGTGGCTTGTGCATTGCGTGAACTCAACAAATACAAGCACATTCTAGGCGATGACTATGATATTGACCGACTGCGTGAACTGGTACAGGCAGATCGGGATGAGCGGTGTATTGTTCCTCCTGCTAAAATCGGTGACAAAGTATATCACATCACTACATGCAAGAATTTCAAGAAAGTTTATGATGGAACGCTGTATGGTGATGACGGTGGGCCAGGAACGGCAACAGGATTGTATTGCCCATGCGAACTTGCAGAAACATGTCCATTCCCGTGCGATGAAGATGGCTGGTTTGATTGTTATGACCACAAAAACGAAATTGAAATTTTCGAGGACGTTGTAACAAAAATTGTGATTGGAGATACGCTTGACTATGTGGGTTTCGAATATTCGGGGGCAGCAGAATTTGAGGAATTCGGAAAAACTGTATTCATCACCCGTGAAGCCGCCGAAGATGCCTTGAAAGCGCAGAAAGGCTGACCATGTACGATCAATTTATAGAAATATAGGAGGGAAAAGCAATGGATAAGAAATGCAAAGACTGCAAATGGTGGGTAGAGGATGAAATGAAGTGCATGAACGTGCACAACGATGTGTTTATGACTGGACCGGGCGGAAGTTGCGATCAGTGGAGCGCGTTTGTAGAAGAAGATTAGTAGATAAATAGTTTGATTGTTGAAAGGTTTATCAAGGTGAACTGATATGGATGAATATATCACTCCTAAATATGAAACCATCGGAAATGAGGAAAAGCGTAAGCTATTAGAACTCATGAATTCAAGTTTGATTCACGCCTTTTCGCCCGATGATTATTACGCTGTTATGGGAGTGTTCAGCAGGATTGTAAACAGATTGGAGGAATAAGCATGTGCGGTTCTTTCATTGATGACTGGAAAACACCAGATGAATACATAAGCCGAAAAGCCGTGATGGAAATGCTTGAAAATGCACAGATCATTTCAGACGGAGAAAATTGCGGATATTGCACAGAGGATATTTCAATTAGTTCCATTCCAGCCGCCGAAGTTGCGCCGGTGGTGCATGCAAAATGGAAATCTGTATATGGTACACATCGTCCAAGGGTTGCATGTACGAACTGCAAGTACGACGTAAAATCGCAACTCAAATATTATAAGCGTTGCCCGAACTGCGGCGCAAAAATGGATGGAGGTAAATAACCATGAAGCCATCAGAAGAATGGCGGTTCATTCCCGGATTCAGCAAAAACTATATGGTATCGAACTTGGGAAATGTGAAAAGTTTAGAAAGGATAAAAATACGGTCAAACGGCAGACCACAGAAAATAAGAGAACGAATATTGAAATGCTCATGCGATGAATGGGGATATCCGCAAGTACGAATTGATGGTAAAACTGTGAAAGTGCATAGAGTGGTTGCGCTGGCATTTCTAGGTGATCGACCTGATTCGTGCGAAATAAGACATTTGGATGGGAACCCTATGAACAGTAAGGCAAGCAATCTTAAATACGGTTCTCATTCACAAAATGTGCTTGATGGATACAAATACAATGGTTACATATCAAAAAGGCAGAAGTTGAATCCAGAAAAGGCTAAAACAATCAGGAAGCTTTTAAAATTAGGGAAAAAGAGTAGAGATATTGCAAAAATGCATGGAGTAAGCGAACAAACGATATGCGACATAAAACATAACAGAATATACAACACGAGAAAGGAAAATAAGCAATGACGAGAGAAGATATTCTGTGGGAAGCTAAAAAGTGTATTTGCGGACAGCGAGAACATGATTACGGAAAAGCAGAGGACAATTTTCGTCTGATCGCCAGCCTGTGGGAACCATACATCCGTACACGGTGCGTGAGTGATGGTGCGGACGTAAGCATCAGGCCGGAGGACGTTGCTATGCTCATGGCATTATTGCAAATTGCACACGTTTCATGCGGAACAGCAACGGATGAAAATTTTGTGGATTTAGCGGCTTATACCGCATATTGTGGAGAGATTGTAGGAGGTAAGAAGTGAGAAAGAAAATACTGGATGTGACGTGCGGATGCCGTTCGATTTGGTTTAACAAGCAGCATCCAGCAGCCGTTTACTGCGACAAGCGGAAAGAAGAATATCACAACCTTTGGAAGAATTCCAGAAACTGTACGCTGAGCATTTCACCTGATGTGATGTGTGATTTCACAGAATTACCGTTCGAGGACAATTCTTTTCCATTGGTTGTATTTGACCCACCCCACTTGACCGGCGCAAAGGAAACGGCGTGGCTGGTCAAGAAGTACGGAAAACTGGATGAGACCTGGCCAAAGATGCTTCATGACGGTTTCAGGGAATGTATGCGGGTTCTGAAACCAGATGGAGTTCTCATTTTCAAATGGTCTGAGTACGACATCCCGGCAGCGGAGGTTTGGAAAGCTATCGGGAAGAAACCGTTATTCGGACATCACAGTGGAAAACGGAGCCGAACTTTCTGGGCGTGCTTTATGAAGTTGGAGGAGATGGAGATGCTGGAGGGAATGGAATGACCTTATACGACATTTTGCGTGCTACAAGATACTGGCAGAAGTTTTGTTGCTACGTAACAAACGCCTATGACCAGAACGTCCCTATAGGATTTGGAACACGCAGGGAACTCCTTGACGAGGAGCAGAACGACGAACTCTTTGATTACCTGATGTGCAATGTAGATAGCATCACCGTTACAAAAGATAAGGCGTTGCTAATTCGAGTACGGGATGAGCATTTCAACCAGCCGTTGGAAAAACAGTATGAATGCACAGGTGGGTGGAAGGTATCAGACTCGAAAACCCGTCCATTCAAGTTCAGCAACGAAATGGAGGATTGGGAATATCATGGCTAATCGTGGCGATGTAATCAGCGTGGACAAGCTGTGGGATATTTTTGACCTGGAACGGGAAAAGGCGTGGGAGGGCGTGGATGCACCTATTGGTTCACAGGAATGGGAAGCCGCAGCCGGGAAGATCGACACGATCAACAATATTTGTGAAGCTGTGCATGTAATGAACACCTGTTCACGTGCTGACGGAGAGAAAGCGAAAAAACCGGTCTGGAGGGTCAAGCAAAGCATGGTGCATACAGACTATGCGGACGGTTCTGCGGACACAAGAACTATTAAACGTGCGTCCTGGTGCTGCCCTGTATGCGATTGGTTTGTTGGCGAACAGGTAGAAGTGTTTGGAAGAAAGCACAATCAGCAGAAGAAGAACTTTTGCGACAGGTGCGGACAGAGGATTGATTGGGAGGGTGTAAACAGTGGCGAGTAAAAAAGGCGCAACTGAATTTGACAAGAAATGCCACAGCATTTTTGATGCGAAAAATGATGGACGCGACTACCTCGCAAGGGGCGTGAACCTCCCTTGCGACAACTGCGGCCATGAGTTAAGAGCCTACTACTGCGAAGCCCAGCTCTATTTGGTTGAGTGCGAATTTTGCGGGATAAAGGCTTTGGTGAAGGAACGCTCGCCTCAAGCTGCCGCTCACACTGCGTTTGGACGCAAGACAGCGTTATGGGTAAAAGAAGATGGAAGGTGAGTGCTGTGGCAGAACTATTGACTCTTGAGGAATTGAATTTACGAGAGGGCGAATACGCCGTCTGTCTTGCAAGGCGAAACCCGTTCTCTGACTGGTACCCGATGGTGATTAAGCGGGTGCGCAACGGCTATGTGTGCCCTGTTCTTGAGGTATACGTAAGCGAAATCTTGGGTGGGTTCCGTATTCCAGATCTTAAAAAAGCAAAGGAGGCCCAGCCATGACGCGGGAGGAAGCGATTGCGCTGCTGAATGAGCAGTATGAAATTTGCAAACGTATCTATGATTGCAGTGCCGACCAGAGAAAGAGCTATCCAAATGTACCGCAATTTATGGAGGCTCTTGGCATGGCCCTCTCCGCCCTCCGCCCCGTCAGTCGGGAGCAGGTAGAGAAGGTGTGGAGGGGGTGCGAGAAGTGTAATGGTGCCGGGGAATACAGCAGATATGCTGAAAATCTGACCAAAATATTGCTCGCAAAGTATTGTCCCCATTGTGGTCGCCCGCTGACGGACGAGGCCGTGGAGATGGTGATGGAGAGATTGGAGGAAATGAAGAATGGATGATAAGTACCCGTTGCTGTTAGGCGTGGTTTTAATCATGATAGGTTTAATTCGCATTGCTGCCAATATTGCAGGCTAAGGATGAGGAGATGTTAAAAGATGGCAGTGAGACCGATTGACGGAAACGAGCTTTTAGGTATTGAGCGATTGCTTGATACTGATGTAGTCCGGCAAAGCAAAACGGCATTTTGGCTATTAGACCAGGTGCTGCATGACATACAGACGATGCCCACCCTCACCCTGCCGAACGAGCCGCTGACACTGGAGCAGCTGCGGGAGATGGACGGGGAGCCAGTGTGGGTGGAAGATGTAAAACACTGGGCCTTGATTGATATTGAAAAGGGTGGACAATGGGACGGCGTGCCGTTTGCCATATGGGCAGAAAACGGCGTAAAGTTTACTTACAACGTTGAAAGCCGTAATTTGCATTGTTACCGCCGCCCGCCGGAGGGAGAAGCATGAAAGGACACTATGAGGTCAGGACAGACGGTCAAATGGCAGATGTGCCACCCTGCCGAACTTGCAGGCATAAAAGAAAAATGACCGTTGAGGCACCATGCTATAACTGCATTGACCCAGTGGCGTTGGCACTCCATCTGCCAAACGCCGAAACAGAGTTTGCGTACTACGAGCCGGAGGGGGAGGAGGACACCTGATGGACATTGAGAAGCTGATAGAGCAGTTGAGCATAAGGGGGCTGGGCAACGGTACCTCGCTGGGTTATCATTCCGGACTGTTTGACGAAGCCGCCACCGCCCTCTCCACGCTCCAGGCTGAAAACGAGAAGCTGCGGGCAGAACTGAAGGAGGCCGAGAAGAAAATTGATAACTTGCTGGACGAAGAAGATAAGGTAGCGTTTTATCCGTTTGGCGTAGAGAAGGAGGACTGACCATGAAACGTTTAACTAATAAGACCGATTATGTCCTTGGCACATATAGTGACATGGAAGAACGTTTGATGGATATTGAGGACATTTTAGGTGACGAATATGACCTTGACCGGCTGAGAGCGCTTACTAAAGCTGACCGCGAAGAGGGGATTTTCATCTCGCCCGTCAAGATTGGCGACACAGTCTATTATATCACCGGTCTATATGGGAACTTAGTGAAGCCAGCGACAGTGGAGGAAGTCTATTTTGGCGATAGCACTCTCGCATTGGGTGTATCAACTGGATTTGCAAAATTTCCAATCTTAGAGAAACATTATTTTATCACCAAAGAAGCTGCCGAAGTTGCCTTGGAAGCACAGAAAGGCTGACCATGTACGATCAATTTATAGAAATATGGGAGGGAAAAGCAATGGATAAGAAATGCAAAGACTGCAAATGGTGGGTAGAGGATGAAATGAAGTGCATGAACGTGCACAACGATGTGTTTATGACTGGACCGGGCGGAAGTTGCGATCAGTGGAGCGCGTTTGTAGAAGAAGATTAGTAGATAAATAGTTTGATTGTTGAAAGGTTTATCAAGGTGAACTGATATGGATGAATATATCACTCCTAAATATGAAACCATCGGAAATGAGGAAAAGCGTAAGCTATTAGAACTCATGAATTCAAGTTTGATTCACGCCTTTTCGCCCGATGATTATTACGCTGTTATGGGAGTGTTCAGCAGGATTGTAAACAGATTGGAGGAATAAGCATGTGCGGTTCTTTCATTGATGACTGGAAAACACCAGATGAATACATAAGCCGAAAAGCCGTGATGGAAATGCTTGAAAATGCACAGATCATTTCAGACGGAGAAAATTGCGGATATTGCACAGAGGATATTTCAATTAGTTCCATTCAAGCAGCCGACGTTGCGCCGGTAGTGCGGTGCTGTGATTGCATCCACAAAGGTAAAGAGGGAGAAAACATAGTGTTTTGCGAGAACTTTGAGCGCGATATGATGCCAGACGATTTTTGTAGCGTAGGAGAAAGGAGGTAAACAACCATGAAATTCAAAGACCCGGAAACCGGAACAATCTTCTCTGATTTGATAGGCGTATATTGGCTTTTCTGCCGTCGTCACTCATGTAAAAACTGCAAATTTAGTAATGCACGTAACATGAAAGATGGGTGCTGGGGATTTGTAGAGAAGCATCCAGCAGAAGCCGCGCACCTGATGGGCTATGAGGTGGTAGATTGCCACCCCTTATCAAACACGCAACAAATTGAAAAAGCAGAAAAGCCCGCTCGCGCAGCCATCCTTGACGAAGCGAAACGCTGCGTGTGCGGACAGCGAGAACAGGACTACGGAAAAGCAGAAAACAATTTCCGCCTGATCGCCAGCCTGTGGGAACCATACATCCGTACACGGTGCGTGAATGATAACGCAGACGTGAGCATACAGCCGTATGACGTTGCAATGCTCATGGCGTTGCTCAAAATCGCGAGGATTTGCAGCGGAACAGGGACGCAGGATAGTTTTGTCGATCTAGCAGGATACGCCGCGTGCGGTGGAGAGATTGCGGGAGGTAAGGAGTGAAGTTATCAGAAGCAGAATTGAATAAAGCGAAAGCAATTAAGACGCTGTGGCCGAACGCTGATATGATCGAGCATTTGATGAACAAACACTGGATTTTCGTAAGGGATGCTGATTTTAAAGTGTTAGCACAATTTGATGTAGAAGCATTTCCTTCGATTAAATTCGATCAGTTCGTAAGGCTGTACGAGATTGCAGGAGGTAAGAAGTGAGAAAGAAAATACTGGATGTGACGTGCGGATGCCGTTCGATTTGGTTTAACAAGCAGCATCCAGCAGCCGTTTACTGCGACAAGCGGAAAGAAGAATATCACAACCTTTGGAAGAATTCCAGAAACTGTACGCTGAGCATTTCACCTGATGTGATGTGTGATTTCACAGAATTACCGTTCGAGGACAATTCTTTTCCATTGGTTGTATTTGACCCACCACATTTGACCGGAGCAAAAGAAACAGCGTGGCTGGTAAAGAAATACGGCAAGTTGGATGATAACTGGCCAAAGATGCTACATGATGGATTCAAAGAGTGTATGCGGGTGTTAAAGCCAGATGGTGTACTCATTTTCAAATGGAGCGAGTACGACATTCCGGCGGCTGATGTGTGGAAAGCAATCGGAGAAAAACCTTTGTTTGGGCATCATAGTGGAAAACAAAGCCGAACTTTTTGGGGTTGCTTTATGAAATTGGAGGATAAATGAGAAAATCAATCAAGAATAAGCATGTAAGAGTATCCGGAATGATTACTCGGTCTGAAACGCCATCATTTGAGCCGCGTGAATTGACGTGCATTATAACAAACGATGAGCTCGGAAAGACACTATCTATCGGGGATGAAACATTGCAGTTTACAATCCCGTTTGAACCGATTGAGAGGTATTTGAAATGAAAAAATACAAAATCATTACACGAACAGTTTCAGAACTGACAACGGAAGAACAGGTTTTAAGACAGCTTGCAGAGGAACTTTGCGAAGCGGCACAAGCGGCGCTCAAGATTATCCGTGTAGGTGAAAACACAACGCCGGTCGACAGAGATACGGCAATTATGAATCTGGCTGACGAACTGGGTGATGTACATAATTGCTTGAAGGTTCTTGAAGAAAAGCTTCCTGGGATTAAGGACAAAGCACTCGGGTTGTACGAATTGAAGATGAAAAGATGGCTTGACAGACTATTAGAGAGGTGAAAATGCATGAACACGGTAGAAAATCAGGTACGAGAACTGGCCGCGCAAGAACTCGCGGCGGCAAACGAAAAATTTCCACAGTTTCACAGCCCGCATGAAGGTTGGGCGGTGATGCAAGAGGAAATTGACGAGGCAGAGCAAGCGATGCAGACAGTGCGCGTGTGTTCAGGAATTCTATGGGAGCATTATATCCGCAGGAATGATAGCGGAGTGAAAAAAATAAAATCAATCAAAGAATATGCAATTCGACTTGCATGCGAAGCAATCCAAATTGGTGCGATGGCGCAAAAGAATTTAGATATGCTGGATAAGGAGAACTTAATATGAAAATGATACTCTGCGCAACATGCGTGAAGAAATTAGAAGCAAAAAATCCTGAGAATAGCCGGAAAGACAAATGCCAGTGCTGCGGAATGTTACGTTGGTGTACTCGGTGGGATGTGGATGGCTGAGTATTCGCTTGAAATCGAGCGGTATTTAAAGTGGAGGTACGGACGTTGAGCAAGGTAGTGCGTTGTGCCAAATGCCACAAGATATTGGCACGTAAATTTGGAGAGGACTATGTATCAAAACATCGTGGCAGAACTGTGATTATGCGCGGGCCAAGCATCATAGTATGCGAATTGTGCGGGCAGAAAAACACCATCGGGAATGCAGCCAATTGGAGTATTGAGGATTTTGCAAATCGTTACCCTGTTACCGCAGAAACACTACGCGATGTTTGCCAGACAACATGCGAGTTCATTTCATATACAAATCTTTCAAGCAAAGATATTGCGAAGTATTTCTTTGTCGATCAGGCGCATACACAGCCAAGACTATTCAAAAGGAAGCAAAACAATGAAAAGAAAAGTAGCTAAAGTAGTGTGCCCTAAGTGCGGAACAACTATTCTGGTAAATCCAAACAATTCGATGTTCACTTGCACTGAATGCGGAAAGCAAACAGAAATACGATCCGCAAAAAGGCCAATCCGCAGAAACATCCAGATTGAATAATACAGGGGGCGTTGTTTTGGAAAAACAAGTGAACTACCGAAACAAATCAACATTGTGCTGGGATTGCAAACGCGCGACCGGATTATGCTCATGGTCAAGATACCACTCCCCTGCCCCGGTGCCTGGATGGATTGCTCAAGACACATCGTTCAGAGAAAAGATCGGCGGCATGTATTATATGCGCCAAAGATATTGTGTGCTGGACTGCCCCCTCTTTATTCCTGATGATGATAGTGACAGAGAATATGTGGATGATGAAGGAATGGAGTGATTGGATTGAATACGACCGATTGCAAGGACAAACTGGAAAAACATTTCTATGGTCATGATTTGAAGCGCAGCGATGCTTTACGAATTTCAAATTGCATCCGTGAATTGGAGGGAAAAGCAATGTACGGTTCTTTCGTAGATGACTGGAAAACACCAGATGAATACATCAGCAAAAAAGCGGCAGCAAATGCCATCTCAGCCGTAATTCCAAGCATGAGCACACTGGATGGTTCGGGAGAAAATGACAATCTCGTATTAGCTGCACAGGAAATGTGCGTTGATGCAATCAAGGCCGTGCGTGATGTTCCAGCAGCGGACGTTGAGCCAGTGGTGCATGCAAAATGGAAATCTGTATATGGTACACATCGTCCAAGGGTTGCATGTACGAACTGCAAGTACGACGTAAAATCGCAACTCAAATATTATAAGCGTTGCCCGAACTGTGGCGCAAAGATGGATGGAGGTAAATAACCATGAAGTTCAGAGACCCGAAAACCGGTGAAGTGTTTGACGATATTATGAAAGCAAAAGACAGATATTGCAGATGTAAATACTGCAAAGATGATGGAGAAATTTCGAAAGAACGATTATGTAAACTACCAAACAAGACAACTGGGTATTCATACAGTTGCAGAGCGTTCTGTGTTGAACACCCAGCAGAAGCCGCACGCCTGATGGGCTATGAAGTAATCGAGGACAAGCAGAAGGAAGAAGGCGATAAGCCTAGAATTTGTGAAATCCTTGGCGTTGACGTTGGAGAAAAATTTTGGTATCCAGGAGAAGCGGGACCATTAGTTGTAACGAAAGAGGGGTATGTTATGATCGCGGAAGAACAATATCAAATCAGAGATGAAATTGGAATATTTACAAACACTGAAAAGCTTACAAAGCACCCTGAAAAGATTATTCGGAAACCTAAATTGACTCCATCAGAAGTGGAGGATATCAAAGTATTAAAGCGTCTGTTTGATGTAAAATTTGATAAAATCCTGTGCTTGTTTGCATGCAATGAAAGAATTATATTCCTGCAAGATAACGAATGCACTAAGATAAAGCTGAACAAAGACGCATTCCCTTCACTTGCACCCGGTCAATCAGTGCGTTTAGTGTAATTCGCTGCAATCAAGAGAATAATGCACATAAAATAAACTCACATAAATAATGTAGGATTTTGAGAAAATTCGTAAGTAGGTAGGAAAGGGTACGTGAAGCCGCGCAAAATCAAAAAGCGCTTCAAATACATACTATAATAAAAGGAGTTAAAAACAAATGAAGGAAACTACTTACGGACACGAAGCAGGAGCAGACTATTTCACCGTCACGGCAGCAGAAAGATGGAGTATCAGTATGATTAAGAAACTCCACGAAAAGCACCCAGAAGAAGTGGAGATCACCCAAAACAAGGACGGCTCCATCTATGCCAAAGTGCCGCTGTCCTGGATGCGGATTCACCCCAAACGCACTCGCACCATGACGGACGAAGAACGCGCAGCGGCAGCAGAACGGCTCCGCAAAGGAAGAGAACAAAAGAAACTGAACCAGTAAAACAAGAACCGGCCATTACCATTCAATCGGTAGTGGCCGGTTTCTCTTTTGGCTTGATCGGTGATTCTTCAATTCCTACCCTCATGCTATGAATACGTTCCCAGCTCCCCCTACCAAGAACAAACGGATTTAAAATATACGTCCCCTTCGCCACTCGGATGATGATGTGAGCAGCAATCAGCTTCTTCAAAGCATACTCGACATTGCCAACCGTGCATTCGGCAGCTTCCGCAATCTCTCGCTTGATATGGGAATTTACAATGACCTCCGGTTTCCTCCCCGTGGGCGCGCTTTGCTGGATGATGTACTGCAAGATCAAGCTTTCAGTCTTTGAACGCGAGAATACATCTACCCCGCTCCCAATGTACACCTTCACATAAGGCTGCTCGGGCTCCTTCCCCGAAGTAAAGACAGAGTATTGATTCGTTATCTCCCCCGTCAAATTATCAACCGTCGTATACGTCTGTATCCTCTTTCGCATGCCGATTTTCATCCACCTCCAAAATCCAATTTTCTGAACTTTTTCGCGCTCTAAACGCATATGGAAAATTTTGTGTTGTAGTCCAGACTACCATACTACCATAGTCTACACTACCATACTACCATAGTCCAGACTACTATACGGTTTTTCAAAAAATCATTTACTGTAACCGATTTTTTGAGGTTTTTCCAAATCGCTTCCTCTTATATAATTTATGCCTACCTTTACCATCCGAAAAAGTTCAAAGTTATAAATTCGTTTTTGGTGCCTCCGCCCCTCACCCGCTCCCACGCTGCCACCTATCTGCAACGCACCAGCACCATGCCCGGACACCATGTGAACCATGCGTGAGGCCTGTACGATCTGCGCCGGGGAAATCTTCTATCACGAATAATTTGCCATCCGCATTGCCATAGAGCGCCGGTATCATGCTTCCTGATATGCAGTGCGGGGAAAATGAAATGTGGGTCAAGGGGTGTGTGGAGAGTATAGCACACACATGTTTCATGTTTCCAAAACTGGAAGCTACTTGAAAACTACCCCCTCCCACAGCAGGCGAAATGTGAAAAAGTCCTCCTGTTCTGGAAAATTCAAGGGCGAGACTTCTCATTCCAATGTGTAATGAGAAGTTAAAAGGCCGGATTTTTGTATAAAATGACCACAAAATTATCGATTTCTGGAATGATTTCACTAGTTGCAACTAGCAAAATCACCAAAAGCCTATTTCATACTTATCCGGTATGAATTGATGACCCTCCGAGAAATGAGAAAATTTGTAAATATCCTGATTCTGTAAAATGGATATAAGTTCCAGACAGGCATCATCCCGGAATCCGGGTAACAGTCGGTCTCATGATTTTACATACTTTTCCAAACCATTCTCACTCCATTCTCATTCTCACTCATTCTCACTTTTCACATCATTCCCCAAAAAAATAAAATACAGATCGTCATACGCCCTGTATTTGCTCCGCGCCCCAAAGACAATGCCCGTACTGCTCCGCATGCAAACAAGGTCTTTGTCTGGATGTCTTGTGTGTAAAGCGGTTTTCTTGCGCTGTATTTGATTTTCGCTTTTCGGGTATGTGTTTATATGCCTGCTTAGCTTGCGTTGTTTCTGCGCGTCCTGCGCGGCTGTATGCGGTTGGCTTGTGTGTATGTACTGATGATACCATAATGATATGCTTATTGTCTATCCCTCTGAGCTGCCCCGTGGTTGCTCCACTCATACCCTGTACACTCTGTACACAGGGACCGCACAAAGTGGTATATACGGGTCATGGGGTGAAATGCAAGGCCGGTTCGATCTGGGCTTGTGCCGTTGCTACTGATCGTGGTTTGTGCCGCGCCCTGGCTGGCTCTCTCCCTGTACGCTCTGCAAGTGACTCTGTATATGTTGTGCGTATTGTGACGGCATGTGGGAACGGATGCAAGGCAAAAGAAAAGCCGCCCCATCCGGGGCGGCGTGCTGAATATCCTGGTTTATAGAAGCGATTAAATTCTGGACGAGAATACAGGTTCTAAATCAGGGAAATCTTCATGAGTATATCCGGACCACAAGTGATACTTCCCGTAATAAAAGAAAACACGATATTCTTTTCCGGACAATCCGGGATGTTTTTTGCCTGACTTTGCATAAGCTATTGCTGCATTTCTAGCATTGGGATAATTGCTATAAGTTCCAATCTTCATTTATCGATCCACCTATTTCATTTAATATGGCAGTTTTCAATGTTTATTGGTGGGTTCCGTAGTATAAAAGTCATCCAGACTGATATTGAGCGCATCGCATATTATGCGCGCCGTAGATATGCGGCAATCTCCGCGTCGCTCAATATCTTCTATGGTTCTCCGTGACAGGCCGCATAAATCTGCAAGCTTGGATTGTGATAGACCAGCCTGTTGGCGTAATTGCTTGAGCATAAGCATATGTGCATCAATCCTTTCCGCGTGCCGCTTTTCGTATCACAAGCACAAAAACGGCTAGAGCGTTTATGATAACTAATGTCCGATTAGCCGGTTGCCATTGACACGCGACAGCAGCGATAAGATTCGCTATCAGGAGTAAGACAAGGAATTTTCGTTTATTCATATTGATTTATCCGGTGGAATAGAATACAATAAAGAGGTGGAGGGCTTCCGCCCTCCGCCCTGGCTGTCAACTAAGACTTTAATGCTGTAATCAAAGCCGCTAGTGCAAATACCGCTTCGATTATCAGTTCAATTATGTCTATGGTTGATGGCCTTTTCTTTTTTGGCCTTTTGCCCACCGGACTACCTCCTTTCCTTTAGTATGGTTAAATTATACCACGTATAGACGTGGCAGTCAATAGGAAATCCAAAGTTTATTTTGCATTTTCCAAATATTTTTTTGTGCGTCCTCTTGCCTGCTCAATCCTGCGCCAAGTGGTGGACGGTGCTGCGCCTATGTGCTGCGCTATTTCTGTGATTGTGTATCCATAGGACAGCATTTGCACCAGCTCGCCGCCCCTGTCTATTGCATCGCGTATTGCGATGGCATCGACCATTGTATCGGGTTCGGGGGCGTCGATGTCATCGAGATCTAAATAGTGGGTATGCTTTTTTTGTGCCCTGATAGCGCGGCGCACAGCTTCATATGCTGCCCGCCGGATTTTTGCATCTGGTGTATCGTCTGTCTGGTTCGGTGACTCCTGCAAAATAATGTATGCGTCCGCTGCTAGATCGGCGTATGTCGTGTATGTGCGGTTTAGCTGGCTTCCCGTGCGTCGTGCATAATTGGAGGCCGCAATTTTTACGGCCTCCACAAGTGCGTTATATTGCCGCAACTCTGCGGCGTGCCTCTCCCGCTCGGCGTTGTAGTCAATCATTTATCCCACCTCATAGCCATTGATGCCGACAAAATATTCCTGGCCCATAGTGTTTACAAATGCGCTGTCCCCGTCGCCGTCGGTCTGGATGTCCAGCGTTTTGATAGTTGCAAGGTGTCCGGCTGCGAATGCCATAGCAGCGGTGATAATGATAGCAATGATGGTCTTTTTCATGGTTTTAGCCCTCCATACAAAATTTTTTAATGATTGTTATTTTCAGTGGCGGTCCAATGCTTGCCACACTGGCGCACAAAATAAAGGTGTCGCCCATAATCTTCGATTGCATCGCCGGACGGGTTCAGTCCGTGCGACAGCATTGCCATAATACAATGCTTTTTCAGTTCTCGCAGTGCTGCGAAATAATCGTCTCGCCTTGCGTCAATATCGTATTCAATATTTCCCGTTATAGTCAATATAGACTTTCGCGCCATACTCGCGCAAATACTCGCGTACCGCTTCCATTGCTGCCGGGTCGCATGATGTAAAGCGGCTTTTCCGCATTGTCACGCCTTCCATAGTGCCGGGCAAATCCTCCCAAAAGAGCGAATCAGGTAAATTGATATTACCGGACACAATTAGCACGGACGGCCCACGGTGCAGCGTCATGTAATGCAATCCGCGCTTGTGTTTGGGCTTGATAATGATTTTAGCAGCATCATTATACTGCGCATAGCGTACAGGCTCCCAGCTCGACCACGTTGCAGTTGTAGTCGATATACCGCCGAAATCGCTTTCTTTGATAATTGTTACCCGCTCGCCAACGGGAATGTTTGCGCGTGTAAGCCGTTCGCGGATTGAGTTGCGTTCAGACATGCGGCGATAAAGCCACATTTTAAGATCATCAATAGATACCGCTTGGACAATTTCCCTTGTGATCGTGTCTATATGCGGCTCCATTGCGTTTTTGTAGTCCTCTGACGTTTTCCAATCGCCGCCGCATAAGTCTAATTTTTCAATGGTTTCCGTGCTGATGTCCTCAATGCAGCGCGCCGCGTCGAGAACCTCCGGGTTTTGTTCCGGTTCGGCGGGGATGGGCAGACGTTCGGCGCAACCATCCCACGGCGCGACGGCGATATAACGGGCATAGTTATAGCCTTCATCATCTACAACCGCCCAAAGTTCGCCGGTCGTGGTATAGATAGCGGTTGCGAGTGTATACCATTTCACGCTTTCGCGCTCGTCTGCGTCCATGTTATGGTAGTCAATCATTGAGCCAATACGGGCGTCAAATGTGCGGCTACCGCCTACGGCGCGGAAAAGTTCGGGTACATCATGCAACAAAGCTTTTTCGCCCCATGCGTTAAGGAGTTCAGCGGGCGCGGTGATTTCCTCCAAGATAATGCAATCGGAAATATCAACCGCGTTTTCTTCTGCGGCTTCGCGAGCTTCATTCAGATCGGACGCTTTACGCGCAAGCGGTGCGCCGGGGATTATATATTGTTCTGATTCTTCCAGCGCGCGGACGGTCGCCGCCGCTTTCAATGCTTCAATAGCTGCATGGGCTTCGGCTTCCCGCCGTTCAAATTCTTTTGCGGCTTCTGCGCGGCGTGCTTTTTCTTCTTCCCATTCGCGTTCCTGGCGTTCTTCTTCCTTGCGCTGTTCTTCTGCAATTCGGGCGCGGAACGCTTCGATTTCCTGCGTCTGTGCTTTGGTGGGTTCGGTCTGCTTGTAGTTGTAAGCGATTCCGACAGTCTCATAAAAGTTAACATCAAAATAGTCTGTCATGCTGTCCGAATCATCGTAGTTATAAGATTTCAGCAGTTGGCGCGCGTAATCTTCAATAGCAGATAATTCTGGGGACTTTTCAGCCCATTCCCGCATATTTTCACAGCCTTTAGCGTTTTCGTAGGGGGCCGAAACAAGATAGACATTAACGGAGTTATAACCCGCCGTCGTCACGCTCCATTTTGTACCGGGAAAACGCTGGGACAGATGCTTTTTGACCGTTGCGGCAATTTCCTTGTTAGACATGCCGCGCTTGTAGTTGCTGCCAACAAAACGCGCGTGGCAATCATCGCCACCAGGGCCGGGGGTCCAGCGCGTGCGCTCCCAAAGATCGGGAATGCTTTCGGCGGTTACGCTTGTAACGGTTTCCGCGCTCTCAGCGTTTGCAATCTGCATTGCGATTTTCAGAGTCTTTTCAGACTGCCGCGCCCACCATAAACGCTGCGCGCGGCTCCACCGATAACCGGCGGCCTTGATTGCTTCCAGCACATCGGCGACGGGTTTGCTTGCAAAGCGGATTTCTACGCCATTCTTTTCGGCGTTCAGTGTGTATGTTGCGTTCATTGTTGTTTTCTCCTTTCTTAAATCCCCCACGCCATGCACAGCAGCGGCGCGGCAATAATAAACGTGAAAAGTAAAAATACTAAAATGTTTTTCAACTGTATACCCCCTTATGCCGTCAGTTCGATGTAAAATGAGCCGTCGCAATCTTCGACGCACCAATGGTACCCGCCAAGGTAATACTCGCAGCGCCCAGTGCTTTCGTTCCAATACGCTTCCCGGTCGTTCCAACAACCGTTTTCAATGCTTTCGATGATTCCGTCTTTCCATCCGGCAAAATGCTCGGCAAATTCGGTTTTCTCAATCGCGTTAAAAAAGCGATTTACTGCCGTTTTCCAGCGTTTGCAATCCGTCATCAGGTCTGCGCAAATTGTTCCGTATTTAGGATTCTTGACGATGGCGACCAATTCATAGTCTTGTTTATGTTCGCATTCGCAAAACGCATCGAAGTTTTCAAAAATCATGGTTTTCATTATTCGCACCGCACTTTCCGTATTGTGTTCTGTTCTTTCGTTGTGTCTATATTATTGCATGGTTTAACCATGTTATCAAGTGGTAAATATGCACAAAGTTAAACCATGTATTTCACATAATTTATGTATTGTTAAGTCAATGAATAGCGTGTATAATGTTGCCGGGAGGTGATACCGTGGCTTTGACAGAATCACAGCGACGCGCAAACAATAAATATATTGCCAAACACATGACTGTTTTAGGTTGTAAGGTTCGCAAAGACTATGCCGAAACGGTACGAGAAAAGGCGAAGGCAGAGGGAACGACAGTGAATGCGATATTGAGAAAAGCGCTTGATGATTTCATGCAAGAATAAGAGCAGCCCGGCGAGTGATCGCCGGGCTTTGTTTTAGTCCTGCGCGCGAGAAAGCGCGGCGGCATAGCTTTTAAAAATGTATTGTCCTGCTTTTCGCATCTGCTCGGCCTCTGCTTTGGTCAAGTGAATTTCTTGCACATCGCCGGAAGGCTGGCCGAAAGCATCCAGTGTGAGAATATACCATTTTCCTTTGCGCATTGTTATCACTCCATTTTATATAAAGGCGTCTTGATTTCGTTGCCTTACTTGGTTTATAATCAAGGTAGCCGGGGTAAGGCTCCCGGCTTGCCTTGTGCGTTGGCTTGCGGTGTTGCTTTGCGGGCGTTACCGCAAGCCGTTGTTTAATTTGTTTTAGCCTGCCGGATGATTTCAGCGGCTTCGCTTGGCGTCTTGGCGGTTGCTTCGATCAGCTTTGCCAAGGTTTCTAAGAATGCGTTAAACTCTGCATTCGTCATGCCTTCGGTCATTACCTCACTTCCTTTCATAAGAGGTTTGAACCTCTGCCTTACGAATATATTATAGTCTAATTTATGACTATATACAATAGGGAATAGATATTTTTATGACTATAAATTTCCCAAATATATAGCTATAATTTTGTCTATAATGACCAGAAAAAATGATGAGTGTTAATGGCTATATATAGTGTAAGGGTGATATAAATGATTCGATATAAATTCGACGTACTAGAAAAACTGAAAAACATAGGAATTAGTTCTTACACATTGACAAAAACCCATAAAATTTCGCCTGCAACTGTTCAAAAATTGCGGGAAAACGATTGCAATATTAGTACATTGACGATCAATAAGCTGTGCAGCATGCTACAATGCCAGCCAGGCGATTTGTTAGAATGGTTGCCGGATGATAAATAATGGTAAATATGAAGTAATATGTAATTTTATCATAAAAATAGCATATTTGATGGAAAATAATTCAATGGAATAAATTAGAAATAGCCTTGAATTTCTCGCGCATGCGCGTAGGGGTAACAAGCGGCTCAAAAATTCACCGGGGCATATATACGTTAGCGCGCGATAAAAATTTCCCCAGGCCTGATGTGCTGATTTGGGATGAAAAAATTAAAATTTGCAGGAAAATATTAAAAGTGTACTTAGCATTTTTCGCAAGAATTTTGCAAGTACACTTTCTGATTTTATGGAGGTTTGATGATATGGATTTTGTAGGATGCTGCGAGACGTGTGTTTCAAATGCAGAATTTGTAAAGCAATTAAATCGCATTACTGGAAATCATTTGGGAGAAAGCCGAAATCCAATCGAGATCGCAATAGACGAAGCGTGCGGATACGACCCGGATAAATCGTTCATGCAAGCCTTTTGCGCATTTGTGTTTGAGTATGTATGGGCCCCAATGATGCACGAAAAGGAGATAGAATGTCTGTGAAACAATCCGATTGCATTTGTACGCGCTGTTTTCATAACTATGTGTGCGAAAAGTACAATGCGGATAGGGATGCGGTACGTGACAGATGTGCATACAAAGACGATCACTTTGTCGGATTCAATGTTAAGGCGCGAGAATACAATGCAGTTTCATCCGTGAAGTCGTGTAGCTCCGTGCATCCGTGCGGCGCGGCTCCATACAAGGCAAAGCATATCGCTGGATACATTATATTGCGACACAATCAATATCGGATTTCCATTCAAAATCTGCGCTTGCAGTACATATTGTACGCGGCATGGATTGAGTATTCATATCAATGCGGTAGGAATTTATTCGCCGAAGATTTCTATGCAATGAATTTCGGGCCAGCGTGCCTTGATGTGTATTGGGAATACTGTGCATGGGGCGGGATGGATATATCTGTGAGCGAAGCTTTACTATATGAAGATAGGCTGCGTTTGGATGCGGGAGATATGGATTTCATTGACCGGATTGTTGGAAAGTATGCACATATATCCACTCATGATTTGAGTGAGTGGACGCGTATGGAGGGTTCTCCGTGGCATCATATATATAAAGAGTTGAATAGACCGAATAGAAGAATCCCGTTCGATGTGATAAGAAGAATGGGGAAAAGATATAATTCATACAATAATACTATGAATTAAATGTAAAAGTCGCTCCGCCTACGACCATAAACAAAAGTACCCATAAAGCATGACTCGCTCCGCGTACCGCTATAACCAAAAGTGGGGATAAGCATGACTCCCTCCGCTCACGGTCATAACCAAAAGCGGGGGATAGGTTGCAAGCCATTCGATTGTGTGGTATAATCAATCATGTAGAGAACACGGCGCTTGTATCAGTTTTGACTGATCTATGCACAAACGAAAAGAGCAACACCCTACGGCTGGTACTTGTGGGATGTTGCTCTTTTTATTTTTGAATATAAAAAGGGTCTTTCCGAATGGTGGAATACTCAGAAAGACCCTCATGCTGATACAGAAAAATGAACTCTATTCATAACACTATGAACAATCAAAGAATCCTGTATCTTGAATATGTAGCTTATCTATATTATACAGCATTCATATACAAAAAGCAAGCGATTGAAGAATGTTTTAAGCGACTCCTACCATCAAGAGCCGGAATGTCTCACGCCCTTTGGGCGTGACCATAGTTTGCGTACCGCCCCATTGTGTTTTTTCATTGTAGCATTCTTTCAACTCAAAAATTTCATCATCCACATGGGTCTGATACGGCATTAGCTTGCCTTTCCTGTCTCGGTACAAATACTTTTTCTCTAACAGGAATGAAACAAACTTATTCTGCTGGATGCCAAGTTCTTTTGCGGTTTCACGCAAACCGGTCAGCAAATGACGATCAACCAGTTCATCAAAGTATGCCGCTTTGGGAGCCATGATTTGATTTTCTACTGTCAGTGCAGAGATACGGGCTTCGCGCTCGGCCAGCGTCTTTTGCGCAACCATCAACGCTTTTGCCATTAGTTCTTCGGCGCTCATTTCCTCTTGACCAGCAATATATCCACCGTGCTTGCGGATGGAAGGAATAACTTCATCTGCGATCTTCGCTTGGAAAGCTTCGGCTGCGGCGTTCTTCGCTTTCATCGCAAGGCGATAGAAGATGTTTTCAGGGAGGAAACTATCGTGCCCACAAGTGGGCACGCCCAATTCTTTCAAATATCCTTCGATTCTCTCCCATCGTACGACCTCATTTCCGCTTGCTGCAATTCGGGTGAAACCCAGACCGCGTGCCACACTTTCCAGTTTGAGATAGGCCGTTCCGTCTTTTTCAAAGCACTCGACTCCACTAATGTTGATAATCTCAGTTGCGTAATTTTCTTCCATACTATTTTCTCCTTTCAAGTGTTTCATTTTTTTGGAAATTAAAAAGGCGCGGAACACACCAAAGCATACTATTACTACTACTAGTTAGTATGATTTGGCGCGTTCCGCGCCGTAATAATCATATTATATTGTAACTATTATATCATAGGGGGAGCATCGGGGCAAGAAAAATTTATAAAATATCGTATGATGCAAATTCTTTGTAAATTATTGTGCTATTAGTCATCAATGGCAACAACAGCAAAGAATCTTGGATCTATAATTCCTACCCCAATCGAATATTGTCCGTTTGTATAACATTCTATTGGGCCATTACCACCCTCAAAGTCGCCAATATAAATGAATCCGCATTTCAGTAAAAGGGAATGGTAATCAATTAAAAGGTTTTCATTCCGTGAAAGTGCGTCATCCAGATCGAGTACATCATAATAATATCCATCAAGACCAGCAAGTTTTCCAATATCCGACTCTGGAATACCCGCAAACGCTCCAAAATCAGGAACACTTGGATATCGACTATAATAAGCTATATCCTCTGTTCCTGCACTCTCTCCCATATAAAAGAACGTATTGCTATCCGCTGGATATGTGGATATCATTACCGAAAATGTGTCGTTTGGAGAATATCCAAAAGAAACATACACTCCGCCTTTTTCATATTGATCGACCTTGCAGACTTGAACTACGCCCCATTTTCTATCAAAATCAAATTTATTTATAAACTGAAATCCAGAAGATTCTAATAACCTTTGATATGGGATTGTGCCAACGGTTCCGGAAGTGCCATTGTAGACATACACGGTTGCGCTTCCATCATTGGAGGTCTTAATATCTTGTAATGTTGTATCCTCTGGATAAAGAGTCGCAAAATCCGGAACAGATGGATAGTCTTTGTATCCAGAAAAATCACTTGTATTGTCTTGGGTGGTATCGCCTGCTCCATCACCTACTACAACCGCGTTCTGGCTTTCATTCCATCCAATTTCAACGCCCAATGTTTCGGATAATTTACGTACAGGTAAATATACGGTCCATCCTCCGTTTTCATCCTTATATGTAATGCTTCCTGGGGCTGATGTGCCATTTTGAAGCGTATAATTTTCCCCCTCTTTAGAAATTGTTTTGCCATCGGCTATTACATTTACTAAATTGGGCGTCATTATTCCAGTTGTAGCAGCCAACGCTGGTATTATTAGACTCGATATGGAAAGCGAACAAAAAATCCCCGCAAAAAAACTTTTAATATCCAACTTTTTCACAATAGCACCTCTCCCGTTTCAAATTATAGATTTTACAATTTTAAATTATAAATGGCATTTAAATCAATTTAATCAACCTCCTATCTATTTATTTCATTTTACCATATTAAGAATCTATTTCCAATACAAATGCAAAGAAATATTTTTTGGAAAACGCCTTGACTTTTCTGGATATCCGATATATAATTTGGATATCCAGAAAGGAGGTGCAAGATGTCACCAAATATTGGGCGACCGAAATCAAATAATCCAAGAGATTTGCAGTATCGTTTGCGCTTAACCGAAGATGAAGTTAATAAACTGAATTTTTGTTGTAGGGTATTAGGTCTTACAAAAGCAGAAGTGTTGCGGAACGGATTGGAAATTATGTTTGAAAAAGCCCAAAGTTCCAAATAAATTAGGCGTTCGTTGCCGTGACAAAGCTTGACGAACGCCTAGTGTATCAATCCTAAAGAGGATGATAAATCCATTCTATCATCCTCCTTGGGGAAAATCAAGGAGGAAAAGTAAAAATGAAAAACAGACCCTTTCCAGAGATTATCAACGCGCATCATGCGGATGCACTAAGCCGGATGGAAGAAGATGCGGAACTGAATGCGTTGTATGAAGCAGAATGGTCATTGCCGTGCGAAGATGTTCGCAACATGCTAGATAGCGGCGACGTGAACGCGGCTTCGGACTTCATCGCAATGCACCAGGTCAAGACCGAGCGCATGGGGTTCTTGCTTGGATATCGTTATGCCATGCAACTGGCACGGGAAATTTTTGTGTAAATTTCCCAAGCCTGCACCCTTGACTTCGAGCGAAAAAACGCATATACTATGACCACACAAACGGCGCACTTCCGCGCCACTCATACAGTCAATCTGTATTAGTGGTCGGGGTGCGCCGTTTTTCGTTTTCTCAGAAAGGAGCAATAACATGAATGAATTGCAAATTTTCCAGAATGCAGAGTTTGGAACGATTCGAACAATCGAGGAAAACGGCAAAGTGCTTTTCTGTGGGTCGGATGTGGCTAAGGCATTGGGATATAAGAATCCCAGTAAAGCACTTTCAGACCATTGTAAGGGTATAACGAAACGTTATACCCCCACTAAGAGCGGGACACAAGAAATGAATTTCATTCCAGAAGGCGATATTTACCGCTTGGCGGCAAAGTCTGAGTTGCCCGGTGCAGATAAGTTTGAAAGCTGGATTTTTGATGAAGTCCTTCCATCCATCCATAAGCACGGTGCATACATGACACCGGAAACGCTGGAAGCTGCGATTATGAACCCTGATACACTTATAAAGATCGCAACTGCGCTCAAGGATGAACAAGAGAAGCGCAAGGCATTGGAAATCGCCAATTCCGCACTAACTGTGGACAACCAGATTATGAAACCCAAAGCGGACTATTTCGATGAAATCGTAGATAGGAACCTGCTTACAAATTTCCGCGAAACGGCGAAGCAACTTAATGTGCCGCCGAGAAAGTTTGTAAGCTTCCTGATCGAAAAGAAATATGCCTATCGAGATAAGAAAGGTAAACTCCAACCGTACCAGCAGTATGTAGAAAGCGGCCTGTTCTGCCTGAAAGAGTGCTTGAATGAAAAGACCGGATGGGGAGGAACACAAACGCTCATTACGCCCAAGGGACGTGAAACGTTTCGGCTGCTGTTTATTGCTGCCTAACAATCCGTAGACTTTACCGACACTCAATATGCGTTTTCTATGAAAGGAACTTATTATGGAAAATTTAACACTGGTAAAAGCAGAGCATTTTGGCGAGATCGAAGCAGATATTTATTCGAACGGCGAAGAAATGTTCATGACCATCAATCAGCTTGCAGCGTGCTTGGAGTATGCAGACAAAAGTGGAGTGGAAAAAATTGTACAGCGCAATCTATACTTGAAAGATTCCCAGTTTTCAGGTACCGACGTTTTGTCCGTACCCAACGGGGCTAAGAGTTTTTCAAATCAAGAAACACGCATTTTCACCGAGGACGGCATCTACGAAGTGACAATGCTGTCTAAGCAGCCGAAAGCGCGAGAGTTCCGGGCGTGGATTCGCGGCATCCTGAAAGCATTGCGCAAAGGAGAAGCAAAGATCGTGCCAATGACTGACTACCAGAAGAATGTGATTGAAGCACGGAAAGAAAACAACCGCATTCGAGAACAGGAGAATCACATCAAGGCCGCTCAGATTTTGGAACGCATTGCATCCGAATATCAAGGCTCATACCGCCAAGTGTTGCAAGCGCATGCTACAAAAGAATTGACGGGACAATTCGTTTTGCCACTCCCGGAAATCGGAAAACGTACATATTCTGCAACTGAGATTGGAGAAATGCTTGGCATCACTCCAAACAAGGTTGGAATTTTAACCAATCGATACAACTTGAAAACCGATGAATATGGCGCTTGGTATAATGACAAAGCAAAAAATTCAGCCAAGGAAGTTCCTACGTTTCGATATTTTGAAAATGTTGTTCCCGCACTGAGAACCATTCTCACTTATCCGAAATAATTTTATGTGTGCTAAGGAAGCGCAAGAACAGTGAAATGAGTATTGAGAAAGAGGGTTTTATTATGCCTACAATTCAAGATTTCGAAAAAGGGATTCAAAAATATTTTCGGTCGTGCGCTTTTTTAGCTGATTCATCCGTAACCCAACGTCGCCTTGTATGTGATAAGCTAATCGAATATATGAGCGACAGAAAGAATGAGCAAATCACCGTCGAAACATTGATTGACTTCCGCAACAGCATGGATGAATTTAAGCCCAGCACGATAAACAAATATATGCGTATCCTAAAATCTATCTTCGCTTGGATGCTTGACATGGGTATATGGTATGGAGGAAATCCGGTGAGAAAGAACATGGAAGTTCCTCAGCATCAGCACGAAATCAAGAATGTTCTGAACGATAACGATATGATGCGCATTGTCAGGAGGCGCGAAGATGCAGAAAAGAGTATTGTTTACTTACGTAGACGTGCTATTACTCTGCTGCTTGTAACATCTGCCATGCGCGAATCTGAGTTGATCGAATTGCGCCCCATTGATTTAAACTGGGATAAAGGCACAATATATATTGCTAATGGTAAAGGCGGGAAAGATCGTACTGTGCTATTTTACAGTGTTGCGCAGGAAGCCGTAAAGGAATATATGAAGTTTCGTCCCGAATCTGCCACAGACCAAGATGCAGTATTCTTGGCAAATGATTGGAGAGGTGCACATAAGTTGGACCGGCGCAGCATCATTACGGATGTAAAAGAATACATTCGAAGCACAACAGGACGGACGGATATTTCTCCCCACTCGCTTCGTCATACTGCTGCTAGATATATGTTATCGAATGGTGTTCCAATGGCAGAGATTCAAGCACTGCTTGGACATTCTACAAGCGCAATCACAGAGCATTATGCGAAGCTTCTCGCACCCGATGTCACGCCGATCAATTCAGCATCGACAGCGTTTGACAAAGTATATCCCCACGGAACATCAATCTGAGTTCCGCGGGGATATTTTTGTGTGTCAAGATGTGGGCATGTTATTTGCGACATAGTTGTTTGTGCCACTGTCCGTTACGCCGGACCATGGAGTAAATGAAGTTCCTCCTTGATAGGATACGCCGCCGTTACATGTAACATTATTGTAGTATGTCCCTGTTCCTAATGTAATTCCATTGCCTGCCGCAAATGTATTTCCCATAATATTATTGCAAGCGCATGTAGCGTTTATAGAACCAGATCCAGATACAAGAGAGAGCGAATCATAAAAAATGTTCCCCATAATAGTACACTTCTGGCAATCTGTCATTGATACATTGTTATAAAATGTATTAAAAATCCAGAAATTGTCTGTTCCTTGCGCTAGAGCGCCACAATTTGAAAATTGTGTGTTATAGATTTCGCATTGCTCAAGGCGAGAGCTTAATAATGACAAGTTTGATTTATATATTGTGCTTTTTGATGCAAATAAACTAAAATTGTTTGATGCACCTATAATTCCCGTCGCAGACTGGGAATACATTGATGCATTGTCCAGATACAAATTTCCTGTCGATGTCTGAAAGTTTATTAAAGAAAGGGTTGATGGAGATGGAGCTAAGGCACTGCCTATCCCTATATTTTTTAGATGCAGCGTATCGTTATCACCATCCATAACAATTATGTTTGTTACGCTACTTGATTCAGGAGATAAACCAACCGAATTGTTGATACCGACGCCAATGCTTGTATCTGCTCCATAGTTTTGTCCGCATATAAGCATATTTTGTGTGGGATAAATTGGGTTTGCAATAGAATATATGCCATTCAATAAAAATACGCCCATGCTAACATTAGAGGCTGCTTGAATGGCTCGGTTGATTTCTATATCATCCGCAGTTCCATCACACAAGTAATCGCAAGTGGAAGGTGTAGCCCCGCTTTGCGTGGTTCCAACCACAATATATCCACGCAAACTGGTGCCGATTCCATTCAAATTTTCCAATGTATCAGTGATCGCTTGTAACTCTGATGCATTGATCGGAGGTGCTTGATTATTTATCCATGTAGGACTTACGTATCTTCCGTTTGAAATTGGCATGTATAATTCATCCCTTTCTTTTCTTAAAGCTGGTCGCCTGTTCCAAAGCTAACTGCAATTGCATTACTCATGCCATACCAATATTGCACCAAAACCATATCGCCAATTTGAGCAGATGATAGCGCTGCTACATATGGAATATCAAATATCTGGGTATCATTTGGTTGCATAACTCCAAGCGTTGTACCATTAGGAGCGGTAACAACAGTCACCTTTTTCATGCGAATACAGTTTTTCGTTTGATTTTGAATTTCTTGAATAATCTTAGGACGCAATTCGTTCCATGTTCGTATTGCTTCCACTTGAGTTTGATTTGTTTGCAAATTTATCACCGTCCATCTATTCGTTTGCAATGAGGGTGACTTCTACGGTATAAAGGCCTGGGTTCCCCACATTAACAGTCGTTAATCCGCTTTTTTCTGGCGTCTTTGCCGATACATTCCACTCTCCATAGGTAGGAACTGTGAATGTAGCTGTACCAGTTGAAACCGCTGTGAGTGTTGTATTGCTCAGTGTTAGTGTTACTACTGCCCCGGCAGCAACGGTAACTACGACTGTTGCATAAATCTGTGTGGATGGTAAAGGATATGGGGATGCAGACGGGAAATCATTCACGCTTGTGCAGTTGATCTGCATTTTGCCGCCTTGAGCAATGGAACGAGTAAATCCCGTGATTAAATGGCGTTCTACTGGATGACCTTGTTTATCCAATCTTCGAACTGTGACCAAATTGTTTTCAGTGATATGGAAAAGCTGTGATGCTTCAATTGTGACAGACTTTTTGAGAACGGTATTTCGCTTCAAATAGTATTCAGCCAATTCTTGGCATTGCTCATCTGCATAATAACTGGTTTCATCGAAAATCTTAGTGCGCATCCCCAAGATTTCAGTATTTGTATCGCTTGAGGGATCTTGGTTAACTGCGCGGCCAGATGGCACATGATTTCCGCTTATTGCTTGTCCAAGCACAATGATGTCATTGAATACTTCTGTGTTTTGGACTGAATAGGTCGCGCCTAGGAATTCTCCCGAAAGTGGAGAAAAATTCCATATGATCGGCTTGTCACTGTCCAAAATATCTTCATAAGCGGCATCAACCCGTAGCTGCCCGTTTTGATCGTATCCAATCCATCCCACAAGCATTTTATTGAGTTCAAGCAGAATGTCTGCCAACGTGACATTGTTGCTATCGAAACGTGCAGTATAGGGAGCGTTTACCCAAGGTTGAGTGGTGCCATCTGCTAATGTAATTGTTTTGTTGTTGTAGTATGTTGTGTATACTGGTGGAACGCTATCTATTGGTAGGCCATTGCCGCGATCTCGTTTCAATATTCCCGAAATACCCGTTAAAATATTTTCGCCGCGTTCAATCAACGCCCAACCCTCAAGGTTTCCAAATAAAGTGCCGTCCAACATTGACCACTTATCTACCAATGTATAACGCACTATTTTTTGGTTCGGAAGAAAGCTTTCCTCTGGATTTTTAACATAGAATACGCCTTGAGGAAGATAGAAGTCTAAACCATCTGGCATAACAAGACCTTCCATCAGGCGTATTTGTGTTCCAAACCACACGTTATTGACATTGTAGTCATACTCTTGGTTTATGTTGGAAAGTGTAACCGTTGCTTGTCTACGCTGCCCATTTTGGAGATTTACAGCCAGTTCCCCTTCTTGGATGAATGCTCCTGATCTTGGATTTTGAGGATTGTTTGAAACAGAAAATGCAATAGACCCGTCCGGCTGTAAAAAATCCAGCCGGGCGAGTTTGTAAAAGCTACCGCCTTTAATTGCATTTAAGTACATATCCCATGTGGTTTGATTGATTGCCAATCTTCATCACCCATTCAAAATTTTATCGCGTTCTGCCGAAGTAATGTCCCCTTTTTGAACAGCCATATCAACCAATGATTTCGTCCACAGCCCACGAGTATAATTCTTCTGAACTCTGATCGCAGAACTGGAAAGCTCCGTTTCAGCGGGAATAGATTCCGAAGTCATAGACATTGCCATAACTTGAGGTGTAGCTTCTGAGTCCGGCAATGCCATCATTACTTGCGCTTCCAACGCGGCGGCAATACGTTCTTCGTTGGTAGGTTCATTAGCGAAAGGAGGATTGTCCTCAAAATCGCTGATTGCCTGCAAATAGTCATCGTCAGATTGACATTGACTGAAATCGCAGCCGAGCCGCTTGTAATGCTCAATAGTAGCGTTAAACTCCATAAATACCATTCCGTTAATGGTACCACTACCTACAATAACCTTTACACCATCAATAGCAGCCCAAGGTGCAAATATTTCCATGTACTCATTGGCAGTATAATGGTTTTTACCAGTTGTTTTGTCTCTTCCAAGTGTATAAATGTCACTTGTTTTATCCCAAATCTTATACTTACTCATAAGAATTTTCCTTTCAATTAGTTATGTATTGTACACATCTACAACCGAACTGGATACATTTGTGGCATCTCCACCAGCAAAAAGAATATATGTTCCAATGTTTGCAGCAGCTAAAACATCTCTATTTTGGCTTAACTTATCTGGATTAGTTCGGGTTAGTCCAGAATCATATGCATCCACAGTGCCAAGATCCAAAACTGAACGTTTTCCTCCACCAAATAGCACATACATCCCATTAGATGCAGAACTTAAATTTTCTCTAATTTGACTCAATGGCGTCAAACTCGTTCGAGTAAGTTGTTCATCATAAGCATCTACGACATTATAGATTGTTCCACCACCAAACAACATAAATTCTCCAATATCGCTGCCCGCCAAATTAGAATTTCCGCCCGATAATTCTGTTGGAGTCAAGTGTGATAGTTGCGAATCATATGCATCTACTGTGGAATAATAAATTCCCGATGTACTCTTGCCACCAGCAAAAAGAACGTATGTGCCATTTCCTGATGCGGTAAGATAATATCGTGGTATGCTTAATGCTGTTGGAGTGGTTCGAGTAAGCTGAGAATCATAAACATCTACGACATTTGTTTGCTTGTTAGTGTAACCTCCACCAAAGAAAACATAATTCGGAAGTGATCCTGCGGCTAGTGAGTCCCTTGCCACACTTAAAGGTGTAGGAACTGTGTGTGTAAGGTGTTCATCATAGGCATCTACAACCGATAAGGCACTCCCATTATTTCCGCCCCCAAACATACAATATGTAGAGCTTGAAGCTGCTGCAAAAGATTCTCGTGCAGTTGAGAGTTGTGATGGCGTAACGCTTTCAAGCGAGTCATTATAGATATTAACATTCAAGTTGAATGCACTTGAACCAGTAGAATATCCTCCCCCAAAAAGTGCATAATTGTTGTGGGATGCGCCAGCCAAATTTGATGCTGACATGCTTAATGGAGTTATAGTTCCAATATATGTGACTCCGCGTGGTAAAAGTTCTACATCATAATTTATAGAATCAGAAACTTCAACTTGTTCGGAAAATAACACTTCATCAATAAATGTGCTCAGTGTCCAAGTTCCCATCGTGGCGACTTCAAATACTGCGGTTCCTGTTGTCGCAGTTTGAACAATAGTGATCGCACCATTTTGTGCGGTAACTTCTGCCCCTTCCACCGTTGTGACTGTAATAGTAGCAAAATTGTAGTCTAGCATCAATGGATAGTCTTGGTTTTCCTGAACGTCAACTATCACTGTATTGGAAGATTGTTGATTCAATGTTGCATTTAAAGTCCATTGTCCTAATGTTGGAGGATAGAAATAAACTTTATCTCCTTGTGCTGTTTTGGTAATGGTTGTAGATGACTGGATACATGTAACAACAGACCCAAAAACAGTAGTTACAACAATAGTCGGAACACGCAAAATGGCGGTATAGTTGGTTTGTTCAGACACATTCACTGTTGTAGTCGCAATTTGCGTATCAAACGAAGCCGATAGTGTCCATGTTCCTGTTTTTTGTACCGTGAACAGCGCTGTCCCATCATAAGATACTTCGCTCAAGTTAATATCCCCATTTGATGCGTTTACCGTTGTTCCGGAAGGAGTAGTAACAGTAATTGTTGCGGACCAAATTGTCAGTGACGTAGAATAAGAGGAAAATTCAGCAATATTGACATTCTGTGTATCTGTAACAAGTCCGTTGTTCTCACCAGAAACCGTATATTCTCCTAAAGCATAAACCAAAATATCAGTGCTATCGCCATTCACCTTTCCGTAATAAGTATTGCTTTCATTTTGCACTGTAATATAGGTCCCATTCGGTGCGGTTACTGTTAGTGTCGCATAACTAGGCTCTAAATTGACCGGATAATTTTGATATGATTGTACACTCACCGCTTGTGATGGGAAAGTATATCCAGATAGTTCACCATCAACATTCCAATCCCCCAATATTTGCGTTTCAAAAATAATGCTTCCATTGGTCGCCGTACCAGAAAGTGTTGTGCTTCCATTTCTAGCAGTAACCAATGTTCCTTCTATCGTTGAAATGGTGATAGTCGCAGTAGAAATGGATAATGTTACACTATATGGTTGAAATTGCGTTATATCGATTGTATCGATATTTGTTGTAAAATCACCTTTTGTTCCAGAAACCGTATAAGACCCTAATTGTGTCAAGTTGAACACGACTGATGTATCAGTTATGGTTTGTTCGTTTTCCTCACCATTCCCAGAAACCTTGACAATCGTTCCAGTAGGAGCAATTACTGTTAATGCTGCAACTTGAATAGAAAGTTGTGCTGAATATTCCCCGCCGTTTTGTGTTATTACACTAGTAGAATTAAGCGTATACCCTTCAAGAGAGCCTGAAATCGTCCATTCTCCCATAACAGTTACAATAAAAACATTTGTTCCAGTAGAAATCTGCGTCAATTGATTGGAACCATTTTGTAAGAGTAACGCAGTGCCAACAGGGGAAATGACTGTGATCTGAGCGGAATTGAACAGAAGTTCAATAGAATATATCTTATCCTTTTCAGCGACATTTACTGTTTGTGTAATAGTTTGCCCACCTTTCAATCCGCTTACAGTCCATTCCCCCATCTGAGGTACATTGAATGAAACATTTCCCATATATGCTAAATCACCTCCTGCGTATAGCTGTAAACGCCATTACTCACAGTTACTATTGTTCCGCTAGGAGCAGAAACAAGTATAGTAGCTGTAAATTCCGTAGGCACCAATCCAACATAGTAAGTTTGTCCTTGTTCGATAGTGATTGTTTTTATATCATTAGCTGTGCCTAAATTCCCCGAAATTGTCCATTCGCCAATAGCATCTGGAATGTATGTTATTACATTCGTATAGATCGTGCTATATGTGATATTACCGTTTGAAATCGTTACATGCGTATTGAGTGGTGCAGTGATTATAATTTGTGTAGAATTAGCATTCGGGATAGAAGGAACAAGGCTTTCCCAACCTCCATCTCCACTTTGACAGATTACAGATGCACCATTTACCGGACCACTTTCCATCCAAGGTATAGAACCAAAATACGGTTGTGGAGCTTGGTTATCTCCCGTCTGCATAGTGATCGCTGCTTGGGTTTCTATTCTCCAAAAGTTTCCTTTTCTGTCTCGCAGGAACTTGGGGTCGGTGCTGGTAGATAACTCCCACAATGCAGCGGCTTGCTCAACTGTATCAATATAACGATTGTTTACCGTATCTACTTTCCCGATATATCCGGTTAATGTAGACGAAATATAATTATAGGAGGTAGGTTGGCGAGTCGGATACGGAGTGAAATTCTGCAACATGTTCGGTGTATTGTTGTTTGTGAGTGCATCAGTAGACACATTGTTGCGGAAAATATGCACACCATTGACATGATACACACCATCTGAATTTTGTATGCAGTCTAATACGGTCCAGTTCCAGTGCATTGGGAATACTATATTGGATGGCAAAGCATCTGATACATACTGTGTTTCTCCTAGCGCAAACACATAATAAGTATAATTCACCTGATTTCTATATCCTTCATCCACAATTTCTGTGGTAGATATGTCTAAGTTTGCTACCAGAGATAGAGCGCTGTCACCTTGCGCTTGCCGATATAGTGCCACGCCTACCAAATTTTCATTTGGAGTTATGTTCCCAGCATTTAGGCCGGTATCGTTGAATGTGGCAAGAAATAACGTATCAAGCCCCCATGTGGGTTCATATTGCAAATCATAGAGTAGATCATGAAGTGAATCACCCGAAACCTCTCCATCAAGGGCTGTTATCCATTGACATATTTGTTGTCCATAAAGTGTAAGGCTTGATATGTTCGGCTGCACCCATGTCAATGGGGACTTGACAGCATTCCATATAATCATTCCAGAATCAGGATACAATATATTGGACGGATATAGCGATTCGCTAGGGAACAGCCCTCCTTTATAGGTCGCATAGTATACATGAAGTTCTCTTGGTGTAATTACAATGCGGAGCGGCAGCGACGATTGAATAGAATCGATTGTTACAGAACCAACTATGACATCTCCATTCATGATTGAAATGGACTCTGGTGTTACGTTAACATTGATCGTTCCGTTTATGGATAGAGCCGGAGATGTGCCGTTTGGTGGATAGAACGACGACCACGCAATCGACCACGGAGTTTCGAAGTCCATAGGTGCGCCGTTCTTTTCATCCCAAGTCACAGACGAACCTAGCGGAAGATTCAAATTGCCGTTTTCAATCGTATAGTTCCCATTAGCTGTCCCAGGGATGTACGACACACGCGACCACCGAACCAATATGCCGTCATAAATTCCCGGACAGGCTTCGACATATCCTGTGAAGTCGCTTACTGCATATTGAACAGTAAATTCTTGCCATCCCGTATCTGCTTGCATTCCATACTCGGTCTGAATCTGGCAGCGTACTTCATAAGTAGTTCCAACCAACAAACCGTCATAAGTGACTTGGATATCCTCTGTTCCAAAGATTTCTCCTGAATCTTGGATCGGAGAATCTTCGCTTCCTTTAACTGCAAGCTGCCATCGGAACCAATCCAGAGAATCGCCTTGCGCTTGAGAGTAGTCGGCTGCGAATGTTGCCATTCGGCTTGTAACTGGTGATGTAAATGCTTGAATTGAAATGGTCGGCTCTGATCTTGTCCAGAAGAAGGATGGCGAAATCTGTTCAAGCGACCCTCCGCTCCACCATTGTGTGATAAGCATTTTATAGCCGCTTTCGAATCCGTTTGAAAGACCGCTCAGTGCTGATGCTTGGACCGGAACATTATAAAACTGCACTGTTCCAGTGCTGCTTGTGCCGTAAAATGGTGGATTGACTGGCGTTTCTCCGCTGTCGAACACTTTAGATGATTCTTCTGTGTTCTCGAAAATTTGAATCTGGTATGCTGTCAACGCAGACGAACCATTGACTTGCCATGATATTGTTAAGTCCTGCGTGACATCAATAACGCCACCACCCACACCCGCGAAAGAGGACGGAAATATGTTGGTCGGCTGGAATAGTGGCATCACATCACCGCCTTTCTATAATAAAAAAAGGCCGCAACCTGCCCAATGCAGATTACAGCCCCAATCGACTTTCTTCTATCCCCAACCGGAAAGAAACTGAAAAGGCGCGGAACTCACCAAAGCATACCTAGACTTGTATTCTGGTACGTTTTGGCGCGTTCCGCGCCGCATCAATCATATTATTTTATATTATTATATCACACATAAACGGAAAATGCAAGAGCAATTATGAAGGAGGGCCAAATGATACGGTCAAACCACCGCCGATCTCTACCTCACCGCCGGTCATTAACTTAGCATTGCGATATACCGCGATATGTCCGGTCTGTGAAGTATCGCCAAATATCTCATTCACGACGCTTCTACCATCTGGCTTTCGTACAAAGCAGTTGCCGCTTCCGGACACCAATGTGATATTATACACGCCAGGTGCAATATCTTTACCAATCTCGTAAACTCCCGCTGAAAATTCATAGCTTTGTGTTGAATCTTCTAACCCCGAACCGTTTGTTCCTTCGGTTGGGTCAACGACAGGCCCATTGTAATCAATGTGTCCAAAATCTGATGATATTTTCAAAAAATCCGTATTCCCCGATTCATCTGTTTGTACATCAGAATCATCCGATTCTTGGCTACTAACCGCAGGTTCATCCATGCTTGCGGCGTTCTTGTTTGAAAGAAAGTCTTTTAATTTTAATGCGCCAAAAGCACCACCGCCAATAATCGCAAGAGCCAATATGGTGACTATGATTTTTTTCATAATGGATTTTTTCTTCTTTTTCACGCGCTTCTTATCGGGCTGGATACTTTCGGATTCTTTTGTACGTTGTTGGGCAACTATTCGCTGCATGGCATCACGATTTAACGCCGGGTCTGCCTGATAAATGTTTTCTGGAAATTCTACGCGAGTTCCGCATTTCGGGCATGTTCCAGCCCCGCCAAATTCGCACCGCAGTTTTTGTCCGCATTTCGGGCAGGCTACAACCACTTTATCTCTGTTTTCCATAGCTATCCTCCCTTTTAATCAATCTCTATACACTACTTTTATTTTACCATATCAAGAATCCATTTCCAATACAAATGCAAAGAAATATTTTCTGGAAAACGCCTTGACTTTTTGTGCTCCAACAATTATACTGTATTTAGAGAGTGCAGAAAGTAGGTGATTAAAATGAGCCCTCGCACAGGGCGTCCAAAAGCAGAAAATCCATTAAATGTAAATTTAAAGGTGCGTTTTGACCAAGAAACCAATAATCGATTGTTGGATTATTGCGAAAAGCATGGGGTTACACGCACAGAAGCGATTCGTCGTGGGATACATTTGCTTTTGGAACAAGAAAAATAAGGTGTCGGCTCCCTGACAAAGAATACGACACCTTAGAACACCAATCCCGAAGGGATGGTAAATCTATTATACCATATCCTTCGGGGTTTACAAGACACCAGGAGGAAAAGCAAAGATGAAAAACAGACCCTTTCCAGAGATCATAAACGCGCAC